>SXGT01897526.1_pt1 | contig 18520 bp, 12 predicted proteins | sample 3176221 | NCBI WGS metagenome assembly SXGT01 (sample SAMN11356862, study PRJNA531348) | freshwater metagenome | isolation source: freshwater sample F1-120 | place: China: Fuxian Lake, Yuxi | collected 2017-12-25
CCCCGGCACCCAGTCCAGGATCACGCCCAGGCCGGCCGCGTGCGCCCGGTCCACGAAATAGCGGAAATCATCCGGCGTGCCGTAGCGCGATGTGACCGCAAAAAACCCCGTGATCTGGTAGCCCCACGAACCGTCGAAGGGATGCTCGGCCAGCGGCATGGGCTCGATGTGCGTGTAGCCCATCTCCTGCACGTAGGGCACGAGCTCGTCAGCCAATTCCCGATACGTGAGCCAGCGCGGCGCCCCGCCCTCCGCCACTGGCGCGCGCCGCCACGAGCCGAGGTGCACTTCGTAAATCGCCAGCGGGGCCTCGGGCGCCTGCCGGCGGGCGCGGGTTTGCATCCACGCCGCATCCTGCCACGCATAGTTGTGCAGATTCCAGACGACCGACGCCGTGGCGGGCCGCAACTCCGCGGCAAAGGCATACGGATCGGCCTTGTCGAAGGCGGGCCCGCCGTCGCGCGGCGCGATGCGATATTTGTAGACCGTGCCGGCGCCCAGTCCGGGCACAAACAGCTCCCACGCGCCCGAGGTGGCCAGCGGCCGCATCGGATGATGCAGGGCGCTCCAGCCATTGAAGTCGCCGACCACGCTCACGCTGGCCGCACCCGGGGCCCAGACCGCAAACGCCACGCCCGCCAGGCCCGCGTGCCCGACCAGATGCGCGCCGAATATTTCGTGCAACCGGCACGCGCGCTTCGCGGCGGCGATCGCCTCCTCGCCGTCGGCCGCCGCCGTCGCAAACCCCGGCAGGTCCGCCGCGCCCAGCAACGGGGGCAATCCGTACGGCGTTTCCGCCACCCGGGTCTCGCCGTCGTCCGCGGTGACGGAGAGCTGGTAATAGAAAGGCTCCGTTTCGCCGGGGAACAGCGCCTCGAAGACGCCGTCGGGATGCACGCGCTCCATCGGATGCAGGGTCGGGAGTTGCGCGGCGATCGCCGCGGGGCTCGCGGCGTCCGAATCGAGCGAGGGAAGCCAGGCGCGGCCGGCCCCGGGCGGCGCGGGTGGCCGTCGGACGGCGACGCGAGTTGCATCCGGTTGCAAGGTCCGGACCGCGATCGCCGGCCGGGTTTCCCCGTTGGCGCCATGGGGGAGGGAGACCACATGCGGCCCGTGCAATTCGAGCGGCGATTTTCCGTTGAGGGGTGAATCCTCCCGCACGCTGTCGGCCGCGAAGCGGAGAGCACCCAGCACACCTTCGACGGCCAGGCCCGGATGCCGGGCAATCAGTTCCTCAACGGTGGCGCCTTCAGCGAGGCGATCCAGAATCTCATCGACCGTGACGCGCGTGCCGGCGACGACAGGCCGGCCCAACATGACGGCCGGATTGGAAATGATCAGTTTCTCCTGCAAGGTTGGCGTGGTGTCGTGGTTGGCCCGGCTTGCCAGCATGCGCCCAGCCAGATTCGGAGACCGATTCCGAACGAGGGCGTCGCTTTGTCAACGGATTGCCGGGCGCTCAAAAATCGTGCGTGAGAATATCGAGGGCCCGCCGGCTGATCTCCCGACCGTAATCCGTCCAACGCCCCTGACCCCAGTAGCGGAAACAACTCGTCTGCGCAGTCAACAGGTGCAACAGGGCGTTGCGATAACGCTGCTCACCCGTCGAGACGCCCGCGCGCACGACCTTTTCGTGAAAGAGCGCACTCGCCTTCTCCATCGGGCCCAGGACGTTTTCGTAGCCGTAGATCCACGAGATGTCGTTGGTCCAGCTCCCGCCCTCGACGTGGAAGTGATAGTCTTCGCGATGCAGTTGCTCGATCACCTGCGCGAGTTTTTCCGGACCTTCTCCGGCGCGGAAACGCTCCCAGATCCTTTTTTGGCGGACGGGATGCACCACGGGAAAATCCTCCTCCCGCCAGCCGTCGGCGGCGAGGTACTCGAGGTACTCGGAGGGATTGACGAGCGGGACGTCGGAGCCCGAGGCGCGGCGCACGACGTCGAGATACGTGCCGGGAAACTCGTTCATCATCACGTGGCCGTTTTCGCCGTCGGCGATTTGCGTGACGAGCGGGAGAATTTTTCGACCGCGATAGTCCCACCGCGACTGGCTGGCCGCCTCGTCGTGGGGCTGCATGTGACCGATGATCTTGGTATCGCTGCCGCGGGTCTTGATCAACACGGTGATGCTGGCCGTCTCGCCGCGCGAATTGGAGCAGACCATCCGGTTGGGCAGATGCAGATACTGGGAGCCCCAGCCCGTCTCGGGATTCTCCACCGTGTGCTCCTGCACGATCACCCACTGATAACCGCAGTCGCGGAGCGTTTTCACGAACTCGTAGGCGACGTCGGGGTGATTGGGCAGCGCGAGTTCCGACGGCATGAAACCGCGCACGCGGCTCAGGGCCTCGAAACCGAAGAGCGACGCGAAATGATTCTGCCACGCTTTCACGTGCAGCCGAAAATCCTGCGGCGGTGTGGAGGGCGCCACTGTGTGGCCCCACGTCGTGCCGAGCCACTCGACGCAGCGCCGGTAATTGGGATCGCAGGTGATCTTCCGCAGCGCGTCGAGCACATCGCCCGCGCCCATCTGCTGCAGGCCGAGGAACAGTGTGCCGGTGTAGTCGAGCGTAAGCCGCGGCTGTTTGCCCTCGTGCACGAGCTGCGGAAGAAACTCTCCGGGTCGCCGATAGCACCAGCGGTAGACGTTGGCGTTGTGCCGATCCTCCTCGTAAGGGCTCTGCAGCATGTATTGGAGGTTGCCGATGAGCGGTTCGCGGTGGGCATCGGATCCGCGGCCCGGCCCGCCGGCCGGGATGAGCGGCTGATGCATGTGCAACGCCACCGCGCAGGCCCCCCGCGCCCGGCCGAAGTCGATGCCGCTCTCGTGCAAGAACACCGGGCGGTCGCGCCCGCGATGGATGGCCTCCTCGCGTTCGCAGTCCCACCCGGAGATGTTCGGCAGGCCGTCGATGAATTCGGGAATTTCACTCATGGGAAAATCAGATGCAAAATCCAGCCACGCGTCCCGAAACGACATCTTCGATCCGACGGATTCCTTCGCTCACCGCCTCATTCGGCGACGCGGGTTTCACGACACTTTCGACCAAACGACGGGCAAGTTCGAGACGACTGGCGACGGGCAGCTCAAAGACGGCGCGCGACAGTTCGGTGGTGAGCATGACGGAACCTTTGCCGGGCCTGGCCCCCGCGCAAGCGTGCGGTCGCGCCGCCGCCCAATGCGCACGAGACCTTGTGCAGTTCACTCGCGCCACCCCACGCTCGACGAACGTTCGGCGGTTCCAGCCGAACGCGGCCGATCTCCGGCAAGCTCCGGGTGGACGAACTCGACATTCAGTTTCCACCCAGCATGGCGGCGGAGGTGACGGCTAAAATTGTCCCCACCTGAGTCACCGGCAGACGAGCTTACGTGACTTACGCACGCAAAATCGAAACGTGTATGGATCTTGGCGGCTCTAAACCATTAATCTACAATGGTGGAAATGGCGAAAAAGCGACATCCATGAAAATCCGGAGTTCATGTTTAGATTTTCATGGATATTCCTAAATCCATTTTCCACGGCAATATTTTTCCATGAAAATCGAATATTGAAAATTAGAAATTCATGGTTAAGTAACCCTTCATGCTGAAGCGCCCGTCCATCCTTGCGACCATCGACGAATACTTTGGTGTTCACCCGGCCGTAACCCTCTCTGGTCCCCGCCAATGTGGCAAAACCACGTTGGCCCGGGAGTTCGCCGGTCGCACCACCGATGCGACGTTTTTCGATTTGGAGGATGCCGCCGATCAAAAAAGGCTGGCCGAGCCGGAGCAAGCGCTGAAGCCGCTGACCGGCTTGGTGGTGATCGACGAGATCCAGCGCAAGCCCGCGCTCTTCGAAACGCTCCGCGTGCTCCTCGACCGACCGGGCGAGCCGGCGCGTTTTCTCCTGCTCGGCAGTGCCTCGCCCCACATCATCCGCGGCGTTTCCGAGTCGCTGGCCGGTCGCGTGGGCGTGGTGGATTTGGGCGGCTTCACCTTGGATGAAACCGGCCCGGACGCGCTCGGACGACTCTGGCAGCGCGGAGGGTTCCCGCGTTCGTACCTGGCGGCCAGCGATGAAAAAACTTTCATCTGGCGCGACGAATTCATCCGCAGTTTTCTGGAGCGCGACATCCCCCAGTTCGGCATCACCATCCCTGCGGAAACTCTGCGTCGCTTCTGGACGATGATTGCCCACTATCACGGGCAGACTTGGAACGGGGCGGAGTTTGCCCGTTCGCTCGGCACCAGCGAACCAACTGCGCGCCGCTACCTCGATATCCTCGCCGGCGCCTACATGGTGCGCGTGCTGCCGCCGTGGTTCGAGAATCTGGGCAAGCGCCAGGTCAAGGCGCCCAAAATCTATGTTCGCGACACCGGTCTGTTCCACACTCTGCTCGGCGTGCGTTCCCACAACGACCTCCTCGGGCATCCGAAGCTCGGCGCATCGTGGGAGGGCTTTGTCGTCGAACAACTCCTCGCCCTACTGCGCAGCCGAGACGCCTACTATTGGGCGACCCACAACGGCGCGGAGCTGGATCTGATGACCGTGTGGAGCGGTAAGCGCTATGGCTTCGAGGTGAAGTATGCCGACGCCCCCGGCACGACCAAGTCGATGCACACCGCGATCGCCGATCTCGGCCTCGCGCACCTTTGGGTGATCTATCCAGGCACGGCCCGTTATAGGCTCGACGACAAGATCACGGTCGTCCCCGCCCGCGAGATCCCCACGCTCGTCGCCGGCCTCAAGGCCGGAACCGAGCCATCCCTCCCGCGTTCCTAACGCGGGGAAAACCTGAGTTGCTCACGCGGGAATAGTTGAGCGACAAACAAAACTTCCGCTCAGAAATCGTGCGTCAGAATCGCCTCGAGCCGGCGGCAGATCTCGCGGCCGTAGTCCGTCCACGCACCCTGGCCCCAGTAGCGGTAGCAGCTCGTCTGCGAACACAGCAGGTGATACAACGCGTTGCGGTAGCGCGGATCGGTCGCGGGCACGCCGGGCTTCAGCACTTTTTCGTAGAACAGCGAGCTGACGCGCTCCATCGGCCCGAGGACGTTGTCGTAGCCGCGGACCCACGAGATGTCGTTGGTCCAGCTCCCGCCGTCGACGTGGAAACGGTGGTCCTCTTTCTTCAACTGCTCGATCACTTGCGCCATTTTTTCCGGTCCGGCGCCGGGCGCGAAGCGATCCCAGATCTTCTTCTGGCAGATCGGCTGCACGACCGGGAAATCATTCTCGCGAATGCCCAAGGCAAACAAGTGCTCGAGATATTCCGTCGCGTTCATCGCCGGGGTGTCGGACCCGGTGCTCTCGCGCATCGCCTCCATGAATTTCGGCGGAAACTCGTTCATCATCACGCCGCCGTTTTCGCCATCGGCGATCTGCGTGACCAACGGCGGCACCTGGCGGCCGGCGAGTTCCCAGCGCGCGAGGCTCTTCGCCTCGTAATACGGCTGCATCTGGGCGACGAGCTTCGTGTCGCTGCCCTGCGTCTTGATGATCGCGATGATGCTCGCCTCTTCGCCGCGGGAATTGCGGCACACCAGGCGGTGCGGCAGATGCCGGCGCTCCAAGCCGCCGCCATTCTCCGGCCGCTCGACGGTGTGCTCCTGCACAATCACCCATTGAAAGCCGCAATCCTTGAGCGTCTTCACGAACTCATACGCGGTGTCCGGATGATTCGGCAGCGCCATTTCCGAAGGCGAGAAGCCGCGCACCCGCGCCAGGGCGTCGAGTCCGAAAATGGCGGCAAAATGATGCTGCCACGCCGTGACATGCAGCCGGTAGTCTTGCGCCGGGGTCGACGGTGCGACCGCATGGCCCCACGGCGCGCCGAGCCACTCGACCGCCCCGCGGTAACGCGGCTCGCAGGTGACGCGCTTCAGGCTGTCGAAGACATCGTTCAAGCCCATCTGCCGCATCCCGTGGAAGAGCGTGCCGGTGTACTCGAGCATCACGCGCGGCTGTTTGCCCTCGTCGATCAACTGCGGGATAAACTCACCGATGCGCTTGTAGCACCAGTGAAAGACAGAGGCGTTGTGGTTGTCGCCGATCCCCGGGTGATCCATCATGTGCTTCAGGTTGCTGATGATCTCCGCCGTCGAGAGATCACCGCGGCCCGCCGGAATCAGCGGCTGGTGCATGTGCAGCGCGATCGCGAAGGCACTCTTCGCCCGGCCGAAATCGACGCGGCTCTCCGGCAGAAACACCGGCTGCCGGGCACCGAGGCGCAGCGTGGAATCGATCAGCGGTTGGGAACCGCAGAGGTTGGGTCGTTGGTCAATGGTCTCGAGCAATTGGGTCATGAAATGAGTGGGCGGGGCGGTATTCGCGGCTAAATCCTCCGCTCAGTCAAACTCCCCCGCAAATGGTGACACGATTGGTGCGGACCGATGGATTGGCGGCGCCGGACCCATGGAGTGCGGGTGCCCTCACCCGCCATTGGATTCCCCGGCGATCAGGAGGCGGGTCGTCTCGATTTCATTCCGTGGGTTTTCGCTGGTTTCCCGCGCCAGAATGAAATGTCTTCATGGCTCCCGATCGCACCAACGCTCCATCTTCCTCCCATGCTTCTCTACGACCTCTTCCCCCTGCTCGCCGGACCGTTTTCGCAGTGGGAACGGCATTTTGCGCGGGCGGGCGGCATGGGATTCGATTGGATCTTCGTCAACCCGATCCAAAAAACCGGCGCCTCGCGCAGCCTTTATTCGGTCGCGGATTATTTTGCCATCAACCCGGTGCTGCTCGATCCAGGCGCCACCGCCGCACCCGACGATCAGGTGAAGCAGATGACCGCCCGCGCGCGCGCCGCCGGTCTGCGCGTGATGATCGACCTCGTGATCAATCACTGCGCGAGCGACTCGGCGTTGACCCGGGAGCATCCGGAGTGGTTCGTCCGCGAAGGCGATGGCCGGATCAAACATCCCTCCTGCCAGCACAACGGCGAGACCGTCGTGTGGCATGACCTCGCGCAGTTCGACCACCGGCACACCCGCGACCCGGAGGGCCTGTACCGGTATTGTCTGCGCGTCGTCGAGCACCTCGCGGGGCTCGGTTTCGAGGGTTTCCGCTGCGATGCGGCGTACCAAATCCCGGCGGATTTCTGGCGGCGGCTGCTGCGCGACGCGCGGTCGCGGCACCCGCGGCTCTGCTTCGTGGCCGAGACCCTCGGCTGTGCGGCCGAGGAGACGAAGGAGACCGCGCTCGCCGGTTTCGATTTCGTGTTCAACAGCTCGAAATGGTGGAATTTCCGCGACGGCTGGCTGGTCGAGAGCTACAACCTCGTGCGCGAGACTACGCGATCGATCAGTTTTCCCGAGAGCCACGACACCGTCCGCCTCGCCGAGGAATTAAACGGCAATGTCAACGGACTGAAGCAGCGCTACCTGTTCTCCGCGCTGTTTTCCTCGGGCGTGATGATTCCGGCGGGTTTCGAGTTTGGGATGCGGAAGCCGCTGCACGTCGTCCACACCACGCCGGCCGACTGGCACGAGAACGGCATCGACCTGCGCTCCTACATCAAGCAGGTCAACACCCTCAAACAGGGTCACGCCGTTTTTCAGGAGGAGGGACCGACGCGGTTTATACCGTGCGCCAACCCGAATATTCTGCTCATGCGCAAATCGTCGACGCGGGACCGCGCCGAAGCGCTGCTGATTCTCAATCTGGATCTATGGAGTCATCAGGAATTCTCGGTGGATCATCTCCGGCATTATCTGCCGGGGGACGCTTCGCTCCGCGATGTGTCGCCGGAATTTCCGCTGGAGCAGGTGCGCGAGCCGTTCCATTACGCGCTGCGACCAGGCCAGGGCATCGTGCTGCTCGGGTCGCGCCGCTGAATCGCGGCGGGGTAGTCGGCCGCAGGCGAGTCGCGCTCACGCCTGCACCGTGGTCCGTTGGTTCCGTCCCCGCTTCGCCTCACTTTGCCCGGATGTGCGCGTAGACGTTCAGGTAGTTCTGGCCGGGATGATTCCAGGAAAAATCGGAGCGCATGCCGTTGATCATGAGTTCGCGGAAGTGCTGCGGGAAGTTGTACCACAGCCCGATCGCCCGCCCGAGCGCCGACTCGATGCCCGGCGCATTGAAATCGTTGAACACGAAACCCGTGCGCTCCGCATACGGTTTGTTCGCGTGATTCGCATCGAACACCGTGTCGATCAACCCGCCGGTGGCGCGTACGATCGGCACCGTGCCATAGCGGAGACCGATTAGTTGCGTGAGCCCGCAGGGCTCGAACAGGCTCGGCACGATGATCAGGTCCGAGCCCGCGTAGATCAGGTGGGAAAGCTCCTCGTTAAAGCCCAGCTCGAGATGGCAGTCGGGGTTGTCGTTGTAACGCTGTTTGAGGCCCTGGAAGTGTTGCGCGACCTTCGAGTCGGGGCTCGTGCCGAGGAGCACAAACTGGCAGCCGTGCCGCAGGCAGTATTCGATCGCGTGCGTGATGAGGGGCACGCCTTTCTGGTGATCGAGCCGGCCGATGAAACAGACGATCGGCTTGAACACGTCGCGCAGCCAGAACCGCTGGCGGAGCGCCTGCTTGGTCGCGTATTTTTGGTCGAGCGTCGCGAGGCCGTACGGACCCGGCAGGTGCCGGTCGGTCTCCGGATTCCAGACCTCGTAGTCGAGCCCGTTGAGGATGCCGCCGATCTTCTGGCGGTGAACGTGCAGGGTGTGACCGAGCCCGCAGCTCTGCTCGGTGTGCATGATTTCCCACGCGTAACGGGGCGAAACCGTGGTGACGAAGTTGGAATAAACGATGCCGCCCTTCATCACATTGATCGCGCCGCGGTTGGCCCCATCCTGCAACCGATCCTGATGGTAATAATACGCGTGCCGGTTCAGGCCGGTGGCGCGCAGGATGTGCTCCTTCGTCACGCCCTGGTGGGCGAGGTTGTGCAGTGTGTAGCACACCCGCGGGCGCGTCATGCCCAGCTGCTGGTAGATTTCGTAGAGCAACACCGGCACGAGCCCCGTCTGCCAGTCGTGGCAGTGGATGATATCCGGGTGCTTGCCGGTCTGGAGCATGAACTCGAGCGCCGCGCGGTTGAAGAACGCGAACCGCTGGTCGTCGTCGCCCTGCCCGTAGAACGCGCGCCGGTTGAAAAAGTTTTGCTCGGAATGGGGATCGATGAAAAAGCACTTCCGCCCGTGCACGAAGCCGAAATAGACGCTGCAATGGACCGAACGATCATACCACGGCACCCACAGATCCTTGAGGGTGAGTTCGAGGCCGAAGATCTCGCCGTAGCGCAGGCAGTCATATTTCGGCAAGATGATCTCGACCGAGTTGCCCCGGATTTCCAGCTCGCGGCAGAGCCCGAACACGACATCGCCCAGCCCGCCAACCTTGGCCACCGGCGCGCACTCGGAGGCGATCATGACTACATACATGCGGGTGGGTGGTCGAAGTGAAGCTGCCTCGCGGCGGCCGGGTTCATGGTGAGGTGATAAATTTCCTGATGCGGAACCCATTCAAGGTGATCGCCGGGGACTGTCAAAAGGCATTCCGACGGTCGGAAGGGGAGGGCGTATCCCCCGATTGGCGGTGGCGGGCCGAGTATCGGAGGGTGCCGCTTTGTCGGCGGCGTTTCGCCTGCGATTCAAGCTCGGCTGCGACGAAGCGCAGTCCTCCGAAATCGGATGACGCGGGCGGTCAGCCATGCCGCACCCACAATCCGCAATCGAGCGGGCCCACGTTTACACTCTGGCGGTCGGCGGCGGGACGATGGCGAGACCGAGCTGGGTGCGATCGACGTCGTTCGGCGTGGGATCGCGGCCGTCGCGGTGGGCGCGTTCGGTGACCGGAATATTGCCCCGGCGGCCCGCGCTCACGGCAGCAACGCCACAGGATCGAGCCCGTAGGTGTCCGCCGCCTTCCGGATCGGCACGGCGGCCAAGTGGCGCTCGCCGCGGAGAATCCGGTAGGCCAGCGACGCATCGATCCCAAGGAGCTTCGCGAGCTGGCCGGCATTTTCGTGGCGCTCCGCGAGCACGAGTCGCAGCAGCTCCGCGCCGCGCGCCCGGTGGAGCGGAAACTGCGCATCTTCCCATTTTTCGTAAAGGTCGCTGAGCAGGTCGAGGTAGTCGGACTGCTCCGCGTTGAGGGCATGCCCGGCGAGGAGGTCGATGATCTCGGCGGCGTTCTCGGCGTCCACCTGGTCGCGGATCGGGCGAACCAGATGCCGGGCCATGAGGCCGGTGTAGGTCTTGGGGATTTTCGCGCAAGGCGTGGCGTGGCGGGCGGCGGTTTTCATCGGCGGTTTTTCCACAGGTTCCGGCTGTATTCGGCGTGGGTGCGCGCGTCAGACGATTTCCCTGATCACCTTGCCCTCGACGAAGGTGAGGCGTTCGTTGCGGCCGAGGTGCGGGTAGGTGAGCTGGTGCTGGTCGAGGCCGAGCTGGTTGAGGATCGTCGTGTGGATGTCGCGCAGATGATAGGGCTTTTCGACGGCCTGCAGTCCAATCTCGTCGGTGGCGCCAACGACCTGCCCGCCTTTGATGCCACCGCCGGCGAGCCACATGCTGAAACCGAGGTTGTGGTGGTCGCGGCCCTGGCCGGACTGGGCCTCGGGCGAGCGGCCGAACTCGCCACCCCAAAGCACGAGCGTGCTGTCGAGGAGGCCGCGGCGCTTGAGGTCCGTGAGCAGGGCCGCCATCGGCTGGTCGGTCTGCACCGCCATGCGAAGGTGGTTTTCCTCGATGTCCTCGTGCGCATCCCAGGTGAGCCGGCCGGAGCCGCCGCCGGAGACGACACAGACGAAGCGCACGCCCTTCTCGACGAGTTTGCGCGCCAGGAGGCAGCGGCGGCCGTAGTCGTTGGTGGGCTCGGTGCCGATGCCGTAGAGATCGAGGGTCTCCTGCGGTTCGCGCGAGAGGTCGAGCACCTCGGGCGCCTCGGTCTGCATGCGGAACGCGAGATCGTAGGCGTTGATCCGCGCGGAGAATTCCGCGTCGTGCGGATCGAGCGCGCTCTCGTTCAGGTGGCGGATGAGGTCGAGCGTGCGGCGGCGCTCGGCGAGCGAGATGCCGGGCGGAAGGTCGAGATTGAGCACGGGCCTGGCGCCCGGGCGGAACATCGTGGGCTGGTAAATCGCGGGCAGAAAACCCTGGGCGTACATCGGCTGGCCGGCGGGCAGCGCGCCGTCGGGATCGGGCATCACGACGTAGGCCGGCAGCGAGTCGCTCTCGGTGCCGAGTCCGTAGGTGATCCACGAGCCCATGCTGGGGGCGCCGGGGACAAGGCGCCCGCTGAAGAGTTCGTATTGCGCGGCGGAGTGGACGACGGAGTTGCCGTGGCACGAGCGGATGACGGCGAGGTCGTCGGCACAGGCGGCGACGCGCGGAAACAAGTCCGAGACCTCGATGCCGCCGCGGCCGTATTTTTGAAACGTGCGTTTGGTGCCGAGGAGTTTCGCGGTCGTCTGGATGAACTGATATTTCGCCTCGCCGAAGGCCTTCGGGCGCGGCTGACCGCTCAGCTCATTGAGCAGCGGCTTCGGGTCAAAGGTCTCCATGTGGCTCGGGCCGCCGGCCATGAAAAGAAAGATGACCGATTTCGCCTTTGCGGGGAGCGGCGGACGCTTGGGTGCGAGCGGGTGGTTGTCACCCGGCGCGGCGCGCCGGCCCTGCGCGTGGAGCAGCGACGCGAGCGCGAGGCCGCCGAAGCCGCAGCAGGAATCGCGGATGAACTCGCGGCGGTTGCGCGTCGGGCGGGAGTGCTCCGGAAAACCGTCAGGGTGCATAGAGAAACGCGTTGAGGTTGAACGTCGCGAGGGCGAATTCACGCAGGGGTTGGGTGGCAAGGAACGAAACCGCGAGCTGGCGCTCGGCCGGAGTCGGGGCGCGGCCGACGGCGAGCCAGTAGGCGCGGTCGGTGAGTTTGCCGGGATCGGCGCCGGCCTCGCGCGTGAGTCGTTCGGCGAAGGCGACGGCGAGGTCGTTGGCGAGCTTGCCGTTCATCAGCTCCAACGCCTGTGGCGCGTGGGTACTCGATTCGCGCCGGCCGCAGCTCGAGAGGAGATCCGGTTGGTCAAAGGTCTCCATGAACGGCAGCCGCAGGTTGCGCTTCGCGACAAGGTAGATGGAACGGCGGAAATGCTCGGTCGTGTCCCGCGTGACCATCCATTGCGACGGTTTGTAGAGTATCTTAACGAGATCGGGATCGACGGGCACCATCACGCTCGGGCCGGCGAGCTTGGGGTTGAGCCGGCCGCTGGCGGCGAGCATGGCGTCGCGGATCTCCTCGGCGGCGAGGCGTCGTCGCGCGAAGTGCCAGAGGAGGCGGTTTTCGGGATCGACTCGGGTCGCGGCGGTGGCGAGGGCGGACTGCGTCGACTGGCGGTAGGCGTTGCTGAGAAGAATGGTGCGGTGCAGCGCCTTCATGCTCCAGCCACCCGCCACGAGCTGGCCGGCGAGCCAGTCGAGCAACTCAGGGTGACTCGGACGGTCGCCATTCTGACCAAAATCGTTGGGAGTTTTCACGAGACCCGTGCCGAAATGCTGCAGCCAGACGCGGTTGGCGGCGACCCGCGCGGTGAGCGGGTGCTGTGGGTCAGTGAGCCAGCGGGCGAGCGCGGTCCGCGGGGCGGGAGTGTCGGCGGGCAACTCCGGCAGGTCGTCGCTCACGAGGACGGTCGGCGGGCGTGGCGCGACGGCGGCGCCCTTGCGCTCCCACTCGCCGCGCTTGAGGACGTGGATTGCAGTGCGCAGCGCCGGGTCATGGCGGATGCTTGGGATGGTGGCGGGGCTGGGCGGCAGGGTGTCCTCGAGATTCTCGATTTCGATATCGAGCTTCGTCTTGTCGGCGCCGATCGCGGTGGACGCCTTCCGGTTCAACCGGCGCAGCTGGTCGTTGATCGCCTTGGTTTTTTCCTCCCACGATTTCTTCTCCTCCGCCGGCACGAGCAAAATGTCGTTCTCCTGCGTGGCGGCGAGGTAGGCCTGCAGGCGGTAATAATCCTTTTGGAGAATGGGATCAATTTTGTGATCGTGGCAGCGGGCGCAGCCGACGGTGAGGCCGAGCATGGCGGTGCCGACGATGTCCGTGCGCTCAGTGAGCACCTCGTTGCGACTGAGGGCGATTTCGGGATTGCCGGCGTTGCGGCGAACGGTACCGAGGCGGTGGAACACTGCGGCGGTTTCGAGTTCGCGGTTGCCCGGCTCGAGTTCGTCGCCGGCGAGTTGCTCGGTCAGGAAACGGTCGAAGGGTTTGTCGCGGTTGAAGGAGTCGATCACGTAGTCGCGATAACGCCAGGCGTCGGGGAGGGGCCGATCGTATTCGAAACCCTCGGATTCGGCGAAGCGGACCACATCGAGCCACTGCCGTGCGGCCTGTTCGCCGTAATGCGGACTGGCGAGGAGGCGGTCGACGAGGCGCGCGTAGGCCTCGGCCTCCGGCTCCGTCGAGCCCGCGGCGCGGAGAGACGCGCGATCGGCCAGGAACGCCTGCACCTCTTCCGGAGTGGGCGGGAGTCCGGTGACATCGAAGGTGACTCGGCGGATGAGTTCTGTCGGGCTCGCGGCGGGTGCGGGTTGCAGTTGCCGGGTCTCGAGTCGGGCGAGGATGAAGCGGTCAATCGGACTGACGGCCCAGCGGGGGTCTTTCACGACGGGCGGCGGCGCCTGCTTGATCGGTTGAAACGCCCAGAACCCGCGGGCGAGGCGCGGGACGGTGGCCGGATTCGCGACCGGGGCGTCGCCGGCGCGAGGATCAGGCGCGCCGATTTTCACCCAGTGCTCGAAGTCGGCGATGATCGCCGGGGCGAGCTTCGGTTGTTTCGTGGGCATCGCCAAGTCTTCCTCGTGGCGAATCGCCTGCAAGAGAAGGCTCTTCAGGTCGCCAGGTGCGAGCGCCGGGCCGGATTCACCGCCAGCGAGCAGGCCGGCGCGGGTGTCGAGGCGCAGGCCGGCCTTGAGTTTTTTCGCCGACGCGGCGTGACATTCGTAACAGTGTTCCGTGAGGACGGGCTCGATTTTCTCGCGGAAGAACTTGATCCCCGCGTCAAGCTCGGGCGTGGCGCGCAACGCGGCCGTCGCAGGCGCGAGGAAAAACGCGAGGGCGACGCCGAGCAACAGCCGGGGAATCCTAGGCGGCGTCATGGGGCTCGGGAAGGGTGAGGGGAAGCAGGAGCGGGAAAAAGGATGCTCTCACCGCCGAAATGCATCCCGGGAACTTTCCGACTCTGGGAATCTTGCGGTCCCAAATCTTCCTGTCAAACCTCGGAATTGAGACAAAAAGTCGAGGACCGGAAAATTTCTCGAGCCCGAAGCCGGCGTGCTCGCTTGGCGCATTTGCCGCGTCTTTTGTGCAAAATCTTCTTCGCCGAGACGTCCAGGCCTTTCCCAGTGTCGACGCGCATCCCGTGGTGACCGCGCCACGCGAAGACATCCGGCTAAGTCGCACCAGCCCGACGGGGACATCGGGCTCCACCCCACCCTCACGACATCCGCGACAGATCGGGCACGACGAACGGCGCGCGGTAATTGCGGGTGAGCAGCGGCGTGGCCTCTTTGGCGAATTCGCCCTGAAAGGACTCCTTCCCGGGGGCGAGCGTGAGCGGCACGCCGCGCGTGAGCGGCGACTTGGCGGCGTCCACGCCGTTCGCCGCGAGATGCTCGATCATGCGCCCCGTGGCTTCCGCCAGACCGGCATGGCCCTTGATTTTTTCCCGCAACACCCCGGGAGCCACGGTCGAGCCAAGGACGTGCGAAATATTACCGAGGTGGCACAGCGCGCTGGAGACGTGGCCCTCTTCGATCGGACCGTAGAGTTGCGCCGTCTTCCGGCTGCGCACGACGTCGATGAAGTTCTGCATGTGGCGGTCGACGCCCTTGAACTCCTTCAGCACCTTGCCCGCCTGATCGTAGGCGGTCGCGGTGAAATAATTCGTGGTGACGACGACGCCGCCCTCGCAGTCGATCACGTTGCCCACGCCGACGCCGCGATAGTTGTCCATGACGCCCCCCGCGCCCCGACCCTTCTTGCCCGTCCGGCCCGCCTCATCCGCCGCGCCCGCCTCACCCGCCTTGGCCGGCAGTCCGCGCACCTCGAAGATTAGGGGCGCGCTCGCGTAGTCGTGCACGACCACCTGCGTGTTGGGGGTGTCGCCATCGTCGACGTAGCCGAGCCGGCCGCCCACGCTGAGCGTGGTGCGCGGCAGACCGCGCTCGCCGAGGAACCAGCGCGCGATATCCATCTGGTGGATACCCTGGTTGCCGACGTCGCCGTTGCCGGTCACGTGGACCCAATGCCAGTCGTAGTGCAGCCGCTTGCGCCGGGGCGGAACCAGCGGCGCGGGCCCGCACCACAAATCAAAATTGATCGTGGACGGAATCTGCAGTGGGCCGTCGGCCTGACCGATGCTCTCGCGGCGTTTGTAGCAAAAGCCGCGGGCCGCGGTGATTTTTCCCAGGTTGCCCGCCCGCACCCATGCAACGGCCTCCTGCAAACCCGCGCCCGAACGGATCTGTGTGCCCGCCTGGACGACGCGCTGGTGTTTCGCCGCAGCCGCGACGAGCTGGCGGCCCTCCCAGACATTGTGCGAAACAGGTTTCTCGACGTAGACATCCTTGCCCGCCTGACACGCCCAAATCGCCTGCAGCGAGTGCTGATGATTCGGCGAGGCAATCGTCACGGCGTCGAGGTCGCCGGACGCCAGCAACTCGCGGAGGTCAACGTGCGTTTTCACCTCGGTGCCCTCGGAGGCGAAGCTGGCCTTGGCGCGCGCCAGTACGGTGGTGTCGATATCGCAAAGGGCGACGACCCGCACGCCCTTGATGCGCTGGAGACTCTGGAGGTGGCTGCGGCCACGCCCGTTGAGGCCGACGACGGCGACGCGGATGTCGCCATTGGCGCCCGCGACCTGCCCCCAGGAGCGGGCGGAGAGGGCGGTGCCGACGGTAACCAGGGCTGACGTTTTGAGGAAGGAGCGGCGGGAGAGGGTGTGCATGGGGGCGGTAATGGTTGGGGATTCAATTCCCAGCGAGGTGTTCAACTTGGGTTCGAAACTCAGAAATCGTGAAATTGGGCAACGGGCATCTCAAATCTCGGGTTCTACAAACCATGGCCATTGGGACGGAGCGAAGCTTCTCGGCCCGCTGCTTTGGCGATGTCCGATTCTCGATGACCGTTTTCCGTTTCCGAAATTCTATTTCCCGGCGGCGTATTCCTTGAAACGGGCGGCGACCTGGCCGGCCTTGTCATCGCCTTGGTGAAAATAGAAACGCCAGCGGAAGGTCGCGCTGCCGCCCGCGGGAATCGTCATGTCCCCAGCCTGCGGGTTGGCCTTGAGCGCCGGCTCAAAATCGTGCTGGCCGAAGGGATTCGCGGCGAAGAGCGCGTAGGAACGCACATGCCACCACGTTGGATGCCGCGGATTCGACGGATGATCGAACATCGCGACGCCGTAGATCTTGCCGTCCTTCGGCGCGTGATAATCGACCCACGTCGATCGCTTGCCCCAGGTGTCGTCGTTCTTCTGGCCGGAGTCGTTCACGATGGTGCCCTTGCCCTCATGTTTCTTGCCCTTGCCCTGGCTGTGCGTGGGCGTCATCCACAGGGGGAGACGAATCGCCATCGAACCTTCCTTCGTGTCGCCGAACACGACCGGTTTGCCCGCGGGGGCCTTGAGCGTGACCTCGTAGTCGAGGAAGCGGGCCTCGGCGGTGCTGCGGAAGCGAATCGTCGTTTCGTCGGTGAGATGCACCGTGCCGTCGGGCCCGGCCCATTGGTTGCGCGCCCGAATCGTGCCGACGCCAGCCCGCACGGAATGCTCGACCGACTCGCTGACGATTTTGCCGTGCTTGGCACCACCCTCGCCCCAAAAGTCGACACCGTTGACGGCGCCGTGCGTGAACCAGAGTGAGCGGTGGTGCGGGTGGTCTTTCACTTCGCCCGACACGTCCGCCTTCATCGGATAGTTCCGCATCAACTCGGTGCCGTCGGCGGCGAGGACCGGGTAAAGGAAAGGCTTGGGGGCACCTTTGAAAACGTACTCGGTGAAGAGCTTCCCGCCGAGCTCGACGCGGACGCGGTCATCGGCGCGGGTGAATTTGACGTCAGTCGCGGCCGCAGCGGTGACCGGGGCGGCGGCCACGAGCAGGCCGGCCAGCACGAGCAGGGGCGAAACGCGAGTGTTCATCATGTTCGCTAGACGAACACCCACGCGAAAGGGCGCAACAGATTTTCGCGGTGTGAAAACCTCAGCTGCGACGCAGCCGGGGCTAACGCCAGTTCAGCACCAGACGGGTGAAATAAGCGGTGTCCATCTTTTCGACCCCGCGACCCGGCTTGCTGTTGTAGTCGTTGCTTACGCCGAGGCGTAGCTTCCAACTCGGATTGGCGAGCGGCATCTCGTAGAAACTCTCGTGGCCGAGGCGGAAGTTCGCGAAGTCCTCGAAGGCCGGCACCACGGTGAGCCGATTGATGATCAGCGAATCGCCCAGCTCCAGACGGTGCGCGAAGCCAAAGTCGAGGCCGGCGCCCTTCACGTCCTTCGTGCTCGGGTTCTTGTAACCCTCATAGCGAAACGAGAGACCGAAACGACCGGTGAGCGTTTGTTTCGGCGCCTTGATGAAATCGAAACCCATACCGAAGGCGGCCACGTCGTAGAGTTCGATGTCCTTGATCCGGTCGAAACCACCTTCGTTGCGGACGTACCACGAATTCTTGCCGGAATAGCTGCTGGCGTAGTCGAGGCCGGCCTTGAACTGATCGGCGGACTTTCGGTCGTCGGCGATCTGGCGGTCGTAGGCCGTGTAGAATTGAAGGTTGTCCGTGAGGCCTTTCAGGGTCGCGCGCAGACTGGCCGCCGTGCCGAGCTGGCTCTTGTTGCCATTCTTGCCACTGACATCAACCGCGGCCTCGTAGGCCCAGCTGCGATCCAGCGCGACGATCTGCGGGTCTTTCCCGCCCGCGCCCCACGATGCGGCCACCTTGGCGACATCGGAGGTGAACTTGCCCTCGCTGTTGCTCACCTCGATGCGATGGGCTTCGGGGCTCGTGATCCGGCCATCAACCCGCGTGCCATTGGCAAAGCGCACGGCGACCGGCGCGTCGGTGGTGATGCCCACGACCTCGCTCTGCTTGATGGTGATGTTGCCGGCGTAGTCGGTCGCGACGACGACGGAACCCCCGTCGATCTTGGAGACCTTGCCGACGATGCGGGCACCCCCCTTGATTTCGACGACATCGGCGGAAATATTTCCCGCGGCAAAAACCGCGGCAAGCAGGGCGACAGAGGCCCGGATAGGGAATGAGTTCTTCATGGATTTAACAGGGTGAAAGGGTAAAACAGCTAAGCCGATGCGTCAACGTCAACGCCCTAGCCCGCATTTTTCACACTTTTCGCGGAATTCTCCCTGCGCTTGACGAGTTTCGGGCGGCGTGAGCTTGGATATCTGGGGTTCATGCGGGCTAAAACAAAACCGCCAGGCGGTTTTGAACTTAGCCCGGACATCCCTGAGGACCGCGAACGCAGAAGAAAATCTCGAACACCGTGTGGCTCCGCTCGCGAGCAGAGTGTGAAATGGCCGGGCTA
>SXGT01617946.1_pt1 | contig 18519 bp, 15 predicted proteins | sample 3176221 | NCBI WGS metagenome assembly SXGT01 (sample SAMN11356862, study PRJNA531348) | freshwater metagenome | isolation source: freshwater sample F1-120 | place: China: Fuxian Lake, Yuxi | collected 2017-12-25
ACGTGGTGAAAACCAACATCCAGAAACTGAAGGGCAGCATCGACATCCGCTCCACGATGGGGCGCGGATCCACCTTCATCATCTCACTACCCCTGACCCTGGCCATCCTGCCGGTGCTGCTGGTGCATCTGGGCGGCCAGCCTTTCGCCGTGCCGCTGTCGATGGTGCGCGAAATCATCCCGATCCAGCTTTCCGCGATTCAGGAGATCGGCGGTCGTGCCACCATGGTGGTGCGCGGTGAAGTGATGCCGATGTATCCCTTGAACCATCTACTGGGCTGGCCGGCCGAGCGTCCGCCGAAATTCGGCGTCCTGATGCAGGGGCTTGATCAGTCCTCATTCATTCTCGCCATCGACGGCTTCATGGGACGCGAGGACGCCGTGGTCAAATCGCTTGACGACTTCCGGCCCAAGGGAGTCTCCGGTGTCACCACCTTGTCGAACGGCAAAATCGTGCTGATCCTGGACATGAAGGAGCTCTTCAGCATGAGCAGTCCGGGACGTGGTGTGCCCCGTTCGGCCTTTCTGATTCCCCAGGAACTGGCCGCCTGATTCGACACGTGTCGGAAAGTCCGGACGACTCCGGTGCAATCGCCGGATCCTGGTATGCCCATTTCAAGGCCCCCCGGCGCGCGCAGATGCCCCATGAGGCCGACGTGCCGGCGAGCCCCATGGCGAGCATCGCCGCCTTTGCCGCCAAGGCCCTGGCCGATGGGCACGAACTGCTGATTCTGGTTCCCGACGACGCGGTCCTGCCCGAGTTGTCGAACGCGCTGGATCTCGCCATCCGTCCGCTCTGCCTGGTACTGCCACAGGCCGATTTTGCCCGCGGCATCGCCCTGCGGGCCACGCTATCCCTGCTCAAAAGTCGGCTCTGGCGGGACGGCGACGATAGCCGTTCCGCATCCTGGGCAGCCCTGCGCCGGCGCCTCGCTGCCGTACCCGCGCTCTGGCACGATGCACAGGCCTGGATCGCGCAACCGGTGGCCGACAATTCCGTTCGCATCGACTATGCGGCACTGTTTCCGGCACTGATCCTGCCGGTTGCCGCGTGGACGGCGGCGGCGGCGCGCCCAGAGGCAATCACCGTGCTTTACCGCTGCGATGCGCCGGCCGAACTGAATGCCGATGTGGCAAGGCTGCTGCGACTGGGGGTACCGAAAGCAAGGAGCGACAGCACAACACTGGCCCTGGCGGATGAAACCACGGCGCTGCTGCTGGAACGCACCCGCCTCACCCAGGACATTGCCGACCTCGAACTGGAACTTGCCAGCGTACAGGGCGAACTGGCCGAGTTCATGCGCGACTACTACCAACGGGTCGGCACGCTGATGACAGAGCACGACGCGCTGCAGGCCTCCATGGCCGCCGGCAAGGCGGTACGCGCGCCGGACGATGCCGGCTTGCAGGCGGAGGCAGCGGCGAGCCGCGCACAGGCCGATGAATCGGCATCCGATGCCGGTCGATTTGCCGAAGCCTTGGCACCGGATGCGCCCGCCTTCAACCCGGACGCCGAGACCAAGCAGATGTTCCGCCGCCTTGCGCAGCAGATCCATCCGGACCGGGCGCTCGACGAAGACGACCGGGCCTGGCGTACACAACTCATGAGCGAAGCCAACCGCGCCTACCGGCACGGTGACACCCGCAGCCTGCGCGAGATCGCAGCATTGTGGGAGGAGCAACCTGCGAGCCGCCGCGGCACCGGCGATCCGGGTGCATCCCTGCTTCAGGCGCAGTTGCAGCGCCTGCGCGCCCGTCTGTCACGGATCGAGGGCGAACTGCATCGACTTTTCGGGTCGCAGCTGTATGAGCTGTTCATCGCGGCACGTCAGGCCAGGCGCCAGAATCGCGACCTGCTTGGCGAAATGGCTGCGCGCCTGGAATCGGCAATCACGGAATTGCGGCAAGCCGCGTCTTGACGCAAACCTTCTGCTCAACCGGCGCGGATTCGTCGCTCCAGCGTCGCCAGCAGTTCGGTGGCCGCCACATGACCCAGGCGCACGGCAGCGCGCAACCAGCGCAAGGCCTGGCGTGGCGCCCCGGTCTCTGACCCGCCCCGCAGATAGTAGCTTCCGAGTTCGTGGCAGGCGTTGGCGTCGCCCTGGGCCGCAGCACGCTTCAGCCAGCGCAGGGCAGTCGCGGCGTCCTGCTCGGCCCCGTCACCGTGCAGCAGGCAGAAGCCGCAGCTGTACATGGCGTAGGCATCCTGATGCTGTATGGCAGCGCGCAGATACCATTTGAAGGCTTCCGCAGCATCGCGCGGTACGCCGCGACCAAAGTACAGCATGTCGCCGAGGATCAATTGGGCATCGACCAGAACGGCCGCCTGGCGGTACCAAACCAAGGCCTGGGGATGATCGATCGGAGCCCCCGTACCATGACGCAAGCACTCGGCCAGCATGAATGCCGCCCGCCGGTGGCCACTGGTGGCAGCGCGCCGCAGGCTGTCTACCCCCTGGACCAGGCGCGCATCATCCGCAGTGTTGGCGGCACCCAGAAGCGCCATGCCGCGTTCGAACCAGAAGCGCTCCAGTTCGCCCCGCGCCTGCTCCCAACCCGACTGCAAGGCCTGTTCCAACTCGGATATGCCAAGCGCGACATCGGCCGGCCCGCCGATGCCATGGAGCAGGCAGCGTCCGTATTCCGCCTGGCCGTGGGCATCGCCGGCTTGCGCCGCGCGCGCATAGGCCCGCCGTGCCGCCGCCGGATCCGGAAGCCCCCCGTCACCCAGCTCAAGCACTTCGCCCAGCCAGACCCACGCCTGGATCTCGCCCATCTCTGCAGCCATTTGGTAGCAACGCAGCGCCTCGGAACGATTCTCGACGACACCGTCGCCGCTGCGATGGGCATGGGCGATCTTCAACAACGCGCGAACATGTCCGACCCGCGCCGCCTTTTGCCAGTGCCTTACCGCCGCGACGGCATCGCGCGAGGTGCTACCGACGCCAAGGGCAAGGCATTCGCCCAGTTCGAATTCGGCATCTCTGCTGCCGCAGGCGGCGGCCCGCCGATACCATTCCAGCGCCGCATCGGGATCACGCGCCATGCCGGTGCCGAACATGGCGCATTGGCCAAGCAGGAACATGGCCCCGGCAATGCCGCTATCGGCAGCGGTTTTCAGATGGCCGACGGCCTCAACCGCCTGCGGGTGCCCTTTGGCGCCCACGTGCAGGCACATGCCCAGGCAATAGCTGGCAGCGGCAATGCCGGCCTGTCCCGCCGCACGCCATAGTTTCAATGCCGCGCCGCGATCTTCGGGCACGCCCCGGCCATGAAAATGGCAACGCGCCAGCAGATCCATAGCCTCCGGAAAGTCGGCAACGGCACGCTGCAGCAAGGGTACCGCCGCCGCGAAATCGCGGGCGATGCCGATGCCGAAATAGCGCATCCGCCCCAGGGCGAAACTCGCCAAGGCCGAATCCCTGGCGGCGGCGATGGCAAACAATCTCGCCGCCTCGGCGTCATCGCGCGGCAGCCCCAGGCCCTTATGCAGCAGCCAGCCGAGGATGGCGATTCCGGCGACACAATCGGACTCGGCGCTTTTCAATGCCCAGCGCAGCGCATCGGCCGGCTTGGCTTCGTGTCCGCCACCGCCGGCAAAGCGCCATGCCAGCTCTGCCTGCGCCTTGCCGTTGCCGCCGTGCGCCATGCGCTTCAGGTCCAGCATCGACAACGAGGCCCAGAACTCGGCTCCGCCGAGCAGTTCGACCCCCTGCGCTGCGCCGCGAACGATCAGCGGGGTTTCGAGTTCACCGCGAAATATTCCCAGCAACGCGGCCGGCGCCAGCGGTGCCAGGCCGGTATTCATCGCCAATGTCGAACCCGCCACAAGACCCGCACTACGGGCGTTCCGGCTCAAGCCTGGCGACAGAGCAGGCTGCGATCCCCGTCAACCGACGCGACCAATCGGTCGAGTGCATCGACCAGATCGCGGCTGGCATCTTCCATCCGCCCTATCGCCCCGATCCCGGCCGGCAGGTTGCCGGCACGCAGGGATTCCAGTGCCTCGGCAGCCGCGCGGTGCACCGCCGCGTGCGGCATCTCGATCGCCTGATACCCCGGCAGGTGCGCATAACGTTCCCGACCTTCGCCATTGGCATGCCAGGCCCCCAGCCGACACCGACGGTGGTCGGACATCTCGTAGGATTCGGCATTCCCCAGGCCGAGATAGGCCCGGTAGACATCGAACTTGAAAAGGACATGCTCAACCTTCGCCATTTCGACGAAGCTGTTGAGGGTCGACGCGGCAATGGTTTGCTCCATCCGTGTCGCCAGGTCCAACAGGCGTTGCATGTTCTCGCTGGCCGAGCCGCCTTCAAGGCTGGCGCGCTGGGTTTCCCGGGACAGCACGGCCATGCTTTCGGTGGCACCGCCCGAATCCTCGCCGATCTGGCCCACCAGGGTGGATATCTCGGCGGTGGCATTGGTGGTGCGCTCAGCCAGCTTGCGTACTTCGTCTGCCACCACGGCAAAGCCCCTGCCCTGCTCGCCTGCCCGGGCGGCCTCGATCGCCGCGTTGAGTGCAAGCAGATTGGTCTGGTCGGCAATTTCCTTGATCAGATTGACAATGCTGACAATCCTGATGGCCCGCTCGCCGAGGGCGGTCACCTTGTCGGCCGCGGTCGCCGAGTTTGCCGAGAGTTGGGAGAGGGTGCCGGAAATCCGATCAATGGCGTCGCGGTTGGCCTGGGCAACACCGAAGGTCTCGCTGGCACTGCCGCATTCGGCGCTCATGTTTTCAGCCAGCCGGCCCAGGCTTTGCTGCGAAAGTCCGATCGAGCTGCCGAAGTTGTCAAGCTGCTGGTTCAGGGTCTGAATGCCTTCAATCCTGCTTTCGAGTTCCCTGGCGCGAGCGGCGGACGCCGCAAGTTGCGACTCCAGTGCAGCGATCTGGTTGCGGGCATTGGCTTCCTCGGACTGGCATTGCTGCAACTGTTGGCGCACCTGCTCCAGTTCCTCGCGCCTGGCAGAGCCGAAAAACATCGCTTGCTCCTATCGAATATGTCCATCGGTGCGGCTCGCGCCCAAGAGGCAGCGCGCCGGATGCCTGGCTGGAAAATGCTCATCCCGGCTGTGGGGATGTTCCCAGAATGCGGCCCGCCTGTTTATCCGTGAATTACGCTGCAAACTGCGGTACCTACGTAGCCGCGGATGCGTATGGCTAGGCCGGGATCACCCGGTTCTTGCCCGCGCGCTTGGCGCGGTACATTGCGGCGTCGGCCCGCTTCAGCGCCTCGTAGGGATCCTCGGCGTCACGGATCTCGGCGACACCGCAACTGAAGGTGATCAGCACCTTTTCATTGTTGGTGAGGAAGAATTCGCGCGTCAATTCGCGCTGCACCCGCGTCATGGCACCAACGGCATCGTCGATCGGAGTGTTCGGCAACAGCACGACAAACTCCTCGCCACCGTAGCGCGCCAGCATGTCTTGAGGCCGCACGGTGGCCTGCACGATTTTCGATAGATGCACGAGGGCCGCATCGCCGACCAGACTGCCATGGGCCTCGTTGAGCTTCTTGAAATTATCGATATCGAGCAAGGCCATGCTCAGGGTGCCACTCTGGCGCCGCAGGCGACCGATCTCCTTTTCCAGGGCCTCGTCCAGGCCCTTGCGATTCAACGCCCCCGTCAGCAGGTCATGGCGGACCAGTTCGCTGGCATTCGACAGTTCGTTCTGCAGCCGCGCCACCACTTCCTCTGCCTCGCTGACCCGCACGCGCATGCTGCCCAGTTCGTCGCGCGACCGGGCCGCATTGACCTGGACCACGCGCGTTTCGCGCATGACCTCATCCAGCACGTCGGTCAGTTCGGTGATGTCGCCGGCCTTGCTGATCTTGTCCGCGTAGCCTTCGATCTTGTTGTGATAGTCGCTGGTGGTTTCGGAGAAGTCGCCCAGCCGATCAACGAAGGTCGCCAGCATCAGCTTGAGCCGTTCGTTGGCTTCGTTAAGGCTCTTTTTCAGCGCGCTCTGCTTGACGATCACGTCCTTCATGCGCCGTTCGACGTCGTCCAGCCGGCGCAGGCTGAGCGGCTGTTGAATCAGGTCGCGCACCACCTTGATCTGGCCGCTGAGCCATTTGTCCTCGACCACCAGTTCGCTGATGTTGTCGATGATCAACTGCACCAAATGCAGCAAGGCGCTGCCCATTTCCGACTGATCCTCGGCGACAAACAGCGCGCGGTAGCAAAGTTTCTTCAGCCGCTCGGACAGTCCGACCAGCGCGTCGCCATTCCTTGCGGCGCGCACCGCGGCCGAAATCGCCGTGGCTTCGCTCGCCAGGTCGGGCGTATCACGCAGGACAATGGAAAGCGTGTTGTCGAGCAATTGCGCGATGATGTCGCGAAGATCGAGCACGCCGCCCTGCCAGGGCGCCGCAACTCCGGGCAAGTTGGATGTGGCGGCGGCAGGTGCGGTGTTGGCCGCCGCGCTCGCGGCAGCAGGTAAGGGAAGCGGCTCGGTCGATGCCAGGCTGGTGCGCTCGGCAGGGGCTTGCTGGCTCCAGGAACGGATCAGCGCCTGCAAGCGGGTCACCAGGACATCGGGAGTACCTGCGCCGGAAAGCACTTGATCCAGGGCATCCTTCTTCTTCGCCGCAGTGAGACCGGTGTGATGCGTCTCCAGTTGCGTCAGCATGTCGCGGATGATGTTGGACCACTGCGGTTGCTCACCGCTCTTGGCCAGGTATTCGATGATCGTTGCGGAAATGCCGTCCCAGCTGCCCTTGGCAATCGCCGCTTCGAACTGGCGGGCGAACTTCAACTGATCCGCGCTGGCACGTGGCAGGCCGGCCTGCACGGCTTTCAGTTCGCGCTCGGGGAACGGAGCTCCCGGCGCCACGCCGGCGATTTCAAAGTAAAGCGCCCGATAGTTGTCTGGGGTCGGCTGCAACTTCCGCGTGGCGAGCAGGCGCAAGGTCTCACGTGCGATTTCAGCTTCAGACAGTTGCTTGGAGTCAGCCATGATTCACCCTATGACAACGGTTACCGCATTCACGAATGCAACATACATGCCGCCTTTCCCATCGTTCCTTGGACGGGCAGGTAACATCCTGCGGATCATTCTAGACCGCCATGCAACCCGGCCGATATACGTAGAAATACGTCATTGCCCTGTCGTTGACCGCAACCCGCTGGCTTTCCATTTGACCGGGCACGGCAAAGCTGTTGCTCACCAGATGCGCATCCGGTGCCATTTCCTGGCTGGCCTTGACCCAAAGCTCCGGCATCGGCGCCGGCGAGAGGAAGCCGTAGACCACGTCGTAGGGAGCCAGGGAATGCCCCCAGAAATCCCCCCGGAGTATGGTCAGATTGCTCAGGGAGCGGGACGCCATGCGCGCCCAGAGCCAGGGAAGCGGCGCGTGTTCGATGCCGACGAAGCGGCACTCCGGGCGCGCTGCGGCCAGGTGCCGCAGCAGGGCGCCGTCGCCACAGCCCAGGTCGATCACACGGCAAGGTCCCGGCGGCAGCAGCCGCAACAAGGCGTCGGCCGCCCCACGGCTGCTCAGGTAGAGCGGCACCTGGCCGCGATCCGTGCGCCAGAACACCAGCAACAGCACGGCCAGGCCGCCGGGCCAGATCCAGCCCGGAAGCTCAAGCATGCGGACCAGGACCAGCAAGGGCATGAAGCCGAGGTGAATCGGCGGCCACCACGGTGGCGCATGCATCCAGCGTGCTGCCAGGGCCGCGAATCCTCCCTGCAGCATCGCCAGCAGGAGGACTTGCTTCAACAACGCAGGGAAAAACAGCAGTGTAGGCAGGCCAACCGCGAGCAGACCGAAACACTGAGCCGCCAGCGCGGGCAGCAAGGGGTGACGCTCCGCCAGATTCAGGGCGCCCAAAGCCGTTCGATGTTGGTGAGCCCCCATTTCGCGGCCTCCTCACGACCGACGACCTTGTCGCGTGCCGCCGGATGCGAGAGGTCGATGATCTCGGGGGGTATCTGTGCCATCGACTTGGTCGAAAAGAATACCTTGACGCGTGGCGTCAGCAGCGAGTGCCCGGACTGTTCCATCACCACACCCAATCGCCCGGATTCGAGCTTGACCAGGGAGCCGATCGGATAGATTCCGATGCATTTCACGAACGCCTGAAAAATGCGCTCGTCGAAGTGTCCCTTGCACCACTCCGCCATGCGCCGGATCGATTCCGCCGGGTCCCAGCCGGCTTTGTAGGGCCGGTTCGAGGTAACCGCATCATAGACATCGCAAACCGCACCCATCTTGGCATAGAGGCTGATCTGCTCATCCTTGAGGTGGTCCGGATATCCAGTGCCATCGGTCTTTTCGTGGTGGTGCAGGACCACGTTGAGCGGGATCTCCCCGACCGCAGCCCCTTCGACCAATAGGCGATGCCCTTCGACGGGATGCAGCTTGATGATGGCGAATTCCTCGTCGGTCAGCTTGCCGGGTTTGTTCAGCACCTCGGTCGGCACCAGCGCCTTGCCCAGATCGTGGAGCAAGCCGGCAAGCCCCAGTTCGCGCGTCGTCGCGGCATCCAGCCCGAGCTGGCGTGACAGCGCGACCATCAGGGCACAGACGGCGACCGAGTGCATGTAGGTATAGTCGTCGGCCGACTTGAGCCGCGCCAGGCTGATCAATGCCCCGGGATTGCGTTCCACGGAATTGGAGATTTCCTCGACCAGGGCGCCAGCCAGTTCGGGTGAGACAGCCCGCCCCATGCGAACTTCCTGGAACATTGATACCACGGCCTGCTTGCTGCGGGCGCAGATCCTGGCGGCACGCGCCACCTCTTCCGCCAACGGCACCAGGCGCGGTGTCGCTTCGGTTTCAGCGGATTCGATCAGCGAACGGTCGGCCTCGGCGGCCATCTCGGTTTCATCGTTGGCTTGCGCCCGTGTTTCATGCACGGCGGCATCCTGACCCCGGCTGGTGTCGATCCAGACCTCGGTCACCGCACTCTCCCGCAAGCGCCGTATGTCTTCGGGATCCACAAGTTCGAAGCGGGTGCGCCAGAACGGGTGATCCATCCACGAGCCGCACAGTTCATGGACATACATGCCGAGACGCAGGTTCTCGACGCCGACTTTTTTCAACATGGGAAGGTCACGATTCCAGGTAGGTAACTGACTCGCTCAACGCTTGGCCGGCTTGTCGGCGATGAATGTCAGCGCCTGACTCGCGGTTTCGAAACGGCCGACAGGTTCGCCGGGGAACGGCGGCGGCGTCTTGTACACCTGAAACTCGCAATTGCGCAATTCGGTGACAAACCAGCGCTTGCCGGAGTTAAGGATATACACCCCCGGCTCGGGTCGAAAAACCTTCAGCTGGAAGTTGTCGTCGGAAAGGCCCTCCAGCAAATGACGCTTCTGGCAGCGCGGCGTCGCGGCGGAAACCAGAGTGGAATGCCATGGCCCGCCGAGGTAGCTCTGTTCGCGCACCACCGACAGCGAGAGTCCACCGCCCTCATCGAGGTAGGCGAACTGGTTGCTGCCGCAGGCGGCGAGGAACAGCGCCAATCCACAAAGTACCAGGCGCACACCGCCCCTGCCGGGATTCGCCGCTGTTGTCATAGGCCTGTTCATCGGGAATGAGTGTTTGAATCGGGTCGAACCGCCGTCATATGGCCGCCTGGCAGATCGAGACCGATACTTTACCCGAACACCGGCCGCTTTCGGCCGGAACGGCTAACGTGTTTCCTTGATCAAGCGACCGTTCTGAGGCTGTATTGGCCGCGAATTGTTGCGGAATACACGGGAAAAAATCGCTACTTGGTCACTTGCCACTTGCAGCGGCTGCTTCAGTACCATCCACAGCACGCCTTCGGTACATGGCGGCGTGGTCAAGGACCCCATGTAGGTCCAGTAGGCGCGATTCTCCGGCAACAGCCGGGACGGATCGATCGATTCCTCCGGCGCCATCTCGCTGCCCTGCTCCAAAGGCAGATTGTTGAGCAGAGTCTGGATCAAGGGATGTTCAGCGCCTTTCTCCAGCAGCACAGCGACCACGGCCAACTGGCCTTCGTCATTGCGATGCACGAGGTGCACCGACATGTCATACATGCGGCCATTCACCCGCTCTTCGGAGGGGCGATGGAAATGGAATTGCTGCAGCGCATAGCGCTTGCCCATGACGGAAAGGCTGGAGCCCTCGCCGGTGTTGACCTGAACGGTATGCCCGTTGTCCACGATGCGAAACTGCATCGGCTTGTAGTCAAAGCGGACATTTTCGAGATTGACCCGTATGCCGTCGCGAATGTCGATCGGGGACTGACGCTTGCCCGACGCGCAGGCGGCATAGTCGGGGCGCAGCTTTGCCCAGTTGGCCGGGCCGGTTTCGCCTTCGTAGCTCCAGTGCGTGTGCATGCTTGCCGCCGGATTCTCCGGCTCATGGACGACTGGCGCCGCCGCGGCTTTCTTGCGGACGGTGCGCGGCGGACCGGAGTTGGCGTAATGCAGTTCGCGGATACGCTTCTCGGTCAAGGCCTCGGGTTCCTTGGTCTCGACCTTGACGGCCTTGGCTTTGCCGGCCGTCGTTACGGATGGGGCCGCCACCGGCTTGCCATGCGAGTCGGCGCGTGCCGCCGCTTCCTGAGCCGCTGCCGCTTGGGCCAGCGCCGCCTTGTCGATCTGGGGCAACTGGATCAGTTTGGGCTTTTCCGCCGACGAATCCGCCACCGCAAATACTTTGGGCCCCTCTCCATCGCCTGCCTTGCGCATGTCCGCGTGCATGGCGGTCGGGCGGTCGCCCCCGGTTGCCACGGCTTTCTGCTCGCGATCGGGCACGGCGGCAAGCTGCTCCGCCTCGCGCCGCTGGCAGGCCACATTCAGCAAGCGTTCATCGAGGCTGCCGACCTGAGCCGGGTTGGCACGTCTGCGTACCACGTCTTCTTCGCGCACCAGGCGTTCGCCCAGAAAGAAAGCGCGGCGCACGGTAGTGAATCGGCGCTGGCCGCAGTGGTAAAGATTCTGCGCACGAATCGTGTCGTAATTGCCACCGCCATCGACCACCTGGCGATCAAGCCTGACCCGGCTCCAGGCGGTAATGCCGTCAAATCCCTGGGCGATGCTGGCACTATCGATCTCGACAGTCTCGCTGTTACCCGCATGAACCGTGCGCCACGAGTTCGCGGCAACGGGACCGGCCAGCAACAGCGCGACAACGGCGCAAGCGCTTTGCGCGATACGTTTGGAAGACATATATACCCTGTTCGACTTCTCGTCGTTAACGGCACGCCCGGACGAATCTTTATCGATACCGGGCCCGGCCGTGCCGAAGCACGAGGGGATCTATCAGACCTGGATATTCATGATGTCGTGATAGGCCGACACCAGACGGTTGCGCACCTGGACCATCTGCTGAAACGAAAGGCTGGCCTTCTGCAGGTTGATCATGACATCCTGCAGATTGACATCACTTTGCCCGCTGGAAAAGTCCTCGGCCATTTTCTGCGCGTCCGCCTGCGCCGCACTCACCTGATCGATGGTGCTTTTCAGCACCTCCGCGAAATCGGGGCCTCCTGCCGGAGCCTGCCCCGCCGTCGGTGATTTGCCACCGGTTAGGGCGGAAGCCGATTTGAGCTCGGCCAGCATTTGGTCAATTTGTCGTGTATCGATGGCCATGATGAACCCTCGCTGTTATGCACCTGCCGTCAAAGCAGCAATCGGCGTGCCAGCTTTCAAGTCGATTAATCATCGTCGCCGGGAATCGCAAATCCCTCGGCCCGATACTGGTTGATTTTGTAGCGCAGGGTGCGTTCGGAAATGCCCAGGATGGCCACCGCCTTCTTGCGCGACCCGCCGACGCTGGCCAGAACCTCCTGGATATGCTGCCGTTCGAGGGTCTTCATGTCGGCCGCCGGGCCGCCTGCAGTGCCTGTCGCCACGGGAGTCGGCGCTGGTGGCACGGCGATTTGAACGACGGCCGGGGCGAGAGATTCCGCCGGCGGCGCGGTGGCAGAAGCATTCGGCAAGGGCAAGGCATCCGCCTCGATGACATCACCCGCCTCAAGAATCAGCGCGCGCTGCACCACGTTTTCAAGTTCGCGAACGTTGCCCGGCCAGGCGTAGGCCTGCAAGCGTTGTTCAGCCCCGGCGGCAAATCTTGCCGCCCGGTGGGTCGCAGCGGCAAGGTGCGCAAGAGTCTTGCGCGCCAGGGGAACAATATCGCCGGGACGCTCGCGCAGCGAAGGAATTTCCAGCGGAAACACGTTGAGGCGGTAATACAGATCTTCGCGGAAATGCCCGGCGCGAACTTCAGCCGCCATGTCGCGGTTGGATGTCGCAAGAATACGGATATCCAGCGGCACGGGCTTCTTGCCGCCGACGCGTTCCACTTCGCGTTCCTGCAATACGCGCAACAGTTTGGCCTGCAGGCCCAGGGGCATTTCGGAAATTTCATCAAGCAGCAAGGTGCCGCCATTGGCCTGTTCGAACTTGCCGGCCTGGGCGACCTGGGCACCGGTGAACGCACCTTTTTCATGGCCGAACAGTGTGGCTTCGAGCAGATTGTCCGGAATCGCAGCACAGTTGATGGCAACGAAGGGGCCGCCCGAGCGGGCCGACTGCTCATGGATATAGCGGGCAAAGACCTCCTTGCCCACTCCCGACTCCCCCGTCAACATCACCGTGGCATCGGTGCGCGCCACGCGCGATGCCAGCAACAGCGTGGCGCGGGTCTTGGCATCGACGGCGACCACCCCGGCTGCCGGGGCCGGCGGCGTGGCATAGCGCTCGATCTGTTTCAGCAGCGCCTTGGGTTCAAAGGGCTTGAGCATGAAGTCACAGGCACCGCCGCGCATGGCCGATACGGCCTTATCCACATCACCGAAGGCCGTCATCAGCAGCACCGGCAAACCGGGAAAGCGGTTGCGGATTTCACCCAGCAGCGTGAGCCCGTCCATCGGACTCATCCGCAAATCCGACACCACCATGTTGTAGCCCTTGCGCTTCAGGGCTTCCAGCGCCGCCGGTCCGCCGTCGGCGACATCGGCATCGTGACCGGCGGTTTCAAGGGTGACCTGCAAGGCGTCGCGCAGGGCTTCATCGTCCTCGACGACCAGGATGCTCAGTTTTTCCGACATGGCAGAGTTACCGTGAATTCAGCGCCGCCGCCGGGACTGGAAACGACATCGATGCTGCCACCGTGAGCACGCACGATGCCGTGGGCAATCGCCAGCCCGAGCCCGGTACCGTCGCTGCGGGTGGTGAAAAAAGGTTCGAACAGTCGGGCCGCGGTCGCCTTGTCCATGCCCGCTCCGTTGTCGCGCACCGAGATCAGCACCGAGCCGTCTTCATAGCGTGCGGCCAGCTCAATGCACGCATCCGCAACGCCATCGACGGCCTGAAGCGCATTTTCCAACAGGCTGGTGAGCGCGCTGACCAGCGACTTGCGGGTTCCCGTCAGGCGGACTTCGCCGGTTTCGTCCCCGACCACCAGGCGTGCAGCCGTCTTCGCCAGCAGAGGTTCGAAATTCTGTGCCAGTTCGGCGAGCAAGTCCGCCACCGCAAACCGGTCCTGGCCAAGGGCCTCGCCGCGGGCAAACAGCAGCATGTCCTGGATCAGGCGCTCGATATGCTTGAGCCGCGCCACGGTCTTTTGCGCGATTGCGCCGCGGCTTGCGGCCGGCAATTCGGGATTTTCCAGGTTGCCCGCGTACAGCAGCGCGGCGGCCAGCGGGGTTCGCAACTGATGAGCCAGTTGGGCCGCCATCTCGCCCATGGCAGCGAGGCGTTGCGTGCGCTCGGCCTGGCCTTTCAACTCCTGCGCCTCTGTGATGTCATGCAGGAGCACGATGCGTCCGCCCGAGGTGCCCAGCGGCGTTACGTCCACGGCCAGGTGGCGCTTTGCGACCATGAATTCACCGGGAGTTTCCCCCGGCACCAAGGTATCGCCGTAAATCGCCATCCAGCTGTCGCCGACTTTCGCGGCGCGGAGAAACTCCTCAGCCGCCGGATTGATCTGAACCACGCTGCCGGCATCATCGAGCACCACGACCCCGGCGGGAAGCGCATCCAGCAGGGTACTGAGCCTTTCGGTAAGTGCGGCCTTCTCCATGTATTGCTGGCGCAGCGCGCCATTGGCGGCTTCCAGTTCACCGGTCAGGCGGGCCATTTGGCCCTGCAATTCACTATAGGCCCCGCTCAGTTCCTCGGAGGCGCGGCTGAACATGCGGAAGGCTTCCGCCAGCCGCACCGCCTCTTCCGGTGCCATCTGGCCGGTCGCGGCCGGAACAGCCGACACGGCGGGAACAATGGGCGCGGGGATTTGCATGGGGCCGGATGATGGCAGAATCGGCAGCGGCCCACAAGAAACGCGCCGGCCGATATGCCGGCAAAAATTGCCGCTTCTTCGTGGAACCGCTCTTGCTAGCGCAGTCCATACTGCGCACGCGGGTGTATCGACCCGAAATGTGCGGGCACACAGGAACCCTCAGAAAACATGGCAGAAACCGCAGCGGCCGCATCATCCTTTCCGCTATCTCCGGAGGCCTTCGGCCGCATGGGCTTCAGCCAGAAGCTGTTCAGCCTGCTGGCGCTCGCCCTGCTGGCAGCGGTGCTGATCGCCGGCGCAATGTGGGCGCGGGAGCCCTCCTACGCCGTGCTGTTCTCGATCCAGGACGAAAAGGACGGCGGCCATATTGTCTCCGCCTTGCAGCAGCAGAACATCCCCTATCGCTTCAGCCAGGGAGGACATACCATCCTGGTTCCGCAAACGCTGGTCCATGACACGCGCCTGAAGCTCGCCGCGCAAGGCCTGCCCAAGGGCGGGCTGGCCGGCTTCGAACTGCTGGAAAACCAGAAGATGGGCATCAGCCAGTTCGCCGAGCAGGTGAACTCTCAGCGCGGACTCGAAGGTGAACTCGCGCGCTCCATTCAGTCGCTGGCCGTGGTCAAGGGTGCGCGGGTGCACCTGGCCATACCCAAGCAATCCGCCTTCCTGCGCGAAGACCAGAAAGCCTCGGCCTCCGTGCTGGTCAGCCTCGCACCCGGCCGCCACCTGGATCAGGGCCAGGTTGCCGGCATCGTCAATCTGGTGGCCTTCAGCGTTCCGCAGCTGAATCCGAAGAACGTCAGTGTCATCGATCAGGAAGGCAAGCTGATCTCGCAGCAGATCGACCCGACCCGTGACGCGGGCCTGGATGCCGCTCAGATCCGCTTCGTACGCGAAATCGAGAACGCCTACGTGCAGCGCATCGAATCCATCCTTGCGCCCATCGTCGGCAACAGCAATGTCCGTGCGCAGGTCGCGGCCGATATCGACTTCTCGCAGACCGATCAGGTGGCTGAAACCTACCGCCCGAACCCGACGCCAGCCACCGCAATCCGCAGCCAACTGACCTCGGAGACGGGCAGCGGCACACCCTCCGCCGCGGGTATTCCCGGCGCCTTGAGCAACCAGCCCCCGGCGCCCGCGACCGCACCGCTGGTCCAACCGGCGCAAAGCGCGGCCGCCACGGCCGCGGCCAACCAGAATTTCAGCCGCAACTCCACGGTGAATTACGAAATCGACAAAACCGTGCGCCATACCAAGGGCGCACCCGGATCCGTGCGCCGCCTGTCGGTGGCCGTGGTGGTCAACTATCGGAAGGACACTCCCAAGGATCCCAAGGACGCGGCCAAAGCCCAGCCCGCGCCGCTTTCGGAGAATGATCTGAAGCAGATCAACGAGCTGGCGCGCGAGGCCATGGGCTTCAACAAGGAACGTGGTGACACGCTGAATGTCGCCAATGCGCCTTTCTCGCCGGTCGAGAAGGAAGTCATTCCCGACGCACCGATCTGGCAGAGCCCGACACTGATCTCGACCGTGCTCGAATACGCCCGCTATCTGCTGATCGCGATTGTCGGCTTCTGGCTATGGTCGCGGATCGTCAAGCCGGTGCTGACCAGCTTTGCCGAGGCTGCCGCGCGGGCAGCCGCCGAACGGGCCGCTGCCACCGTCGAAGAAACACCCGCCGTCCAGCACCAGCACAGCTATGAAACCAAGCTCGCGGCCGCGCGGGAAATCGCCAAACAGGATCCGAAGGCCGTCGCGGCGATGATCAAGGACTGGGTGGGCCGTGAAGGCTGACGAAGGCATCGAGAAAAGCGCCATCCTGCTGCTGTCGCTGGGCCAGGACGAGGCCGCAGAAGTACTCAGGAATCTCGGTCCCAAGGAGGTACAGAAGCTCGGCCACGCCATGGCGGCGCTCAAGCAGGTTCCCCGCGAACGTGTCGAATCGGTGATCGACGAGTTCTCGCAGCATGCGTCCAAGGGTGCGCCCGTCGCCGTAGACAATGAGTCAATTAAGGCCATGCTGACCAAGGCGCTGGGCGACGATCGCGCCGCCGCCTTGATCAGCCGCATCATGTCGGGTAATGATACGGCCGGCATCGAGGGCCTGAAGTGGATGGACGCGGCCAGCGTTGCCGACCTGATCCGCAACGAGCACCCGCAGATCATTGCCACCATCCTCGTACATCTTGAGTTCGACCACGCCGGCGACATCCTCAAGCACTTCACCGACCGCCTGCGCAATGACGTGCTGCTGCGCATTGCCACGCTGGACGGAGTTCAGCCGGTTGCACTGCGCGAACTCAACGAGGCCCTGACACGGATCCTTTCCAGCTCGGCGGCCAACGTCAAGAAAACCGCCATGGGCGGCATCCGCCACGCCGCCGAAATCCTCAACTATGTCGGCCAGTCGAACGAAACGGCAATCATCGACAACGTACGCGAATACGACCCCGATCTGGCGCAGAAGATCCTCGACGAAATGTTCGTCTTCGAGAACCTGCTCGATGTCGACGATCGTGGCATCCAGCTCCTGCTGCGGGAAGTCCAGTCCGATGCCTTGATAATCGCGCTGAAGGGCGCCTCGCCGGAACTGCGCGACAAAGTCTTCAAGAACATGTCCCAGCGTGCGGCAGAGATGTTGCGCGAGGATCTGGAATCGAAGGGTCCGGTGCGGCTTTCCGAGGTCGAAAATGAGCAGAAGGAAATCCTCAAGGTAGCCCGTCGCCTCGCCGAGGAAGGCCAGATCCAGCTTGGCGGCGGCGGATCGGACGACGCCTTCGTCTGAGGCGGGCCCTCGCGCCGTTCGCATGCCCGGATTGCCGGGACGAGGTGCCCTTCGGCGATGCCCAAGGCCCTTGCACGGCAAGCTTGGCAGGGCCTCCGTAGTGACCGCAGTTTGTCGCGTAATTCACGGATAAACAAAACGCCTTCGCTTTGGGAAGATTCTTTCCACGTTATGCTTGTCGTCTTAACGCTGCCGCTGGTCGGATTCAGCGCTGTTTGACAAGCCAAAAATGGGGGCCGCAAAGATTTTGTCAGCTGATCAAACACCCGCCAGCCCTGCCTGGGAGCGCTGGGAACCCAATCGGTTCAATGAGACCTCGACCAAGGCCGCGACCACGGTCAGCGCCCGCGCCGATGCCGCGGCGAACTCGGTGGCGGATCACGCCGGAATGGAATCACTGCGTGCGGCCACGCATGCGGAAGCCTATCGCGCCGGATTCGAGAGCGGCCGCCATGACGGACTCGAGGCCGGTCGCGAGGCCGCCCAAGCCGAGGGACGTGCCCTGGCGATGCAACTGGGCAGTGCGATCGCGCGTTTTGATCAAGGTGTCGCCCAACTCGAAAAGGATGTCGCGCAGGAACTGCTGAATCTGGCCCTGGGTATTGCCCGCCGCATCGTCGGCGATACGCTGGAAGCCCAGCCTGAAGTCGTACTTGCCAGCATCCGCGAGGCGCTGGCGCAACTGCCGGCGCAGCACTCGGTGATCCATCTCAACGGCGAAGACGCCGAACTGATTCGCACCCAGAGCGGCGATGCGCTGGCACGCGCCGGCCATCGCATCCACGAAAACCCGCAATTGTCTCGTGGCGACGTCCTGGTCGAAGCTGGTGGCACCCAGATCGACGCACGGCTGGAAACCCGCTGGCAGCGCGTCTGGGAATCCGTCGAACCGGAGCCGGTGGCCAGGAGCATCACGTGAATACCCAGGCGCTGGCCCGGTATCTCGAACAGTGCCAGGTCCATGTCGCCGGTGTCCAGACCTGCCAGATCACCGGCCGCCTGACCCGCATCAATGGCCTGGTGATGGAGGCCTCCGGACTCAAACTGCCGCTCGGTGCCTCGGCGCGAATCCAGTTGCCCGGTGAAGGCATGGTTGAAGCCGAGGTTGTCGGCTTTGCCGGCGACCGCCTGTTCATGATGCCGGCGGAAGACGTGTATGGTCTGGCGCCCGGCGCCCTGGTGCTGCCTCAGGAGATCAAAACTCCGGCCCCGGTGATGGGCCAACCCCGGCCCGTGCGTCGACGCGCCGCAGACCGGACCAAACACCTGCCGGTTGGCGACGAACTGCTCGGCCGCGTGGTCGATGGCAGCGGCAAGCCGCTGGACGACCTGGGATCCTTGCGCACGGACCAGCGCCGCTCGCTGTCCAGTCGCCCGATGAATCCTTTGCAGCGCGAACCCATCCGCCATGACATGGATGTCGGCATCCGCGCCATCAACGGCTTGCTGACCATCGGGAGGACCAGGGTCGCATGAAACGCACTGCTGAACAGGATGGCGCCGA
>SXGT01907456.1_pt1 | contig 18514 bp, 16 predicted proteins | sample 3176221 | NCBI WGS metagenome assembly SXGT01 (sample SAMN11356862, study PRJNA531348) | freshwater metagenome | isolation source: freshwater sample F1-120 | place: China: Fuxian Lake, Yuxi | collected 2017-12-25
GACCAGGGTGCCGTTGCCCATCCGGTAGCCGGTGCGCGCCTTGTCGAGATAGTAAGGGACGTTGGACATGGACTCCATGCCGCCGGCCACGACCAGCTCCGCGTCGCCCAGGGCGATGGTCCTGGCCCCGAGGACGACGGCCTGGAGCCCCGAGCCGCACACCTTGCTCACCGTGGTGGCGGGCACCGTGTTCGGGATGCCCGCGTGGATCATGGCCTGGCGCGCCGGCGCCTGGCCCAGGCCCGCGGACAGCACGTTGCCCAGGAACACCTCGCCGATGGTGTCCGCCCCCAGCTTGGCCTGGGAGAGCGCTCCCTTGATGGCGGTGGCGCCGAGGTGCGGCGCGGCCACGGACGAGAGCGCGCCCTGGAACGCGCCGATGGGAGTGCGGGCCGCAGAGACGATGTAGACGGGGGGGAAGCTGACCATGACGACTCCTGGATGGAGACGCGAGACGCCGCGTCCCTCTGGCCGGCCTTATACCGCGGAGCTCCCCTCGGAGCACGCGCTCAGGCCTTGGCGGCCTTCTTGGCGGCGGACTTCTTGGTGGCGCCCGTCTTCTTGACCTCGGGGGCGCGGAGGCGAGCGAGGCGCGCCTTCTTCTTTGCCTGGCCCTTGCGGCGCTTCATCTTCATCGAGTTGCGGCGGTCGAACTTGCCCATCGTGGTGTCCTGTCGTGGGGAGCGAGCCCGCTCCGGGGGGAGCGTATCTTTCCTACTTCGCCCCCCAAGTCAACCTGCTCATCCACCTCATGGCGGCAGGACCGCTGCTACCGCAGGCGATCGAGGATCTGAGCGCGCTGCCAGCGGGCGCGCACGAGCGGGCCGTGGCCTCGCAGATTCTGCTAAACTTGAAGCAGAGGATGGACGCGAGCCTCCCCAGGAGGCCGAGACGCGCACGTTCGGCTTGGCGTGGGGTCCGGCTCGTGGCGGAGGTCGGCGTGCAGCGCGTCGGGGGAGATCTCGTCGTTGGCGACGGTGGGACCGAAAGGGCCGAGGGCCTCCTGGCCGATCTGCTTGGCGAGTTGATCGAAGCGGTTGCGCACGGGCGCGGAGGGGGCCACCGGCACGCGGTGCGGTCCAGGAAACGGCGCGACCGGCTGAGGTCAGCCGGTATTCTCGGCGACCGCCTCGTCGCGGCTACGCACTTCAAGGCGGTAGCGGCTGTTGATGGTCTCGATGTAGAAGACCTCGCGGCCGGCCATGCGCAGGACGCGCTTGACGGGTGTGGTCACGTACTCGTGCATCCCGTCGGGGAACTCGATCACGACGACCGAGCCCTTGCGCGGTGCCCGGACCAGCCGACCCGCGACGGCGCGCGAGCCCTTGCCAAGCTTGCGGAGGACGACATCCACACCCCGAGCTTAGCATCGAAGAACCCCCCGTCTACTAGCGGTCTCTTCGAGCTTCCACGAGCCGAGCACAAAAACAGGTGAGCTTGGGCCTTTTTCGCCCAAAAATCGCTGCCAGGGCCCTCCTGAGCCTTTTGCCGCCGAGCCCGGTCGGCTATGGGTCGAGACCCCAGGATGGATCGAGCACGCCTCGCGGAGCACCTCTCGACGACCGGCGACGGCTCCCGCGTCTCCGAGCTCCGCGGCTGCATCGAGGTGGTGTGCGGCTCGATGTTCAGCGGCAAGACCGAGGAGCTCCTTCGGCGTGTCAAGCGCGCCCGCCTGGCCAGGCTGCAGATCCAGCTCTTCAAGCCCCGCGTCGACAACCGCTACGACGAGGTCCGCGTGGTCAGCCACGAGGGCCTCACCGCCGACGCGACGCCCGTGGCCACCTCCGCGGAGCTCGCCTCGCACGTCCACCCGGACACCCACGTGATCGGCATCGACGAGGTGCAGTTCTTCGACAACGGGATCCTCGCCCTCGCCCAGAGCCTGGCCGATCGAGGGGTGAGGGTCATCTGCGCCGGGCTCGACCAGGACTACCGCGGCGAGCCCTTCGGCTGCATGCCGGCACTGATGGCGATCGCCGAGTACGTGACCAAGCTGCACGCGGTCTGCACGCGATGCGGCGGCGAGGCGAGCCGCTCCCAGAGGATCGTCGCCCAGGAGGGGCAGCTCTTCGTGGGGGGGGCCGCCGACTACGAGGCCCGCTGCAGGAAGTGCTTCTCGCCCACCGCGGTCGAGCCCTCCAGGTAGCGGAGCTACTTCTTGCGGCGGACGGCCGCGACGGCGTTGGACGGCTCCGCGTGGACCTCGGGGAAGGTCACCCCCGGGACGTTCTCGTTCGAGAAGTAACCCCGCAGCATCTCGCGGGCCAGGACGTTGGCCTTCACCCTCCACACGGGGCCGTTCACGACGAGCGCGGCGATGGCCACCTGCCTCTGACCGGGCTGAGGGTGGCTGGGCGCGAAGCCCGTGAACCACGTGTAGTAGCGCTGCTTCTCGCCGTCGGTGAGGGTGCCCGTCTTGCCAGCGACCGGGACGCCGGCCAAAAACGAGGTGCCCTTGATGTCGTGGAAGGCGCGGTACGAGGTGCCCTCGGCCACGGTCCTGTCCATCATCTGCGTGACCGACGCGGCCACGCTCGCAGGGATCACCCTCCGCACGACGGGCGCGGGCATCGTGTAGAGGCTCTTGCCGCTCCCATCGACCACCTCGGCGACGATCCTGGGGCGCACAGCCTCGCCGCCCCGCGCGAAGACCGCGCTCAGCCAGGCCGCGTGCACCGGCGAGAGCGTGGTGTTCCAGAAGCCCGCGGCCGTGCGGGCATAGGGGAGCGGCTCCTCGGGGATGCGCAGCGCGCTGGGCTGGACCGGGACGTCGAAGGCGAGGCGATCCCCGAAGCCCAGGGTGCGGGCGGTCTCGTCGAGCCTCTCGGGCTTGAGGTGGCGGAGGGCGAGGCGGGCGAACACCGTGTTGAGACTTCGCCCCAGCGCGCCCGCCAGGGTCGAGCACCACTTGTCGCGGACGGGATCGGCCTCCAGATCCTGGGCCGTGATCCTCTGCTCGCCGCCGGAATAACACTCTTTCTGGTCCGGGCTGAGCCCCGCGGAGTCGACCAGGGCCGTGCCCGTCACGATCTTGAAGACGCTCGCCGCCGGGGCGGTCGCCTCCACGGCCAGATCGCGGGCCGGCCCCTTCTCGAGGTGGCTCGCGTAGGCCAGCACGTCGCCCGTCGCCACGTCGATCATGACGACGACAGCCTCGGGGAGGTGCTTGGCCTGCATGTACGAGGTCGCCAGCTTCTGGAGGCGGGGCTCGAGCGTGAGCCTGGCCACCCTGCGCTCGGGGAGAGGAGCGACCGGAGCGCCCTTCTCGAGCGCGATACGTGAGAGATCGAGATCGGCCATGGCCGAGGGCGTAGGCTGGGTGAAGCGCTGCTTGACCGAGAGCGCCTCCTCCTCCGCGGCGAGCGCCGCGACCGAAGACGCGGACGGTACGGCTTCGCTCGCCGCCCCCGCCTTCGCAGGCACGTGCCTGGCAAGCGCGATGACCAGCGTCAACGCCACGATCGGAGCCCCAATTCCCAGCCATCGCTTCCGCATCGACCCTCCGTGTGACACGGGCCCTGGGCGAAGGGCAAAAATTCCGGCTACACAGTTCCCATGCGCGCTCGCCCTCGAAGCCTGCTCCTCGTGACCGCATCGCTCGCTCTGGCCCGCCTGGCCTCCGCCGCCGAGGGCGAGCTCGACGTCGCCGCCTCCGGAGGGCTCCCTGGGCTCTCGGTCCGGGTGGACGCTGCCAGGGGCTCGATCCGCTTTGGCAAGCCGGGAGCGCCTCCCACGTCGGTGAACATGAACACCGGAGGCGTCGCCGTGGCTGGCAGGGCCGAGCTGTCCTCGGTGCCGGTCGGCGGGGGGCGCTCCATCGCCCACGTGCGTGTCTCTCTACCGGGGGGGGGGCGGTGGGAGGCGCTGCTCGGTCCGGGCGCCGAAGCTCCGCTCTTCGCGGGGCCGACGGGCTACGTGAGGGGCGCCGAGGGTGAGCGAACCGGCGAGCGGCTCGACTGGATCGATCGACCCGACGGATCCCGCACGGTGGTCGTCTCTCAGATCCGGGAAGACTCGCGCATCTGCGGCGACGAGAGCACCCCGCTCTATCCCAGGGGCCTGGACGCGGCCACCATGACCCTCCGCGGCGCCACGCTCCAGCGCCTCTCGGCCAGCGCGCGCGCCGGCGCCAAGCATCTCGTGCTCACGCCGCTCGCCGGCCTGCCGCCCGCGCCCAGGGCTCGCCTCCTTGTCCCGGGCGGAGAGAGCACGCCCCAGGGGGCGGGGGCGCGCCTGGTCGACGGTAAGCCGGACACCGCGTGGTACGAGGAGCGCCCCGGGGTGGGTCAGGGCGAGTTCGTCACGCTCAGGGCTCCAGCCGAGGTGCCGATCGTCCGCGTCGCGCTGCAGATCGCGTCCACCACGCCCGACAAGGACGCCGCGGCCCCTCGCACCCTCTTCCTCGTCACGCCGGGCGAGATCAGGGAGCTCGAACTGCCCGAGGGCGCGAGCAAACCGGGCTCGTCCTTCGAGGTGCGCCTCGAAGCGCCGCTGCGCACCGAGTGCTTCTCGATCGTCCTGGGCGAGGCCCAGGGCTACGCGTCCAAAACCCCGAGGGTCGGCGTCGCGGAGATCGTGGCCTACGCGGACTTCGAGGAGGCGCCCCTCGAGGACACGGCGAGGCTGCTCGCGGGGGGCGGGCCTCGCGCCCAGAGCGCCGCCGCGTTCCTGAAGCGCACGGGAGCGCCGGGGCTGGCCGCGCTCGAACACGTGTATTCTACACTCGATGCGGGAGGGCGGGCCCTGGCGGTCGAAGTGGCCACCGGCGCGGCCTCGTGCGAGGAGGGCGCGGGCCTCTTGCTCCTCGCCCTGGGCGACAAGGACCGGGAGGCGTCCCGAAAGGGGCGCGACCGTCTGGAGCGTTGCGGCAAGGGCGCGGCGCCGGCTCTTCGCCGGGGTATGAAGTCCGGCGATCCCGGGGTGCGGGCCCGTTCTGCCGAGCTCTTCGGGCTGCTCGCTCCTGGCGAGGCCCTCGGGCCGCTGGCCGAGGCCCTGGGGAGCGGGGAGAGGGCCGAACGCTCGGCCCTCCGCGCCGCTTACGGCCGCGCAGCGCGCAGAGCCGAGGCCGAGACGCTCTCGAGGCTCCTGGCCGGGACCAGGACCGACGCGGCGAGGCTCGAGATGCTCAGGGCGCTAGGCCCTCGTCTCCCCGAGCTGGGCGCTCCGGCGGAGGCCGCGCTGGCGGCGCTCAGGGCGTCGGCCCAGGACATGGCGACGCGTTACCTGCTCGCGGAGCCGGCGAGAGAGCTCGCTCGTGGCGGGAAGCGCGAGCCGCTCGAGGCCTTGCTCAGGGACCGAGAGGGCCCGGTGCGAGCCCGCGCCGCCGAGATGGGGACCGGCGTGCCCGGCCTGGAGGCCGCCCTGGCCCAGGCCCTCGCCGATCCCGAGCCGCGCGTACGGGAGGCGGCGCTGGAGTCCCTGAGAGGCGGCGTGCACTTCCCGGAGCTCGCGGTGACCGAGCGCCTCGCCAAGGACAGCTGGACCTACGTCCGGGTCGCCGCGTCCCACGCCCTGGCCCAGGCCAGCCCCACCGCCTCCGCCGAGCAGGCGCTCTCGAGGGCGCTCGGGGACCTCTCGCCCCTCGTGAAGCAGGCGGCGCTGGCGGCTCTGGGCGCCCACCGCGCGACGGCCAGCGCCCCGGCGATCGCCGAGATCTCGGGTGACCCCAGCGTCCCGCTCGACGTCAGGATCACCGCGACGCGCGCCCTCGGCGCTGTGTGCGCGACCGGGGAGGTCGAGAGGCTCACCCGCGCCGCGAACCTCGCCCTCAACCCGGCCGACGAGGCGGATCTCCGCATTGGCCTGGCGGCCATCGACGCCCTCGGCCGTATCCACCCGGGCGATCTGGCCAGGCGCCTCGAGAAGCTCCGCGACAAGAAGGTCAGGGCTCCCCTCCGCGGGGCAGCCGACCGCGCGCTCGTCGAGACCGAGATCTGCGCTGCGCGCAGGTAGAAGATCGGGCGTCCCGCCTACTCACGGCTCACTTGAATCCGATCAGGAACCGGAGGGCCATGGCGACGATCGCCACGATCCCCAGGAGCACCGCGGCTCTGAGCCTTCCCTTGCTGGACGTCGTACGGACGAGCCCCGGCACGTCGTGACGCGGAGGAGCGCTCGACTTGGGCACCAGGATCCTGAGATCCTCGTGCTGCGAGAGCTTCTTGTCGCTGTACCCCGGAGGGAGCGTGTCCGCGGGCACCACGAGGGGCTGGGGGAAGAAGGAGCCAGGGAGGGAGGGGAGCGGCGGAAGACGGGGAATCTCCACGTCGAGGCCGGCCGGCTCGGACTGGACGACGCGCAGGTCACGGACGATGGAAGGGTCGGGTAAGGGCACCGCGGAGAGGCGAGGAGCCACGGACCTTCTCCGCGGGCCCCCCGAGGGAGCCCGGAGGACGAGCCGCGACGACGAGGACGGCGGGCCGGTAACCGACGGGGCGGAGCGCAGGAGCTCTTGCTTCTCGCACCAGATGGGGCTCGAACGCAGCACCCAGTCGAGCTCGACCTCGACGTCCTTGAGCGTCTTGCTCAGCCACTTGATGTGCTCGGCGATGTCGTTCTGCAGCTTCGGGAGGTTCGCGTGCGGGAGCCGGTTTTCCTCGGTGGTGAGCATGTCCAGAAGCTGGAGGCGACGTGTCAGGATCGCCTCCAGCTCGCCGCGGCTCTCGTCCGAGAGCGGGGCGGGGATCGGACGCACCCGCTCGGCGAAGAGTGCGAGCACCTTGGCGTGGACCGCGAAGATGGAGAGCACCTTGGCATGGACCGAATCGGTCTTCACCGAGCGGCCGAGAGCCTTGGCGAAATCGCGCACCTGCCTCGGGTTCACGACGACGACGTGAAACCCGGCGACGCTCAGGGTCCCCGCCAGCTCGCTCTCGTAGCCTCCCGTCGCCTCCAGGACGACGAGCACCGCCTCGGGCGCCTCGAAGAGCGCCCGGACGCTCTCGATGCCCGAGGCGTCGTTGCTCGCGCGTAACGATTTCGATCCGGTTTGAACATGAACCTCCAGCGAGTCTTTCGATACGTCGATCCCTACGAAGATCGAGACCGTGGACGTGGACACTTGGTTTTGTGTGGCTGGGAGCATGTGTCTGCCTCGACCATTGCGTTGGAACGCGCTCGGGCGGAGCAGGGACCTGCAGAGCTCACGAGGGCGTCGTGAAACGACTTACGACCCCCGACGAGCTGTTCGTAAGGCCTCCGGAGAAGAACCTTCGCCCCCCGGAACCCGGGCTCACTTGGTGAGCATCGGCGACTCTCCCTGCGGGAGGGCCTCCGCCTTGGCCGGGGCGCTTACCGCGGGGCCGCGGTTCGAGGACCTGTCGACGAGCGGGCCCAGCCGCTCGGACAGCACCGCCACCGACTTGCTCAAGACGTCGGGGAGCTGCCTGAGCAGGCCCTCGAGCGCGCTCTCCTCGCTCTCCACGCACATGATGCGCGGGACACCGTCGCGGCCCACGGCGATCACGGCGACCGGCTCGATCTGCACCGCACCTCCTGCGCCCTGGCCACCGGACTCGCCCGAGGCAGAGTCCTGCTTGGCGTCCCCCTGGAGCGTGCCGGCACCCAGGCCCACACGGACGCGGTGAACGGGCACCAGGGTCGCCTCGCCGAGCGTGTACGCGTCGCCGATCACGGTCTCGCTCTTGGAGAGCGTGTGGAGCCCGTCGAGCAGGGTGTGGACAACGTTCGTGATCTTGTTCTGCGGGGGCATGGGGCTCTCTACTCCGGAGCGATCGCTCCGCTCAGGGGGTGGGGGAAGGAGGCAAGGACGGGGCAGGCTGGGCCCTGCGAAACGGATGGACGTGGTGCCGGACAAACCGGACCCCCTCGAGGAGCAGCCGCGCCGGAACGAAGCGGAAGGAGAGCTCGACGGCGCCGTCCAGGCGCCTCCGTCCCGTCCAGTCGATGCTCACGTCGAGGACGCCCAGGGGGGCCAGGATACCGGCGAGGGGGAAGAGCCAGGACGCGACCATCCCGGTGAGCGCGGGATCCCTGAACCCGCAGGTGAAGGCGCCCCGGAGCGAGACCTCGCGGAGGCTCTCGAGCACGCGGAGTCCCAGCTCGGGGAGGTCGGCCAGATCCGTGCGCTCGAGCAGCCAGGCCCCCCCCCTCCTCCGCAGACGCCCCGCGAGGCCGGCGGGCTCGGCGGGACCACCGGCTCGCCCGGCGAGCAGGGCATCGAGCGAGAAGGGACGCCGGAGCAGCTCGCGCCCCCTCAGGTGGATCGCGACGACGCCGGGGCCACCCAGGATGGCCGCGGCGCTGGCGGAGAAACCTGCCAGATCGACGCCTCCAGCCAGCGAGATCGAGGACGGGCTGCTCAGGGCCTTGGCCGTCGCGTCGACGCGCCAGGGCCAGGAGAGCAGCGCGATCAGCGCGATCAGCGCGAGGAGGAGGACGACGAGGATCTTCCCGAGCGCTCCGGGCACGGCGGCTCTCAGACGCCCGAGCTCGCGCCGCCGCCCTCCGGCGCTTCGAGGGCCGCGACGTCACCAGGCCTCAGCTCGATGGCCCGCTGCAAGACGCCATGCTTGCCGTTCTTCAGGGCGACGAGCTGAGGGATCCCGTCGCTGCCGACGACCACGAAGGCCCGGGGCTCGACGACCATACCGCCCCCGGCGCCCCCTCCCTCGGCGCGAGCTCCCCGCCGCCCGCCGCTCCCCGACAGGTCCGTCGTCGCCGTGCCGAAGCCCAGCGTCACGCTGAGCAGCGGGACCATATGGTTGTTCCCGATCTTCAGCGGCTCGCCGATCATGGTCGCCGTGTCGGACACCTTGCGTACCTCGGCCATCAGCCCACCGAGCAGCTCGTTCAGGTCCATTTGTCTTCTCCCCAGCGCTGGCCCGATGCCGGCTCGGGCGACTCTATCACGGCCGCTCAGACGTGGAACGGCCCTGTGACCTCGAAGGTGATCCCCCCGCCAGGCCCTCGCTGCGAGCTGAAATAGAGGCGAGTCCCCGAGGGATCGAAGGCGGGCCCCGTGATCTCGGAGCCAGGGTGATTGACCACCTGGAGCACGGCCTTCAAGGATCCATCGGAGAGGATCGCCACGATCTGGAGATCGTCGCCGTCCTCGGCGACCAGGATGTCCCCGCCCGCGCTGCCCGTCAGGTTGTCGACCGCCCGGAGGAAGGGAGCGACCGCCGTAGCGCGATCGTAGTGCATGCGGATCGTGCTCGTCCTGGTGTTGTACTCCCAGACGCGATCGTCGCCCTTGGTCGACAGATAGATCTTGCCGTCGTGGTACCAGAGGCCCTCGCCGCCGTTGAAGGGGGTGCTCGCAGGGACCTGCCTCCGGGTGGGGGTCGCTCCGGTGAACAGGGGGTCGGGCACGACGAGCCACGTCACAGCGCCGCCCGTGACCGAGGCGACCTCGAGCACGCCCGCCGTGAGGTCCAGTCCCCCCGAGGGGGTCAGGCCGACGGGCGTGAAGCGGTAGAAGCGGCCATCGGGCTCGTCCTCCGAGAGATAGAGGTGCCTGCGTACGGGATCGACAACGGCGGCCTCGTGCTTGAATATCCCCAGGGCGGGCCTGGCGACGGCGGCCCTCGCCCCCGTGGGATCGCACTCGAACACCCGCCCCCGGGAGACCTCCTCGCAGGAGAGCCACGTGCCCCAGGGGGTCCCGCCACCCGCGCAGTTGGTGCTGGTGTTCGAGAGGATCGCGTAGGAGTTGACGAGCTGACCCGCGGCGTCGAACCGCAGGGCGCCGACGCCTCCGGTGGTCGAGACCTCCGAGTTCGAGACATAGACCCAGCCCCCACCAGGCATCGCGAAGGTGGCGCCCCCGTCGGGCGCGGAGTGCCAGAGATAAGGGCTGGTCAGGACGGCCGCCCGCCCGGTGCGAGCGACGATACGGGAGGTGAACCCCGGCGGCAGGCGGACATTGTTGGCGTCGGCAGGGCCGAGCGGGCCCAGGTTGGCGATGTCGGACCTGAGCGGGCGCGAGGCGTCCGCAGCATCCGAGGCGTCCGCAGCGTCCGAGGCGTCCCTCGCAGCATCCGAGGCGTCCCTCGCAGCGTCCGAGGCGTCCGCGACATGGGCGTCTCCTGCCTCGGGCGAGCCTGGCCTCGAGGCGTCGCGGTCGCCCGAGCCCGCCTCGCCTGGCCCACCCGAGGCGTCCGGCTCCCCGGCCGGCCCTCCGGACTCGCCCGAACAGCCGCCCATGGGACGCGCCATCAAGACGGCCAGACCGGCCAGGCTGAGGCGAAGGAGGTCTCGACGCGGAAGCGTGGGCATGATCCCACCATGCCATATGCGCCCGTGACCGTCACGACGCCATATCTCTTGACTTTGTCTCCGCGACGGATTCTGGCTCATCCGTCGAGCTGCCGCGGCGAGCTGTTCCGTGGCGAGACGGGCTCGTTCTGGAAGAGAAAGGTGTCATGCGAAAAAGACCTCTAGCCATCGTCGTTCTTTCAATGTTCCTTCTGCTCGGCTGCAAGAAGAAGGGAAACCTCGCCGATGCCGGAGCGGAGGCTGGAGGGGGAGGCGGGCCCGACATCGAGGCGTTCCTGAAGAACGACGCCGCGCCCCTGACGCCCGAGATCGAGGAGCACCTCCTCCTCGCGCTCAAGGACTGCACCGTCACCGACGACGGCATCGACTACAAGTGCGAGGCCTTCAAGAACTGGAACAAGTCGCGCAGCCACAAGAGCCTGGTGGGCGCGGTGCTCTCCGCCGGCACCAACAGCCTGGGCGGCAAGCACATCGGCGACGAGAGCCCCGCCATCCGCCTGAAATCCGCCGAGCTCCTCGGCTCGTTCTTCGGCTCCTCGAAGGACACCCAGAAGACCGTGCTCGACGCGGCCGCCAAGGAGAAGGTCCCCGGCGTGCTCGCGGCGATGATCCGCACGGTGGGGTCCTCCCACAAGCAGAACGCCGAGGTGAAGGATCTCCTCATGAAGAACTCCGATCACGCCTCGGAGAAGGTGCGCATCGAGTCGATGAGCTGGTTCCTCACCAGCTTCGGCACGGGCGTGCCCGACACCTTCGAGAAGGTGAGCGAGAAGATCGACAAGGATCCCTCGGTGAAGGTCCGCGCCTTCCTCTGCTCCCGGCTCTACGGGAGCGGCGACGAGCGGGCCATCCCCATCTTCACCAAGTACCTGAGCGACAAGGGGACCCCCGACGAGCTCTTCAGCAGCTGCTTCTCCGGGACGATCGACTCCTGGACCGGATTTCCAAAGCCCGCCAAGCCGAACAAGAAGGCATACGAGCTCACCCTCAAGGTGCTCGAGGACAAGCCTCGCAGCGACAAGCGGCCTCCCTGGACGGGCATATCGACCTTGCGCGCTGCGACCGACGAGCAGAAGCCCAACGACAGCTTTCACAACGCCTGGCTGGTGAACGTCAAGTCCTTCTACAAGAAGGAGCGGCTCATCGCGGCGCTCGAGGCCCTCGCGGGGGACTCCGCGGCGGGCTGGCTCGCCCGGGGCGGGGCGGTGGACGTCATGAAGGAGCTGAAGGCCCCCAAGGCGACCTTCGAGCGGCTGCTGAAGAAGATGGGGACGGGGAGCACGGACGGCCTCGTGAAGAAGAAGATCGAGGACGCCCTGAAGGCGATGTGACTAGCCCCGCATCGCGGCGACCGGGGATACCCGGGAGGCCCGAAGTGCAGGCAGGAAGCCGCCCAGGAGGCCCATACCAAAGGAGAAGAGAAGGACCGTCATGATGACGCCCGCCGTGGGCTCCAGGCTGAAGACGATCTCCGACCATGACGCGAAATTCATCATGGAGAACTTCAGCGAGCCCATGGCGAGCGACGCCAGGACCCCCAGGAGGCCCCCGAACATCGACAGGAAGATGGCCTCGGACACGAACGAGAACAGGATGGCGCCCCTCGAGAAGCCGAGGGCGCGCAGGACGCCGATCTCGCGCTGCCTGTGGGCGACCGCGGCATACATGGTGATGGCCGCGCCGATGACGGCCCCCATGGCGAAGAACACCGACACGATGCCCCCGAGCATCGAGACGAAGAGGCTCGTGTTCTCGGACAGCTTCTCGTAGTAGGTCGTCTCCCGGAGCGCCTGGAAGCCGAGGCGCTTGTCCTGCTCGACGGCCGCCTGGAAGGCGTCGAACCTGTCGGCGCTCTCGAGCTGCACCCGGACGCTCGAGCGGAGTCCCTCGCTCCCGAAGGCCGAGCGCACGGTGTCGACGTCGGCCCAGATCTCCGACTCGTAAGAGGAGCCGCCGTCCTCGAAGACCCCGACCACGTTCATGGAGCGGTTCTTCCTGAGCTCGAAGCTCTGGCCGAGATCCACGCCATTGAAGCGGCCGCGGATACGCTTGCCGATCATGGCCTCGTCGGAGCCGGGCCTCGGGGCTCGCCCCGCCACCACCTTGACCGTGGGGCGAAACTTGAAGACCTCGTCCTGGACCCCTCGTATCTGCACGTTGGTCACCCCGTCGGCCCCGATCTTCTCCATCGCCATCACCACGACGAACTCCGCCACCGAGAGGGCCTTCCCGTCCTGCTTCTTGACCCCCACCTGCGCCCCGACGAGCCCCACGTTGGGATCTTCGATCGAGCTGCTGAGCTCGTTGTCCGCGCCCTTGCGGAGGACGATGGCGATGTCGTCGCGCCCGGAGACGCCGAGGGTCTTGCGGATACCCTCGGAGAGCATGAGCGCCGACGAGAGCACGAAGACGACGAGCCCTATCCCCAGGGTCGTGGCAAAGGTGGTCGCCTTCCTCACGGCCAGGCTGCGCAGGTTGTAACGAACCGGTACCATTGAAAGCTCCTAGGGGCTCTTCGTGCCCTGGTTTCCGGTCCTCGTCATACGACCCTGCGGAGGGCCTCGGTGACCCGCAGGCGAGAGGCGAGGAGCGCCGGGATGGCGGCGGCCAGCAAGGCCAGGCCCAGGGCGAGCGCCATGGCCAGGCCGATCGTCGGGAGTGGAACCCTGAAATAAGGGAAGAAATTCCCCATGTTCTCTTCCATCCAGCGCCCTATCCCCCGCTCGATCAGGGGATAGGAGAGCGCGACGCCAAAGAAGCCGCCGATGAGGCCTATCAGCGCCGATTCGCCCACGATGAACATACCTATCTGGTGGGGCAAGAACCCCATCGCTCTGAGGACGCCGTATTCGAATGTGCGCTCCCGTACTCCCATCGCGATGGTGTTGCCAAGGACCAGCATCATGATGAGCAAGATCACCCCGGACACGATGTCGACCGCGCCGAGGACCGCGGAGATGCCCGCCAGGAAGGAGGCGTTGAACGAGGCCTCGTCCTGGCTACGGGTCTGGATATCGCGGACGTCGAACACGCGGTCGAGGGTCACCCCCACGTCGGCGGTCCTCGACGGATCGTTCACCCGCGACACGATCCAGCCGATACGGTCCTTGCGAGAGCCCGTCTGGGACTCGTTGATATACGACCAGTGGAAGAGGAAGGTGGACCTGTCGACCGACTTCTTGGTGGCCGTGTAGATCCCCTCGATGGTGAAGGTCCACGGCTTGTCGAGCTCGGCCGGGAAGATCCCCGACTCCAGGGTGACCTTGTCGCCCACCTTCCATCCCAGCTTCCTGGCCAGCACGTCGCCCACGATGGCGCCGCTCCGGTTCTCCTTCCATTTGGCCAGCTGCTCGGCGGGCACGCTCATCTCGTCGTAGACGAGGAAGAAGGTGTCGGGGTCCACGGCCAGGGTGGAGAAGAACTCCTTGTCGTGCCTGGGATCTTTTCCTCCGAACCAGCTGGCGTAGGTCGCCACCTTCACGTCGGATGAGCCCCGCACGTCATCGATGTAGCGCTTGGGGAGCGGCATGACGAACGTGACCTTGTGCCGGGTGACCACGCGGTCCTTGGCGGCGAACTCGGCGGCGCTGGTCCACGAGTAGACGAGCGTGCGCAGGGTGACGAAGGTGAGTATGGCGATGGCTACCCCGAGGACGGTGAGCGCCGTACGCCCCTTGTTGCGCAGCAGGTTCTTGGCGGCAAAGCCGATGAGAGTCATTCGCCCTCCGCCTTGAGGCACCCCTTGTCCAGGTGACGCGTCAGGGTAGCCCGCTCCGCGGCCACGGGATCGTGGGTGACCATCAGGATGGTCTTCTTGAGCTCCGAGCTCAGGGTCGTGAGCAGCCGCAGGACCTCGGCCGCGCTGTTCCGGTCGAGATCGCCCGTGGGCTCGTCGGCCACGATCAGGATGGGATCGTGCACGATGGCCCTGGCGATGGCCACCCGCTGCTCCTGACCGCCGGAGAGCTGGCGAGGATAGTGCGACATCCTGTCCTCCAGCCCCACGATGCGCAGCGCCGTCTGGGCGCGCTTCTTGCGCTCGGCGCTCGGCAGCTTGGTGAGGAGCAGGGGCAGCTCCACGTTCTCGATCGCGGTGAGCACGGGGATGAGATTGAAGGACTGGAACACGAAGCCCACGGTCTGCGCTCTCCAGCTCGCCAGGGCGCCTTCGCTGAGGTTGTCCATTCGCTTGTTCGCGATCTCGATCGTGCCCGAAGACGGTCTGTCGAGCCCCGCGAGGAGGTTGAGGAGCGTGGATTTGCCGGAGCCCGAAGGGCCCATCAGCGCCTCGAAGGCGCCCTCGAAGATGTCGAGATCGAGCCCCTTGAGGACCTCGAGCGTCTCGCCTCCTCGCGTAAACGTCTTGGTGAGGCCCCGGACCCTGATCAGAGGCGTCGGCGCCTCCGGGCTCGCTCGGTAGCTCGCGGCGCCTTCCTGGATGTCTGGTCTGCTCATTTGCCCTTCTCCTTCACGCCCTGTCCATCCTGAAGCGTCGGGGCAGGATCCCGGACCAGCTTGGCGCCGGGGCGCGGCCCCTCGAGGACCACGAACCCGGTGCCAAAGGCCTCCCCCAGCTTGATGGGCGTGCGGCGCACCTTGTCGTTCTCGACCACCCACACCACCTTCTGCCCGCCCAGCGAAGCGATGGCGTTGCCAGAGACGATGACCTTCTCCCCTTGCTTTAGCTCGGCTTCCCCCAGCTCCCTCGAGAGGAAGCTCACTCGGGCCGACATCTCCGGGCGCAGCTCCTTGGGAGGCTCGCGGAAGCGCACCTTGACCATGACCGTGGCCTTGGACCGGTTGATGCGCGGCCCCACCTCGGCCACCACCCCACGGAAGCGCGCGTCGTCCATGGCGTCGAGCACGATCTCGGTGGGTCTCCCCACCTTGATCTTCCCCATGCGGCCCTCCGGGACGTCGGTCTCCACGAGGAGGGTGGAAAAATCGACCAGCTCGACCAGCACCTGGCCAGGGGACACCACGTCACCGACCTCCGCGGGCTTGGTCACCGCCGTGCCGTTGATGGGAGCCAGGATGGTCACCTGCCTCAGCCCGACCGAAAGGGTCGCGACGTCGGCGCTCGCCGCCGCCACCTCGGCCTGCTGGGCGTTCACCTGCTCCCTGAGCGCCGCCACCCGGGCCCCCAGATCCTCGGCGGTCGCCTTGGCCGCGGCTCCCGAGGCCACGAGGCTCTTCTGCCGGCTCCACTGGAGCTCGATCTCCGCCAGGTTGGCTCGAGCCGCCTGGACCCGGGCGTTGGCCGAGGCGACGCGGGCGCTGGCCGCGGCGATGGCGCTGCGGCGGTCGGTGGGATCCAGCTCGAAGAGGACCGAGCCAAGCTTGACCTCCGCGCCCTCGCGCACGTGCACCTTGGCGAGCCGCTCGACGAGCTTCGAGCCCACCTTGGCGACCACCTGGGGCACGACATAGCCGGTGGAGGTGACCTCGACCGAGGCCTGGACCGGCGACACCGAGGAGACCTCCGTAAAGCTCACCTCGGCCTTGAACAGGGAACTCTCGGCCCTGGGAATCGCGATCCGCCATACGAGGATCCCGACGCCGGCCACGAGCAGCGCTCCCACGAGCCAGCCCAGCTTCGAGCCCAGGCTCCCGGCGCCGGGAGCGTTCGATGCGTGAGGAACAGGCTCGCGCTGGATGCGTAGCGACTGCAGGTCGCGCGACAGCTCCTCGTTGGATGGGACGCTCATGACTCTCTCCCTGGACGCTCCCCTCTCCTCGCATCTTTCGGAGGTGCAGGACAAGTACAAGGCACGCTCGAGCTGACGGACGCCGCGTGCGCGAAGTCACGAGGGAGGCCCAAGATCCTTCCGGCCCCTCAGAAATAGAAGAAGGCGCTCAGACCGAGATCCGCGGCGCGGAGCTGCCGCCGGACGAAGAAGCCCAGCGCCACGTCCTGGGCCAGCGCGAAGCGCCCCTCCGCGGAGAGCTCGGCCAAGATCGAGGGAGACGCCCCAGGGAGCCAGGAGAGCCTGGTCTCGCCGAGCAGCGCAAAGCCATCCGCCAGCGTCAGGTGGAGGCCTGCCGCGGGACCCAGCTCCGCGCGCGCAGGGGCTCCTCCGGCCCCGCGGAGCTCGGGGCCGGCCGCCAGACCGAGATCGGTCCTCGCGTAGAGCACGACCCCCTGGTGGGGCGCCAGCGCCAGACCCAGGCCGCCCTGGAGCATCCACGCGAAGCAGCCCAGGCAGCCGTCGTCGCGGGGCCGCCCTGCCCCCGCGAAGAAGCGATAGCTGAGGGAGCGCGAAAGGAGCGAGCGAGGGTGGAGCGCCGCCGCGTGGACGAGGGTGAGCCGCTCCAGCTCGACCCTCCCTCCCCTCGGGTAGGCCCTGAGCTCGAGCTCCATCATCTCGATGCTGGAGAGCGCCGGGAATCCCCTCCTCGGGTCCAGCAGATCGTGGAGCGCCAGGCGGTGGCGCGCCGCGACGAAGGCGCCGTCCCTCGAGGCATAGCCGGTCGCCGCTCCGGTCCTCGCGCCTCCGTGCCCGAGGTGAGGGGCCCTCTCGGGAGGAGCGGGCAGATCGAGCTCGGGGCTCGCCAGAGGGACGGAGGCCCGGAGCGACAGGAGCTCGTGCTTCCGCCTGCGAGCCGGGCTGTCCTGGTCCGAGAGGAGCAGCTCGCCGTGGCGCAGATCGACGAGGTCGAGCGCGGCGTCCAGGATCGCCGCGCGACGATCCGCCGAAAGGCCCACCAGCCAGGAGGCGTCCACCTCCTCGGCCAGGCGGGCGACCAGGCGTAGCTCGTAGGGCGAGAGGCCTCTCGCCCTCGCCTCGAGCTGGGTGCGGAGCGAGGGCCGGAAGCGCACGCGGGCCACCAGCCCGGGGCTCTCCCAGACCGCCCGGAGCGCGTCGGTGGGGAGCACCGGGCTGCCCAGCCTGGAGAGCAGGCGCGCCTCCGGGCGCGCCACGTCGAGGGCCCCCAGGATGTGATAAGCGCAATTTTCGGTCAGATAAAAATAATCGAAGTAGGTGCCCCCGAGCTCCCAGAGGTGCTCGAGGAGCCTCCGCCGCTCCTCCGCCGTGAGGGCCAGCTCGTACTCCCATAGATCGCGCTGCTCGAAGTCGGCGTACTCTCTCACCTTGGCGGCGTAGGGCATGGCCTTGAAGGTGCCGGGGAAGAGCCCCAGGAGCCCCTTGGCCGCATAGCTCAGCGCCCCCTCCCTCCCCACGTCCGCCGAGTAATCGACGCCGAGATCCACGAGGGCGTGCCTGGGGGCGCCCGGACGCAGCTTTCGATCGTCGTCCCGCTCTATCCTGAGGAGCACGTGCCCGAAGGCGGAGGCCGGGTTCTCCAGGTAATACGACGAGAAGACGAAGTGGATACGCCGGGGCCTGAGCGACTCGTAATAGGCATCACGGGCCTCGCAGCTTGGGCGGGGGAGCGGCCCCAGCCCGAGCTGCTCCCGGAGGAAGCGAGCCCGCGCGGGGAACATGCAGAGCGCGTGCAGATCGCCCCTGGACGAGGGGGCGTGGAGGGCGCGGAGCGTGGCCTCGAGCTCCGCCACCGTATCGAACTTGCCGCGGGGCGAGAGGTAGAAGCCCGGGCCGTCGGGCTCCGCGTCCCAGCCGTTGGCCGGGGTGGGGTGGGCGTGCAGGAGGCGCCTCCAGGCCTCGGTCTCGCCCAGCCTGCGCGCGCGCGCCTCCGCGATCCGGGACTCCACCGTCGACCCCGGGGAGCCAGGGGGAGGCGCGGCCCCCGAGGCGCCGGGCTCGAGCCCCAGGGCGCCTGCCAGGGCGAACGCGAGGACCGCTCTTCTCCGCGCGCCAGGGGGCGAGCGCGCCTTTGTCACTCGGGCAGGTTCTCGCACCCTAGCGACTCGTCGGTCCGGAGGATACGCCGCAGGGTGCGGGTGATGTGCTCCTCGCGCACCTTGGACGATGGGAAGATGGAGCTGAAGCTGGCCTTGAGCTTGGCGCCCACGGCGGCTTCGTTGAGGCACCCGGCGATCGCGGAGAGGTTGGTGATGGTCTCGCCCGACCCCCGGGCGATGTCCTTGGCCAGGGCTTCCCGGTTCATCGCCACGAAGTTGTCGATGGTCTCGTGATCGTCGATGGCGTCGCAGTTCTGGGTGCCGCTCGTGATCGCGAAGGTCTGGAGCCCCAGGGTGTTGGTCGAGGCCGCCGACACCTGCGACAGACCCGGCTTGGTGCCGAAGATGATCGCGCCCAGCCCGCAGCCCGCAGCCCCGTAGCGAGGCTTCGGGCGCCGACGCGCCTTGACCGCCGCGCTCGCGGGAGGCGCCGCGCTCGCGGGAGGCGCC
>SXGT01535685.1_pt1 | contig 18511 bp, 20 predicted proteins | sample 3176221 | NCBI WGS metagenome assembly SXGT01 (sample SAMN11356862, study PRJNA531348) | freshwater metagenome | isolation source: freshwater sample F1-120 | place: China: Fuxian Lake, Yuxi | collected 2017-12-25
ACCGGCGAAGAACTCATCGCGGCACTCGATCCGTTGTGCCGGCCCGTACCGCTGCCCGACGGATCAGCGGACCCCCGCCCGGTCGGGCGGCGTCGCGCGGAGGCGTTCGGGCAGATCATGCGGACCTACCTGTCGAATTCGGAGCGCCCAATGTCGGGAGGTGTACTCCCGCACGTCACCCTGATCCGGCCCGCCGCACACGGCGTGGACACACTGGGATTCGGCGGGCCCGTCAGTGCCGCCACCGCCGAACTCATCGCCTGTGACAGCACTCTGACTTCGGTGATCGTCGACCAGTCGGGCGTACCCCTGGATGTGGGGCGCAGCGAACGGCTCTTCCCGCCCCATATCCGTAAAGGGTTGGCGGTCCGTGATGGTGGTTGCGCGCACCCCGGCTGCGGGCGACCGGTGTCCTGGTGCGATGCCCACCACATCCGACCGTGGGAACACGGCGGAACCACCTGCCTCGACAACGGAGTACTCCTCTGCCGGCTCCACCACACCGCCATCCACCACGGCGGCTGGCAGGTCTACCTCGGCGCAGACCGGCATCCCTGGTTTATCCCACCCCACCAGCCCGGTGAAGCAGAACCTGCGCACCTGCGATCCCACGCACGGCGCACCATGACCGATCTGCCCGCCGCCGCATAGCTTCAGCATCAGCTTCACGGCACCTTGAAAACTACACAGAGAACGCACACGCGGCGGGAACCGGCGAAGATCACGGCGCCGGACCCGCCACGATGAATCCTGCCGTGACCCACGGGACTGCCAACTAGCCTCCGCCGAGCACCAACGACACACCGTTGGATTTCAGTTCGGCGAACGAGAAGCTGAGTTCACCGCGTCGCCCTACATTCACGACGTAGCGATCCTGCCCTTCCGTGATCTCAAAGGTGATCCCGAAAGTGCACATGTACCGACCGCCTCGCCCCTGCTCCAGGTAAGTCGTCGTCAGGATCTCGCCCTTGCCGTTCTTGACGATGACGGGCGTGCCGGCGTTGACGTCGCTGTAACCGCCCGTTCCTTCGCAATCAGATCCGTCGACATCGATCGACGGCGAGTAGGTGCTCGGCGAGTCGTCGTTGAGGGTGAAACTACCGGTGATCGTCGCGGTCTCGAGGACGTGAAACCCTTCACTGAACTCCGGGCAGAAGTGCTGCACCGCAATCTCATCGGCGGGCATTCCTTGCTGCGGAGCACCCTCGCTCAGTTGGCGGCAGACCTGCTTGCCGTGGGCCACGGCGTTAGCATCCGAATTGAATTCGCCCGAGTAGTCGGACTGCTTCAGGGCTTTGAGATACTCCTCATCAGGGTTGACCTGCTCGCGGTTCAGATACAGGTACGCACCGACACCTGCAGCAGCGAGCATCACCATCGCCATCACCGACGACGCCACCAGCCACATTCGGCGTCGACTGCTGGTTTCCTTCTGCACCGGACGTGAATCAGACTCGGCAACAGCGCCTTCCAGCTGTTGCTTTCCGATCGGGTCGAGCGTCTCGCCACCGCCGTCGCGAGTCAGGTCTGTCGGCTGCCCACCGACGAAATAGCGGCCTTCGTGCCGTCCGGTCGGGTCAGGCCGCCACCCGGTGTCACTGGCCTCGCTGACGACGGGGACCGCCGCCTCATGCCAGGTGTCGCCCACCTTGACGGCGCCGCACGATCCGCACCGCGAGTAGTCGCTCAGCGCGGCCCCGCAGAACACACAGAATCCCATGGTCGCGTCACTCACTTTCGGTACACCGTGGTGCGCTCCGGGCCGAACATGGAGCTGATGAACTTGGCGAAGCAGTCGTCGACCCCGAAGTCCTGTTCGTCGCACCACTGGTTGGCGTTCTCGGGGAAGGTCCACGAAGGCCCGACCACGGTCACCCACCAATCGGTGTCGCTGAAGGTCGACCACTGACCCGAGTACACGAGGCGAGCCTGGCCGAATCGCTGCCGAAAGTTGAGATGATCGCGCAGCACGTCGGCGTCGGTCAGCGCCCGGCCGTCGACCACCAGACCGGCCCGCTTCGAACTGACCTGCGGTACCCATCGGTTGAACGCATTGCTTCGCAGATCGGCAAAGTCGGCGTCCCGCAACTCCCCGAGAACCGCCTTGGCCACACCGTCCACGCTCCCGTGTTCTGGATCCGCGGGTCCGACAGCGACCAGCTCCTCGGCGCCCGACTTCGAAGCAACCGGCGTCGCTGTGCGGTCTTCTGACCGATGCGCAGTGAGCGTCGGTTTGCCACCCACCATGTCGGGAGTCCTCCAGTACATCCCGTGCGGAAACACCAGCGTGCGGTGGTCCGGCACGCCGGCCTTCATCTCGACCGGCGATGCCGAGAAATCGAACTCGCCTGCCGCGATATCTCGTTGGCCGTCTGCCACCGTCACCCGGACCGCCTTGCCCGCTTCGACGTCACCGCCGGCGCATCCCGAGAAGAAGGCTGCACCGATCTTGATCCCCTCGGCCGTCATATCGAACGACTCAGTCTCCAGAATGGGTGGCTCCGTACACACAGCCTGCGTGGGTGCGGCGGGCGGCGTGCCGGCACCGAATCCCCCAGAATCCGGACTGGCTTCATCCCCCGGCGACCTGGTGAACAGCACCGCCGCGGTCACACCGGCGACCGTCGCCACCACCGCGGCAATGACTCCGACGATCAACCCGAGCCGCCGTGTGGATTGGGCCGTGCCGTCCTCGCGCGAGTCCTCATCGGCCGGAAATGGCACCACACCGATCGGTGACCCGCACAGACTGCAGAACCTGTACGCCGGTGAGTTCGCGTGCCCCTGCGGACAGAGCACCGTCCCCGACGAGTCACCCGCCCGACTCCACGCGTCTGTCATTGTCTTATCCCCCTACAACAACCTGGGGACAAACTACGCTGACCTCGGAGTACGTGCACGGGATTGCATCCACCCGTTCGTTTGCCAGACCGCCCTACGGACACTCCTCGGAGTCGATCCGCACCACACCGAAGTCGATGTTGGTGCTCACCGTGAACGTGGCACCCGGCGCCGGGGTCGAGCTGCATACCTGCCAGTTGCGGTCGCTCATCTGCGCACGATCCTGACCGGTGAGGTCGGTCGAACTGCTGAACCACACCTGCCCGCCGCTGACCGACTGGATCGCGTCCTGCGCACCCTGCAGGTCCATTCCGATCAGATTCGGCATGGTCCACGACGGTTCCGCCGTCGCAGCCGGGCTCATCGAGATCGCCACACCAACCATCGCCGCGGCCATCGCAACACTTTTCATCTCAATCTCCTTGGCTTGAAGTAGCCGGACATCGTCCCATCCGGTACCGACAAGACCATGGCAGAGCCCTAGGAGAGCTCGAAGCCGAACCGCTCTAGAGACGCGAGCGGCGCAGATTCGCGGCTTTCAACGGCGACGAACACCCACGTTCTTCCTCGGTCGTCGGTGCGGGTGGCATAGCCATGCTCGACGCCGATGGTGCCCACGTCACTGGTTGCCGCCGCGGGATCTTCGTACACACCGACCAGAACGCCATCTCGCCCTGGCGGAGTAATGCACAGCGCCACCGGGTCGGCACCGGGAAGCCAGGAGTTCGGCGACGCATCCCCGACAGACGGGCTGCCGCAGGCCGCAGTCAACCACGCGACGCCGTCACGCGTCTGGAAGGGAGACTGCGACTCGGTCGGTTCGGCGACTGCCGACGACGTCGACGGTGGGGCAACCGGGTCGTCGGTCGCACAACCCGCGAGCACGAATGCGGTACCGAGAGCTAGCAACGCTCCAGCAACATGGTGGCCCCGCCGTGTGACTGACATGCCGTTCTTCCTACCGCATACGGCGTCGGGTCCCTGCGCCGAGGGCCAACCGCACTCTTGCGGTGCGGCGATTCACTCTGCACTCAGGGCGCGACTCACTCGCACTTCTGCGCCATCACCGCAGAGCCAAGACGACCGGCCGCAGGCCCCTACCGACCACCGGGAATCGCGTCACTAAAAGGCGCGGTACTCCGACCGGCCACCGGGTGAACCACCATGTACACCAACCCGATTCCGATCACCACGACCGCCGACAACGCCACGATCCAGTTGTCGTACCACGCGGCATCCGGGGTTCGCGGCCACGCCATGTTCACCATCGCGATCACGCCGTAGGCCAGCGCGGCGATGTTCACCGGCAGCCCCCACCGCCCCAGCGAGTACTTTCCGGACGGCACCCAGCCCTTCAGCCGGGCCCGCAGCGCCGCCAGCACCACCATCTGGAACGCGATGTAGATGCCCAACGCCGCGAAGCTGATGATCTTGGTGATGGCATCGGTGGAGAACCTCGACCCGATCACAATCACCGCCGGCACCACCGCCGCAATCACCAAGGCGTAGGGCGGCACATGCCGGGTAGCCGAAAACTTCGACAGCAGAGACGATCCCATGATCATCCCGTCCCGCCCGTACGAGTACGCCAGCCGGCTCGCCGCAGCCTGCAGGCTCATCGCGCACGACAGGAACGAGATCAGCACGACCACCAGGATCACCTTCGACCCGACCGGACCGAACGCCTCGTTCAACACCGTGCTGACCGGGTCGGTGTCCTCACCGGCGATCACCGCGGGGATATCGGCGACCGACAACACCAGCGCCAGGCACACGAAAGTGGCTGCCGCACCACCGATGTAGATGGTGCGCCGCATCGCCTTGGGGATCAGCCGGCCCGGGTCCTGCACCTCCTCGGCGACGTCACCGCACGCCTCGAAGCCGTAGTACTGGTAGATGCCGATCAGCGCCGCCGCCGCGAACGCGAACATGTAGTTGCCGTCACCGCCGGTCCCGAAGCTGTCGAACAGCACCCCAAGGTTGTGCTCGCGGTGCGCGATCAGCAGCCAGCCACCCACCACCAGCGCACCGATGATCTCGGCAACGAACCCGATGATCGCCGCCTTGGCAAGAACTTTCGTCCCCAAGAAGTTGATCGCCGTCGCCAGCGCGATCAGCACCAGCGCGAACAGGATGATGTTGTCCGTGGTGGCCTCGATACCGAACGTCGCGGCCACAAACGGCCCGCCGCCGTAGGTGACCGAGGCGATGGTGACCAGCAGCGCCACCAGGTACACCCACCCGGTCATCCAGGCATACCGCCGCCCCCACAACCGCCGCGCCCACGGATACACCCCGCCGGCCACCGGGAACTGCGCCACGATCTCGCTGAACACCAGCGCCACCAGCAGCTGGCCGACACCGACGATCAGGAAGCTCCAGATCATCGGCGGCCCACCGGTGGCCAACGCGAACGCGAACAACGTGTAGACACCGACGACCGGCGACAGGTAGGTGAACCCCAGGCTGAAGTTCGCCCACGGGCTCATATCCCGCTTGAACTCCGACTTGAAGCCCAGCGCGTGCAGGTGCGCGGCGTCGTCATCGGGATGAGAAGCGTCATCGGGGCGGGACGTCGGTGGCGTGGCAGTGGTCATGAGCTGCTCTCCTTCGGGTGGAAAACCGAATGAGCGAAAAACTACATTCCTATGGTTTAAGCCGCCACCGAAACGGCAGAATTGGTACCCGATCGGGTACATTGCCGATCGTCGGCAAATGACGGGAGGGCGGGCCGTGGTGTCGTCGCTGTCTCCCCTGGTCGCCCCCGACGCCCCCGTCGGCCGGGCCGACGAGATCGTCCTGCGCATCACCGAGGCCATCCACCTCGGACTGCTCGACGACGGCGAACGCCTCCCCGTCGAGGTCGACCTGGCCGCCCAGTTCGGCGTCGCCCCGATGACCGTGCGCGAAGCCCTGGCCACCCTGCGCGAACAGCACCTCGTCGAGACCCGGCGCGGCCGCAGCGGCGGCTCCTTCGTCCGGCGCCCCGAGGGCCCGCCGGTCGAGCAACTCACCGAACGCCTGGCCGCGATGAGCGCCTCGGACCTGCGCGACCTGTTCGACGAACACACCGCCATCGCCGGTCAGGCCGCGAAACTCGCCGCCGAACGCGCCGCCCCGTACGCGGTCCGACGGCTGTTCGCGCTCACCGACCAACTCGGCGCGGCCGCCACCCTGGGCGACCGGATCCGTGCCGACAGCCGCTTCCACATCCAGGTCGCCGTCGCCTCCCAGTCGGCGCGGCTGGCCCGCCGCCAAGCGAACCTGCAGGCCGAACTCGCCGGCCTCATCTGGCTACCCATCGGCCCGGACATCGACGTCGCCGCCTACGTCGAAGCCCAGCACGCCATCGCCGCGGCCGTCGCCGCCGAGAACGCCGCCGAGGCGCGCCGGCTCGCCGAAGACCACGCCATGAGTCAGCTCCCCCGATTGACCACGGTGAACATCAATCTGGCCGGGCAGTCATGACCGCACCGGAGCTGGCCGCCGAGGCTTCGCAGGCCGTCGAGCCGTTCTACCGATTGCTCGATGCCGTCGCCGAGGAGGTGCTGCGCAGCCGCCCGCCACGCGCCGCGCTCACCGAGACGCACTTCTCCGGGTTGCAGCGCCTCCTGGCCGAACTGCTCGCGCGCGAACACGGCATCTGGGGCATGGGCTTCGTCGCCGCACCCTCGGTGGTCGAGGGCCGCGAACGCTATATGGCGTGGTGGCAGCGGCACAACGAACGGGTCGCCCGGCTGCGGCTGAACTTCGACCCGAACAGCATCGACGTCTACGACTACCTGCAGATGGACTGGTACCAGCTGGCCCAGCGCGGTCAGCAGCGCGTCGCCTACGGCCCGTACGTCGACTACAGCGGCTCGGACATGTACACCATCACCGCCACCATCCCGGTGATCGCCGACGGCGCCTTCCTCGGCGTGGCCGGCGCGGACCTGGTGGTCGGCGACGTCGAGCGCCGGCTCATCGAGGTGCTGCGCCACACCGACGAGGACGCCGTCGTGGTCAACACCGAGCGCCGTGTCATCGCCGCGAACACCCCGCGCTGGCTGGTCGGCTCCCGGCTCGGCGCCGCGCCCACCGAAGACGACACGTTCCACGAGGTGGCCGAACTCCCCCTCGGCAACGGCTGGTCCGTTGCGGTCGCAAAGAGCTGACCGAGCGGTTACCCAGACTTAACTCGCAGCCCTTGACATTAAGCCTCTATTTCTAGAGTCTTTAAAGGCATCCGGTCACGCACCCTGGAGGTAGCCCGATGTCGCCCGTCCCCCTCGATGAGGTCCCGCACTTCGACGTGAGCGACCCGGAATTCTCGCTGACCTCCGCCGAGGTGCACGATGCCCGCGAACGCAGCTGGTACGCCACCACCCCGTACGGCATCGCCGTGCTGCGCTACGCCGAGATGAACAAACTGCTCAAGAGCCGCCAGCTCCGCCAGGGCAGCATCGCCTGGCCCGCGCACAACGGCGTCACCGAAGGCCCCTTCGCCCGGTGGTGGGCCAGCTGGCTGCTCAACAAGGAGGGCGAGGAGCACCGCCGGCTGCGCCGCCTGATGACCCCGGCCTTCACCCAGCAACTCATCGCCGGCCAGGTCCCCCGATTCCAGGCGCTGGCAGGCGAACTCGTCGACGCCTTCGCCGCGCCCGACCGCTGCGAGTTCATGACCGAATTCGCCGAGCCGTACTCCGCACGGGTCACCGCCATCATGCTCGGCACCCCCGAGGAGGACTGGCGCATCCTCGCCAAGGAGGCCACCACCATCGGGCTGGCCATGGCGGTCACCCTCAAGGACGACCTGCCCGAGATCGAGGCCGCCCTGTCCCGCCTCTACGACTACTGCGACGCCCAGATCGCCGACCGCCGCGCGCATCCGCGCGAGGACTTCGTCACCGCCTTCGTCAACGCCGCCGACCCCGAGGACGGCCAACTCTCCGACGACGAACTGCGCGACGGCCTGACCATGCTGATCTTCGCCGCCTTCGACACCACCCGAAACCAGCTCGGCCTGGCCATGCAGACCTTCCTGGCCAGCCCCGACCAGTGGCGCCTACTCGGCCAACGCCCCGACCTCGGCGGCAAGGCCGTCGAAGAGATCATGCGGCTGAACCCCACCACCCGCTGGGTGACCCGCGAGGTCGTCGAGGACTTCGCATACGAGGGTGTGGAACTCAAGGCCGGCACCACCGTGCACCTCTACGCCGAGGCCGCCGGCACCGACCCACGGGTCTACACCCCGGGCCTGGACATCACCGCGGAACGCAAGCCGCACTTCGGGTTCGGCGGCGGCCTGCACTACTGCCTGGGCCACTTCGTCGCGCGCGCCGATATGAGCGAGGCGCTGCCGTTGCTGGCGCGGCGCATGGTCGACCCGCACGAACTTCCCGGCGCCACCTGGCTTCCCGACTCCGGCAACACCGGCCCCATCACCCTTCCCATCGGCTTCACCCCAGCCCCCTGACCCAGGAGATCCGATGACCACCACCCCGCTCGACGCGCACCGGCAGACCAACGCGTCCAGTCCACTGCTGGCTGAAGTCCTGGAGACCATCGCCGACCGTGGCGTGGAGTTCGTCTACTTCCAGGCGATCACGATCACCGGTCGGGTGGTCGGAAAGGTGGCTCCCGCCCGGCATTTCGAGCGCCTGGCCGTCAAGGGGGTGCAGCAGCACCAGACCGCGATCGCCAACCTGCAGGGCACCCGCGAAGGTGTGCTGCTGGCCGGCGGGGTGAACGCGCCCGAGTACACCGCGATCCCCGATCTGGACACCTTCGCCGTACTGCCCTGGGACACCAGCTTCGCCCGGGTGTTCTGCCGACTCTACGAACCCGACCACCTGGCCGTCGACGCCGGGATCGAGCTGGCCTGCGATTCCCGGGCCCTGCTGCAACGCGCGCACGCCGGGTTCACCGACCGTACCGGCCTGGAACTGCGCACCGGCTGCGAACCCGAAATGACCTGGCAGGGTGAGGGTCTGGAAGCCCAGTTCCGGCCCGGATCCAGCCCGGCCTACCACATCGAGCATCTGGAGCGGAACCGCCCGATCGTCAAGAAGGTCGTCGAATACGCCCAGGCGCTGGGCCTGGACATGATCGAGGGCGACTACGAGGACGAGTTCCAGGTCGAACTGAACTTCATGTACGACCACGCCAACCTGACCGCCGACCGGCTGACCACCTACCGGCAGATCTGCAAGCAGGTCGCCCGCGAACTCGGCATCCAGGCCAGCTTCATGCCCAAGCCGGCCACCGGCATGATGGGCAACGGCTGCCACCACAATTTCAGCCTGTGGCGCGACGACGTGAACGTGCTCGTCGACCCCGGCGTCACCGAACTGCACCTCTCCGAGGTCGGCAAGCACGCCCTGGGCGGGCTGCTGGCCCATTCGGCGGGCGCCATGCTGGTCAACGGATCCACGGTGAACTCTTACAAACGCTATTGGGACGCCGGGCAATTCGCCCCCTCGAAGATCAACTGGGGCCTGGACAACAAGACCTGCACGGTGCGGCTGTCGGCCAACGGGCGCCTGGAATACAAGCTGCCCGACGCCGCGGTCAACCCGTATCTGTCGCATACGATTCTGCTCGCCGCGTGCGAGGACGGCATGAAGAACGCCACCGATCCCGGCGTGCCGTGCCAGGGGTCCTCCTATGACACCCCGCAGGACGAACGCTTTCCGGCGCTGCCGCTGACCCTCGGTGACGCCATCACGGCCTTCGGGAAGGACACCGTGATCACCGAGGCGTTCGGCCCGAAACTCTCCGCACTGCTCATCGACTTCCACACCGATGAGTGGGCCCGATTCTGTGGATATGTCACCGACTGGGAGCGTGAAATGTACTGGAATGATGCCCCGTGACCGACAAGCTGAGACTGGCCTGCCTGGACGCCGAGGCCCCGCCGCTGTTCACGCTCTGGACCCCGGAGAACGGCCGCGACGGCTATGAGCCCGGTGTCGCCGCGGCACTCGGTGCCGACCTCGGCCGCGAGGTCGAATGGGTGCGGGTGCCGTGGGTGGACATGATTCCCGCGGTGCAGCGCGGGGACGCCGACGCCGTGCTGTGCGGGCAGGGCATCACCGCGGAACGCCAGGCCCAGGTCGACTTCACCCGCCCGTACGCGATCTTCCATGAGGGCGTGCTGATCCGGCGCGGGGACGATATCCACTCCGCGGTCGATCTGGTGGGCCGCAAGGTCGCCGCCATCGAGAACAGCACCAATATGGCGCTGGCCCAGACCTTCACCGGCGCCGAACCGGTCGCGTTCGGGGCGGGCAGCGACGATGTGTACGCCGATATGCTGGCCGCGCTGCTGGCCAAGGATGTCGATGCCGTCGTCGATGACGATGTGGTGTTCGTGCCGCTGGGCGCCACCCACCCCGACTACGAACTGGCCTTCACCGTGCAGACGGCCAACCGGTGGGGCATCGCGGTGTCCAAGGACCGCCCCGACGCGCTGGCCGAGATCGACGGCGCGCTGGGCCGGCTCATCGACTCGGGGCGGCTGCCGCAGGTGTGGGCCCAGCACCTGCCGACCCTCGATTACCCGTTCTGACCGTGCGTCCGCTGATCGCGGTCACCGGCCGCCGGGCCGCGCAGGTTCCGATCCTGCGGTTCTCGGCGACCCTGGCCGCCGAGGCGATCTGCGAGTCGGTGTGGGCGGCCGGTGGCGAGCCGGTCATCCTGCACCCACCGGCCGCCGACCCGCTCGCCGAACTACCCGGCAGGCTGGAGGGTTTCGACGGGGTGCTGCTGCCCGGCGGCGCCGACCTGGAACCCGGCCGCTACGGCGCGGAGCCCGCCCCGCAGACCACCGACACCGTCGCCTTCCAGGACGACTTCGACATCGGCATCATGAAAGCGCTGCTGGATACCGGCATCCCGGTGCTGGCGATCTGTCGCGGACTGCAGGTGCTCAACGTGGCACTCGGCGGCACCCTGCACCAACACCTACCGGAGACCATGCACCACAACGGTATTCATTCGGTCGACGTGCAACCCGGCACGAAATTGCACACCATCGTCGGCGCCGACCGCATCCAGGTGTCCTCCTACCACCACCAGGCCGTGGACCGGCTCGGACGCGACCTGGTGGTCACCGCGTACGCCGATGGAATCATCGAGGCCGTGGAGCACCGGCGCGCCGATATCGTCGCGGTGCAATGGCATCCCGAGGACCGGCACGCCGTATCCCCCACCGACGCGGCACTGTTCGCCGATCTCGTGGACCGCGCCCGCAAACGAAAGGCCAATCGATGACCGCCGTGGTGCGCCTGCGGGATGTGCTGCCGGACCTGCCCGCACCGGAGCCGCCGCGCGCCCACATCTGCGTGCTGGCTTCGCTGAACTACCCGGACGTCAGCGACGCCGACGTCGCGCTGATCAAGCGGTTCACCAAGGTCGCGCTGAGCACGCTGTATGAGCTGGGCGCCGACTTCGAGTTCTTCGACACCACCGTGCCGCTCGACAACCCCTCCTCGGCAGCGTATTTCGACGGACTGCTACTGCTCGGCGGCGGTGATGTCGACAACTCCTGTTACGGCATGAGCGCCCCGCACCCGACGACCTACGGGGTGGACGGCCGCGCCGACCGTGACGCGTTCGCCGCCATCGCCGCGGCCTCGGCGGCCGACCGGCCGATCTTCGGGATCTGCCGCGGCTCGCAGCTGCTCAACGTCTTCCGCGGCGGCACCCTCATCGGCGATATCGAGGACTATGCCCTGCACCACGGCGCGCCCGGCGAGCCGGAGTTCGTCGACGAACCCGTCGACATCATCCCCGGTACCCGGCTGGCGGCCATCCTGGGCACCGACCGGATCAGGGCCCGCAATGGGCATCACCAGGCCGTGGACAAGGTCGGCGGTGGGCTGGTGGTGGCGGCCCGCGCGCTGGACGGCATCACCGAAGGCATCGAGGATCCCAAGCGGTTCTTCCTGGGTGTGCAGTGGCATCCCGAGGACGATGACGGCCCGACCGCTCACCGGATGGCGCTGTTCGGCGCGTTCGTCGACGCCGCCGAGCAGGCGCGCGACCGGAGCGCGGCCGCGGTCGCGCGGGCCGACTGAAAGGTGGCGATCCGCGAAGCTCACCCCTCTCGAGCTTCGCGGATCGCCCACTAGATGTCGGCGGCTTCCGCGGTGAACTGGCCCTTGCGGATGAGGGCCGTCACGGCGGAATCCCACCGGTTCAACTGGCTGACGGTGTAGAACGGCTCGGGGATGTGCCGTTCGATGTGATGGCGCAGCATGGTCGCGCCGACGCGCAGGATCAGCGGGTTGATGGTGCCCCACAGCAGATCGAGGTCGGCCCGCACCAGCCCGTGCTCGGCGTACTTCTCGCCCTGTTCGGTGCTGATGCGCAGCAGCCCGTCGAAGATGACGTTGCCGATCTCGTCACCCTGACACAGCGCGTGCGCGACATAGTCGGTGACCTCGGGGTACTTGTGGAAGAGTTTGGCGAAGCGGCCGCGCAGTTCGACCGAGTGATCGCCCGGGGGCTCGGGCAGCGGCGCCGATTCGAGGACTTCGCCGAAGACCCGCAGCACATACTCGTCGACCGCTGCCGTCAGGCCCGCCTTGTTCCCGAAGTAGTGCTGCACCAGACCGACGCTCACACCGGCCGCGTCGGCGACCGCGCGCAGCGGGGTGTTGGAAACCCCTTGCTGGGAAAACGATTTGATGGCCGCGTCGACGATGCGCTCCCGACTGGACGGCACGGCCGGCGTCGGCTCCCGAAGAAACACAGCTGCAGCCACCACATGACAGTACGGCAGTGCTGGTTCAGCATACAAGTGTCCGGTGTTGCCATATGACGATGGGGTAATGCAATATGCACATATGGCTCGCTCAGGAGCGGGCCTGTGAAGCGGGGGTTTCCAGACGTGAATTCGGCACTGCGACAGCAGATCCAATCGGCATGCGACGCGGTGTATCGCGACCCGGACGACACGGGCGCCGTGGAGCGATTGCGCGGCCTGCTCGGCGCCCAGACTGCGGTATCCCACGCGAATTGGCGCCGGCTGGTGAAGCTCGCCTGCGACAAGCTGTACGACTCGCCCGAGGATCAGGACTCCCGCGATCTGCTGCTGGTCTTACTGACCGCCCGCGGATCGGCCACACTGTAGGGGTGACGGCAAAAAAGCGGGACACATCAACCAAGCAGGACTGGCTGACCCCGCAACAGCAACGCGCGTGGGTCGCCTATATGCGGGTGCAGCTGCGGATGAACTACGAGATGAACCGCCAGCTGCAGGCCGATTCGGACCTGTCACTGTCTGATTACGACGTGCTGGTGGCACTCAGTGGTAACCGCGACCAGTCCATGCGGGTCAGTGATCTGGCCGCCCACATCGGGTGGGAGCGCAGCAGGCTGTCACATCAGTTGCGCCGCATGGAGGAACGCGGTCTCACCGAACGCCGGCCCAGCACCCGAGACGGCCGCACCAGCAATGTCGTGCTGACCGAGCGGGGCCGCGCCGCCATCACCGACGCCGCGCCCGCCCACGTCGACCTGGTGCGCAGCCTGTTCTTCGACCCGCTGCCGGACAATCTGCTCGCCCCGTTCACCGCGGCGCTGGAACATATTCACGTCAATCTCAATCTGAACAGCTCGCTACCGCCCGCACCGCGCTAGTCTTGAGTGAAATATCACCCACTTGGAGGTCGTTCATGAGCGACGCAATCACCCGCCTGATGGAAGCCAACCTGCTGGCCGTCTTCGATGAGCGTGACCCGCAGCGCCGCGCCGCGGCGATCGCCACCACCTACTCCCCCGCTGTGCAGTGGTTCGACGACGAAGGCGTCGCCACCGGCCACGAAGAACTGGACGCCAAGGCCGCCGAACTGCAGGGCAAGCTCACCGGCCTGCACTTCGTCCCCGCGGGGCCCGTCCGCCAGACCCGTGGTCTCGGTTATCTGGCCTGGGAGGTGCGCACCCCGGATGACACCGCGGTGGCATCGGGCTTCGACGTCGCGGAGATCGCCGAGGACCGCATCGTGAAGCTGTGGACCATCCTGACCCAGGAATAGGTGATACATCACTGATGTTGTACCGGGTGGACCGTACGAACCCGACTGGAAACGGAGCCCGATCATGGGACAACTCGACGGCAAGACCGCACTGGTGACCGGCGGAACATCCGGCATCGGCCTGGCCACCGCCCACCGCTTCGCCGCCGAAGGCGCCTTCGTCTTCATCACCGGCCGCGACCGTACCCGCCTCGACGAGGCCACCGCGACGATCGGCGACAACGCCCGCGGCGTCCAGGGTGATATCAGCAACCCCGATGATCTCGACACCCTCGCCGCCGAAATCGGTGCGCGCGGAAAGGGTCTCGATGTCATCTTCGCCAATGCCGGTGGCGGTGACTTCGCCACCCTGCCCGACGTCACCGTCGAGCATTACCGGAACACCTTCGACCGCAACGTCGCCGGCACCGTGTTCACCGTGCAGAAGGCACTGCCGCTGCTCAACGACGGGGCCTCCATCGTGCTGGCCGGCTCCACCTCCGCCACCGAGGGGGTGCCGGCGTTCGGCATGTACGCCGCCTCCAAGGCCGCTATCCGCTCGCTGGGGCGCACCTGGGCGGCCGAACTGATCGACCGCAAGATCCGGGTCAACACCATCATCCCCGGCCCCATCGAAACCCCCGGGCTGGCCGGTCTGGCTCCCGCCGAGGAACAACAGGCGCTGCTGGACGGCATGGCCGCCGGGGTGCCGATGAAACGCCTCGGCCACGTCGACGAGATCGCCTCGGCCGTCCTGTTTCTGGCCTCGGACCAGAGCAGCTACATGACCGGCGCCGAGTTGGCCGTCGACGGCGGACAGCTGCAGTTGTAGCGGCTCAGAGGTCGAGCACCAGCCGGCCACCCGCGGACCGCGACACACACAGCAGCATCTGCCCGAGCTCGCGCTGCTCATCGGTCAGCAACTGGTCGCGGTGCTCGACCGCACCGGCCACCACCTGCTGGGCGCAGCTGCCGCAGAACCCTTGCTGGCACGAATAACTCACGTCCGGCTTGGCCGAAAGCAGCGCGGCCAACGCACTCTGGTCGGCGCGCACGGAGATGACCTCGCCGCTTCCCGCCAACTCCAGGTCGAACGGCCGCCCGTCGACCACCGGCACCGGCGAGAAGCGCTCGATGTGCAGTTCGGCGCCGTCGGGGACCGCGGCGCGCACCACATCCATCATCGGCGGCGGCCCGCAGGCATACACCGCGGTCCACGGGTTCACGTCGTCGAGAAGGTTTGCGGGCGTGGGTAATCCGGACACGTCGTCGGTGATCACCCGCACCCGGTCACCGAACGCCTCGAGCTCGTCGAGGAACGGCAGGCTGTCACGGTGCCTGCCGGTGTAGCGCAACGACCAGTCCATGCCCAGGCGGTCGGCCAGGCGCACCATCGGCAGGATCGGGGTGATCCCGATACCGCCGGCGATGAAACGCAGCCGCTCCGAACGGGATCCGGAGCCCGGCAGCGGCATCATGAAGGCGTTGCGCGGACCGCTGACCTCGATGACCTGACCCACGCGCAGTCCGTGCACCTCGATGGAGGCGCCGTCCTGGGCCGGGATCTGGCGCACCGCGATGCGGAACTGATCGGGGCGGTCGGGGTCCCCGCACAACGAGTACTGCCGGGTGCGCCCGGACGGCAGGTGTAGGTCGATGTGGGCGCCGGCATGCCACTGCGGCAGGTCCGCGCCGTCGGCGGCCACCAGTGTCAGCGCCACGACATCGGGATCGCGGGCGACGACGGTGCGGGCGTCGACCACCACGGCGCGGCGGTTGGTCCGGCGCGGGAGCTCCGGGAGCTCCTTGTCGCCACCGAGGCGGGTGACCACCGATAGAAAGTGCGGGACCGCCGTGCCGGCGATCCGGATCAGCAGGTCCGAGGATTTCCCGTACAGCCCCGGCGGCGGCTGCCCCTCATAGGGCCGCAGGAGTCGGGTCAGCCGGTCACCCATGGGTGGCGCGGGCGGCCGGCGACGTGGCGAGGTACGCCACGGCCTGGGCGGTGCTGCCCTCGTCGACCGGGTCGTAGTCGCGGCGCAGCAGCGTCAGCCCGGAGGCACCCAGGTAGCGGAACGTCGGCAGCGCGCCCGTCTTGCCGGACTTGCGCAGCTGCCACAGCAGCCGCGGGTAGCGCATGTTCGGCAGCGCCGGGTCCTGGTGCACCAGGTACTTGGTGCCGCGCAGCATCATGGAAAAGAAGACCGCGCTGACCATCACCCCGCCGAGGGCCTGCGCGACATAGTCCATGCCGAAGTACTTGGCCACGTTGAACGAGACGTGGCGGTGCTCGACCTCTTCGGCGCCGTGCCAGCGGTACAGGTCGGTCAGGGTCGGGTCGGCGCCCAGCTCATCCCAGCGGTTGTTGAGCGCCCAGTGCCCCAGCACGCCGGTGTAGTGCTCGGCCGCGCACAGGGCGTGGCAGCCCGATTCCAGTGCCTTGCGCCGTTGGGCCGGCTCGGCCTGCTCGACGCGCCGCTCGTACTGACCGGCCACCCATTCCAGTTGGTCGGTGAAGGGCTGCGGGTCGATGCCGTGCCGGCGCAGGTATTCCTGGAGCACGTTGTCGTGGGTGCGGGCGTGCACCGCCTCCTGGCCGATGAACCCGACGATCTCCTCACGCAGGTGCTCGTCGCGGACGTAGACCAGCGAGTCGGACAGCAATTTGCTGAACCAGCGCTCCGCAACGGGCAGGAACAGGTTCAGCGCGGTGACCGAATGCGAGGCGTACGGATCGCCGGGAATCCAGTGCAGCGGGGCGTCTGACCAGTCGAAATGCACGTTGCGGGGGCGCAGGGCGACTTCCTCGGGGGCGAACTTGTCCGCCGCATCATGGATCACCCGGTCTTCAGTCATCCGGCCACCATTCCCAGCTCCAGCGTTGCTCAAACACGTCCCAGCGAAAGGGCTGCCCAGGACGGGTATGCCGCCACTCTACGGGGCTGCCGCGGCAGCCGAGAATGTTCTTGCCGCCGGTCAGCCGGTTTTCGGGCCGCGCCCGGATATCGGAGACAGCCGCGCCACCCCGCGCAGCATCCACGGCGTGCGCCTCGCCAGTACCTCCACGGCGCGGTCGGTGCGGTGCATGGTGGCCCGCGGCCCGGGAGTCGGTGTCGAGGCCAGTCGCGCCTCCGCCGACCCCGACCGGCCACCATGCCTGTCGACCGCGAGCAGTTGCCAACTGCCGGGCACACCACGCAACTCGACGCTGCCGCGATCGGTGAAGCTGGTGCCCGAACCCACGACCAGGTCACGGACGGTCCGGGAGACGACGATCTCACCCGCACCGGCCTGACCCATGATCCGGGCGGCGATGTGCACGGCAATGCCGGCGATGTCGGCGTCCAGCAGTTCGCACTCACCGGTGTGGATGCCGGCCCGGATCTCGATGCCCAGTAGTTCGGCGTCCCCGTGCAGGGCCTCGGCGCAGTGGATGGCCTGGGTCGGGCCGTCGAACGTGGCGAGGTGACCGTCGCCGGTGCACTTGATGACGGTGCCCCCGAATCGCTGCACGAGCTCGGCATTGATCTCACCGAAACGCACCATGACCGCCCGCCACCGCTCATCGCCCGCAGCGGCGGCGTGTTGTGTCGAGGAGACGATGTCGGTGAACAACACGGTGCGCAGGGCCCGGTGGGCGGGCGATCCCACACCGTGTCCACCGGTGAGGAGTTCCTCGATCGCGGTCAGGATGGCGTCCGGTTCGGTCAGCCACGGCGCGTGGTCCACACCGTCGACCTCAAGGTATGTCGCGTCGGGAATGTGGTCCGCCAGATACCGACCGCACTGCACCGGCACGCCGTCGCCGCGGGCATGCACGACCAGGGTGGGCACGCCGAGCGTCGACAGCACCGATCGCAGATCGATATGCAGATTGGATTCCATTGTGGCGCGCGCCATTCCGGGACTCGAGGCCATCCGCTCGAACATGGCGAGCTGACGCAGCGACCGCACCGACGGTGTCATCGCCTTGGCGCTCGCGCCGCTGCCCCACTGCGAGCGTGCGGCGCGCGCGAAGGCCTGGATCCTGCGAACCTGTTCGAGCGACGGCGCATACTTCGCCCCCAACTCGTCAATCAAGTGCGTCGACAGCACATCCGGATCGCCCAGCACCTCGTCCCACCCGCCACCGGACAGGTAGGCGAACGAGCCGTAGATGATCAGCGCCCGCGTGCGCTGGGGACGCTTCGCCGCGAAGTAGACGGCCTGGGCGCCGCCTTCGCTCATCCCGAGGATCGCAGCCCGGGAGAACCCGGCGGCATCCATGACGGCCTCGATCTCGGTCACCCGGTCATCGAGCGTGCGCACCTGGGGCACCGGATCCGACAACCCGACACCGGCTTTGTCGAAGAGGACGACGCGGCAGAAGGTGGCCAGCTGATCGAAGAACGACTTGAATTCGGGCATTGTCCAAAACAAGTCGATGTGGCTGACCATCGGCCCGACGAAGACAAGCTCGACCGGTCCGGCGCCGAAGATCTGATACGCCAGGCTCAACTCGCCGCACGGTGCGTACGAGGTTTCGGGCATAGCCCTTGAGCATAATTGACGCGGCCGCCATAACACAGGTCCCAGCAGGCAGCGCGAACTCAGGCCACCTCGTCGGTCCACACCCGGAAACTCGACAGCGTGTTCGCCCCGAACGCATTGCTCAGCGCGACATCGCC
>SXGT01727257.1_pt1 | contig 18507 bp, 11 predicted proteins | sample 3176221 | NCBI WGS metagenome assembly SXGT01 (sample SAMN11356862, study PRJNA531348) | freshwater metagenome | isolation source: freshwater sample F1-120 | place: China: Fuxian Lake, Yuxi | collected 2017-12-25
CATCGTGCTCCGTGAGCCTCCTGGCGACCGTGCGGGACGGGGAACCCCTCCCCGACGCCATCATGACGCTGTGGTCGAGCGACGCCGCGTTGCGCATCGACCTCGCGCCGCTCTCCGTCGCGGACTACGAGTCCGTGCTCGGCGCCGTACTCGGAGGCCCCGTCGCGCGCCGGACTGCGGCAGAGCTGCACCAGGCGACGGACGGCAACCCGCTCTATCTGCGCGAGCTCGCGATCGGCGCCCTCGAGGCCGAGCGCCTCGTCGAGCGAGCGGGGGTGTGGCAGCTCATCGGCGAGCCCGTGGGCACGCCCGCGTTGCGCGACCTGATCCTCTCCCGCCTGCGACACCTCGACGCTGAGGAACGCGACGTGGTCGAGCGGCTCGCGCTGTGCGGCGGGCTGCCCGTCGACCAGCTGCACTCCGCGGGCGCGCGCCAGGCCGTCATGCGGCTCGAGGCCTCGGGACTCCTCGCGCTCGACGACGGCCCGCGCGGCATCGTCGCGCGGCTCGTGCACCCGCAGTACGCGGGGGTCGTCGAGGCGTCGCTGAGCCGACTCCGGGTGTCGGACGTGCTGCTCGAGCAGGCCGACATCCTGGAGGTGTCACGGATGAGCGCGAGTGACGACCTGCGCGTCGTCATGTGGCGACTCGAGGCCGGTCGCGCGACGGACCCCGAACTGCTCGCCAGCGCCGCGCTCCTCGCGCGCCAGGCGAGCGACCACCCCACCGTCGCGCACCTGGCCGCCGCCGCGATCGCCGTCGCCGGACCACGACCCGACCTGCTGCTGCTCCACGGCGAGGCGCTCCTGCGCATGGGACGCGCGCACGAAGCCCTCGAGGTGCTCGAGCGGGCCAGTGAAGCGCCGCCCGAACTCGTCACTGCGCTCGCCGCGACCACCGCGATGGCGCACGTGAGCATCCACGACGGGCTCGATGCGGGACTCACGGTCGTCGAGACCGCGGAGCGTTCCCTCGATCGCCCGGATGCGGGCCTCGTGCTCACGCGCGCGCTCATCGAGCTCTACCAGAATCGGGCGACCGAAGCGGATGCCCTGCTCGCCGACCTCGACGGATCCCTCGGCGACTCCCCCGCCGAGCGCGCGCTCATCGCCTCGGCTCGCGCCCAGCCGCTCGCCGCCCTCGGTCGCAGCGACGAGGCCCTCCAATGCGCCCGGCTCGCTCTCGATTTCGCCCAGGCGACGGGAGGGACCGCCGTCCCCGGCCTCACCCTCGCCAACGCGCTCACCACGCTCGCTACGGTCCAGCTCCATGTCGGCGAGCTCGAGCAGGCGATCCAGACCGCGACGACCGCCCTCCTCGAGTCGCTCGTCGCCGACGACGAGATCGTGGCGCGCTCGAACGAGTTCCTGCTCGCGCGCATCGAGTGGGAACGCGGCAACCTGGACGCCGCCGAGCGCTGGTACCGCGACACCCTGAGCGGTGCTCTCTCCATCGGACCCATCAGTCTTCAGGTGCCCGCGTCGGCGGGGCTCGCGATGGTGCTCGCGACGCGGGGCGATCTTGCGGGCGCGCGCGGTGCGCTCGCGTCGGTCCCCGACCCCGCCGATCACGTCCCCGGTGCAGTCATCGCACGCGCGTGGGTGAGCGTCCTCGATGGGGATGGCGCCTCCGCCCGCACTGCCCTGCTCGCGGCAGCCCAGCGCTTCGGGGCCCCCGGCCACCGCCTGCTCGAGGCCATGTGCCTCTTCCACCTCACGCGGGCGGGATTCGCCGCCGACGCGGCGCCCGCCCTCTCGAACCTCGCCAGCGAGACGGGAAGCGCCTACTTCGGCCGGATGGCCCGCCACGCGGCCGCGGAGGCTGCGGGCGACAGGGGCGAGCTCGCCGCGATCGGCGCGGAGTGGGCGCAGGCCGGCGCACGCCTGTTCGCTGCGGAGGCCTTCGCGTCAGCGGCTCGAGCCGCCCGACGGGCGGAGGAGCACCGGCAGGCCGTGGCGCTGCAGGCCTCCGCGGACGAGCACGCCCGGGCATCCGGCGGCGCGGCGACACCCCTCCTGCAGTTCGCCGAGGAGCTGACCCCGCTCACGCGACGCGAGCGGGAGATCGGCGCCCTCGCCGCTCAGGGCATGAGCAGCAAGGACATCGCGGACCGGCTGTTCCTCTCGACGCGCACGGTCGACAACCACCTGCAGTCGATCTACGGCAAGCTCGGCATCCGCGGACGCCACGAGCTGCAGGCTAGCGGCCTGAGCTGACCTCGGCAGCCGAGACCACGCGATCGCGCAGGGCGTCGAGCCGCACGCGCACCTCGGCGACGCCCTCGTCGGCGAGTCCCAGATCGTGCAGTGCCGTCGCGAGGTGCTGCACCACGGCGTCGAAGGCCTCGGGTGTGATGTCCATACCGGCGTGCGCGGTCTCGAGGTCCCTCCCGCCGAAGACCTCGGGACCGCCGAGCGCGGCGGAGAGGAACGCGCGCTGGTGCGCTTTGAGCCGGCTCACGTCGACGCCCTCGAACCACGGGGCGAGCGCATCATCGGCGAGCACCCGGTTGTAGAAGACGGCGACGGCCGCCTTGACTCCCGTGTTACCACCGACCTGCTCGTAAAGGCTCATACGGTGAGCCTAGAGCCGAGGATGCCCGGTCGCCTGAGCAACGACTACTCAGTTGCGCGGTGCTTCACGGCGAGCGCCGCGAAGGCCTCCCAGATGAGGCGGTGCGCGGCGTTGACCGTGAGGTCCGCGTGATCGTACGGCGGCGACACCTCCATCACGTCGAAGCCGACGACGTCGAACTCGAGCACGAGCGCGCGCACGATCCGCAGCAGGTCGATCGTCGCGAAACCGCCCGGCTCGGGCGTTCCCGTGGCGGGGGCGAACGCCGGGTCGAGGACGTCGACGTCGATCGAGATGTAGACCTTGTCGCCCCGCTCGCGACCGGCCGCGATGAGGTCGGCGAGCACGGCGTGGGTTCCCCGCTCCCAGAACTCCTGCATCATGAAGTGCTTGAGGCCGTGCTCCCGCATCCACTGCTGGTCCTCCTCGCCGGGCCAGTACCCGCGCAGGCCGACCTGGATGAACTTGTCCCCGGGAATCGCGCCGGATTCGATGAGTCGGCGCATCGGGGTGCCATGGCTCGCGAGGTTGCCCTCGAGGATGTCCGCCGTGTCGGCGTGCGCGTCGAAGTGGATCATCGTGACGGCGCCGAATCCGTGGCGCTCGGCCACCGCAGTCGCGGCCGGCCAGGTGATGGAGTGGTCGCCGCCGATCACGAACGGGATGATGCCCCGGTCGACGACCTCCTTCACGCGAGTACGGATCGCCTCGCGGCTGAGCTCCCACATCCCGTGGCTGATGACGGCGTCGCCGTAGTCGACGACCTCGAGGTGATCGAAGATCTCGATCCCCAGGTCGAGGTGGTACGTGCCGGGATCGTAGGTGCTCGCCCGGAGCGCTCGAGGGCCGAATCGGGCCCCCGGCCGGAAGGTCGTGTTGTCATCCCAGGGCGCGCCCACGACGGCGACGTCGGGCTGCCAGGAGTCCAGCTGCTCCGGCTCGGTCAGGAGGGGGCGCATCCCGAAGGTCGCGGGGCCGAGGTAGGACTGCGAGTCAAGCTGGGCGCGCATGCCCGGCGGGACGGGACGATGGGGCTCGGGAGTCATGATTCACCGTACCTCCACGATGGCCGCGCGCATCAGCTCCATCCGCCGGGCCACGGTTCGCACGAGGGCCGGCTCGGCGCCGATCTCGGCGAGGGCCTCCGAGAGGTGCTGGATCGTCCTCGAGTACGCCTCGTCGGTGATCCGCAGGCCGGCGTGGGCGTTGCGCATGCTGCGCCCGTCGTACTCCTCCGGGCCGCCGAGAGCGACGGCGAGGTAGGCGCGCTGGTGAGCCTTGAGGTTGGCCATGTCCATGCCGTGGAACCACGGGGCGATGAGCGGGTCGGCGAGCATCCGGTCGTAGAAGGCGTCGACGGCGGCAGCGATGGCGGGCTCGCCGCCCAGTTGTTCGAATACCGACACGAGGTCCCCTCTCGGTGTGGCAGGGTCGAGGGGTGGCCGACTATCCCCACCGCACTCTCACCCATAGTGGCATGCACGCGGTCGTGACCCCCGACAGGTGGGTGCCGGGCGCGTACACGCTCACGGTGGACGGCACCCCCCAGTCCCACGTCAATCTCGATGACCCCTCGCAGCTCTTCTTCGAATACGTGCAGCGCATGGGCCACGTCATCGACCAGCTCGGGATGCCCGGCGAACCCATCACGGCCGTGCACCTCGGCGCCGGCGCGCTCACCCTCCCCCGCTACGTCGAGGCGACCAGGCCGGGGTCACGACAGCAGGTGATCGAGCTCGAGTCGGACCTCATCGACCTGGTGCGCGCCGAGCTGCCGTGGTCGTCTCGAGCCTCCATCCGGGTGCGCCACGGCGACGCCCGGGAGGTCATGGAGAAGCTCCCCGCCGGGCTCACCGGCGCAGTGGACCTCCTCGTCGTCGATGTCTTCGCGGGCGCGCGGACCCCTGCGCACGTGACATCCGTCGAGTTCTACCGCTCGGCCGCCCGGCTGCTCGGCCCGCGCGGGGTGCTGCTCGCGAACGTCGCGGACGGGCCCGGGCTGGCGTTCGCCCGCGGGCAGGCGGCGACGCTGTCGGAGGTGTTCGGTCACGTCGCGGCGCTGGCGGAGACGCAGATCCTGAAGGGCCGCCGATTCGGCAACGTGGTGTTCGTGGCATCCCCGTCCGAGCTCCCCCTCGACTGGATGCCGCGACTGCTCGCCGCGGGCCCGCACCCGTCGAAGATGGTCGCCGGGCCCGAGCTGCGGGAGTTCATCGGCGGCGCGCCCGTCATCACCGACGCGACCGCGACGCCGTCGCCTCCCCCGTCGAAGAACATCTTCCAGGTGCGGCCGGGCGGCGACTGAGGCCGACCCCCGCTCTCGCGCGCCCCGCGGCTTCGTGATGGGATGGAGCATGGGCCGCACACCGATCGCCGCATCCGTCGTCATCGTCATCGCCGTCGCCCTGGCGGGATGCACGGCCGAACCGATGCCGACACCGACGCCCACCGTCGCCCCCTCCGTCCAGCCGAGCACCACGCCGACGCCGGACCCGGGCGCGCTCGGTCCTGTCACGCCGACGGGCGGCGTGGGAACGATCGCGGAGGGTCTCGACGCGCCCTGGTCGATCGTCCGGCTGGAGAGCGGGTCGACGCTCATCAGCGAGCGCGATCGCGGGGTGGTGCGCGAGCTCACTCCCGACGGCGCCCTCCGGGACGTCGGCGCTGTGCCCGGTGTCGTCGCCGGCGGCGAAGGCGGCCTCCTCGGCCTCGAGGTGGTCGGCGACGACCTGTACGCGTACTTCACGTCCGCGAGCGACAACCGCATCGTGAGGTTCCCGCTCGAGGGAGGACCCGGCAGCTACGCGATCGGGCCGGGGACGGACATCCTCACCGGGCTCGCGAAGGCGGGCAACCACAACGGCGGCCGCATCAAGGTCGGCCCCGACGGGATGCTCTACGCGACGGTCGGCGATGCGGCGGTGCCGGGGCTCTCGCAGGATCTCGGCAGCCTCAACGGCAAGATCCTCCGCATGACGCTCGACGGCGGCGTCCCCGCCGACAACCCGTTCAGCGGCTCCCTCGTCTACTCGCTCGGGCACCGCAACCCGCAGGGCCTCGCGTGGGACGACGAGGGCCGGCTGTGGGCCGCCGAGTTCGGGCAGAACACGTGGGACGAGCTCAACCTGATCGAGCCGGGGGTCAACTACGGGTGGCCGGTCGTGGAGGGCAACGCGACCGACCCGAACTTCCGCAACCCCGTGACCCAGTGGGCCACGAGCGAGGCGAGCCCGAGCGGGCTCGCCTTCTACCGGGGCACGCTCTTCCTCGCCGCGCTCCGCGGGGAGCGGCTCTGGGCGATCATCACCGACACCGGGAGCGTCACGCCGTGGTTCGTGAACCAGTTCGGCCGCATCCGCGATGTGGTGCCCGGCCCGGACGGGTCGCTGTGGATGCTCACCAACAACACGGACGGACGCGGATCACCGGGACCCACAGATGACCGCATCCTGCAGCTGGATGTCGTCCCGGTCGATTAGCGTCGGAGGGTGGCAGAACTGAGTCGGGTGCGGACGTGGGCGAACGCCCTCATCGCGCTGCACCTCGACCCGGGATGGACGTTCGGCTTCGACAACGCGAAGACCCGTGCGGGCCTGTGCAACTACACGGCGAAGCGGATCTCGGTCTCCCGCTACCTCGCCGCCCGGTACGAGGACGACGAGATCCACCAGGTGCTCCTGCACGAGGTCGCCCACGCGATGGCGGGCAATCGCGCCGGCCACGGCCCGGCTTGGAAGGCGATCGCTCGCGACCTCGGCTACGAGGGCAAGCGGCTTCACGACGGCGCGATCGCGGAGGAGTTCGCCCCCTGGGTGGGCACGTGCCCCGCCGGCCACGTCGTGCACCGGTATCGCAAACCGACGCGTCCGCTCTCGTGCGCGAAGTGCTCCCGGCGCTACGACCCGACGAATGCGATCACGTGGGTGAAGCGGTAGGAGCCGCGGGCGCGGCTCGCGCGGGGTCGGCCCGGTAACCCGCCACAATGGTTACGTGCTGAACCCGACTGCAACACGACCGACCGGCCAATGGCTGACCACCGAGGGAACCCGCTGGTGGTTCGACTCCGGCGCCGTCGCCCTCGACCTCGCCTACACGGGGCGGCTCGGCCAGCCCGAGTCGCTGAACTCCCCCACTGACCTCGCCGCGTGGCTCGATGGGCGCTTCGACGACGTCGACGGGACCGTCACCGACGGCGACCTGCGGGATGCCCTCGCCCTCCGCGACGCGATCGCCGGCCTCGCCCTCAGCGCGAGCCGCGACGAGGGCCTGAGCCCGGGCGACATCGACATGGTCAACCTGTACGCCGCGATCCCCGACATCCCTCCCGCGCTCGGCGGAGGCTCACGCCAGGCGGGCCGGACGCGAGCCCGGACGGCGCAGGCGCTGTCGGCGATGGCCCGCGAGGCGGTCGCCCTGTTCGGGGATGCCGGTCGCGAGCGAATCCGGGAGTGCGCGGCCGACGACTGCGCGTTCGTCTTCTACGACGAGTCCCGCTCGAACAACCGCCGCTGGTGCTCGATGGCGCGCTGCGGCAACCGCGCGAAGGTGCGCCGCCACCGCGCGAAGTAGGGCGGGGGCGCCCGACCCCCGAGCTACTCGACGACCTGGACTTCCTTCCAGAAGGCCACGTAGTTGCTGAAGTCCTTGCCGACGCGATCGAACGCGGTCGGGTACGGGGTGGGGTAGCTCCACGCGCGGTCCTGCAGGAGTCCGCTGTCGGACTTCACGGAGAAGTACTGGCACTCGCCCTTCCACGGGCACGTGTAGGGAGTCGGCGAGGGCTCGAGGAGTTCCGAGTTCACGCTCGCCGGCGGGAAGTACCAGTTGCCCTCGATCTTGATGAGGTCCTCGACCGGGGCCTCTGCGATGACGGTGTCGCCGATGACAGCTTTCATGTGTTCCTCCTGTGTCGTGCGTTCTTCGGAGCCAACCGCGCTACGGGCGGGGGAATTCCCTCAGGACGGCGAACTCGGGCGACGCCGAGGCGGCGCGCGCCGCATCCACGGCCTCCGGGCCCCCGGTCGCGAGAAGTTCCTGGCCCGACACCGAGGCGGTGAGCACGTGGCTGCCGGCGTTGCGGAGCCCCGCGAACGCGCCGCCCGCCGCAGCCGCTTCGGGCGACGTGTAGTCGAGGCCGACTTCGGCGAGCGCGTCGATGACGGCGCCGGCGGCGACGAGATCCTCGACGCAGAACCGGCCGTCGTCGGAGCCCGCCGCGACGACCGCGACGAACACCCGGTCCCCGAGCTCGACCTGGCGCTCGAGGATCGACTGGGCGACGGCGGCGCGCGAGCCGACGGAGCCGGTGACGATGGCGGCGTCGTGCGCGATCGCGAGGGGGTCGGCGGCGCCCCCGGGGAGGGCATCGACCCACACGATGACGTGGGCGCCGGGGGCGATCGCGTCGGCGCCGGCGACACCCCAGTCGAATCGGACCTGGTAGCGGGACTGGTTGGAGGCAGAAGTCACCGAACCACGGTACTGGAGAGCGGCGACGTGGAGGACACTGGGGACATGCGCGTACTCCTCAAGATCGTTCTCGACTGCGACCCCGACACCGCCTGGGATGCGATCCGCAGCCCGCGGGTGCTCGGGGATGTCTCGTGGCCGCTCGTCTCCTTCGAGTCGCTCGAGCCGGGGGGCTTCCCCGACCGGTGGGCGGCGGGCGATCATCCCGTTCTCGTGAAGGCGGGCGGGGTGCTGGCGATCGGGGAGCAGGTGATCGGGATCTCGTTCCCGGCGCTGGGGGTCTCGACAGGCTCGACCACCATGAGGGGCTCGACCACCATGAGGGGCTCGACCACCAGGAGCGGCTCCGGCAGCGGGAGCGTGCGCGCCATGCGGGACACCGGACGGGCGTTGAGCGGGCCGCTCGCGGTCATCACGCGCTGGGAGCACACCCTCACCGTCGCGCCCACGCGAGACGGCCGCACGCTCTACCGGGACCAGCTGCGGTTCGAGGCAGGCGCGCTCACCCCGCTGCTGTGGCCCGTGTACTGGGCGTTCTGGCAGTGGCGGTCGATCGGGATGCGCCGCCTCGCGCCGACGTGGACACGAGGCGGCACCCCGAGCTAGCGGAGGGGGTCAGCTAGCTGGTCTTCTGGCGGCGCGACCTCACCACCACGACGACACCGCCGAGGACGATGAGTCCGAGCGCCATCGGCACGAGGAAGATCGGCAGGGTCGCGCCGGTGAGCGCGAGCATCCCGGGAGTCGCGATGAGCGCCGCAGCCTCGGCCTCGAGCACGACCTCGTTGTCGACCGACGTCGCGGTCACGAAGACGACGTTCTCGATGGTTCCGGGCGACGCGGTCGCCTCCAGCCGCACGCCGAGCACGACGTCGGGCACGGTCTGGCCCCACCCGAGGTCGCGGTCGAGCGTGCACGTCACGATGCCGCCCGCGCCGTTCGCCAGGCGATCGGAGACCTCACAGCGCTCCCACGCGGGGTCGGTGTCGGTCGCCGGATCCAGCGGCGTGACGCTCACGACGCTGAGCTGCGAGGGCACCTCGTCGACGAGGGTGAGGTCCGAGACCGCGCCGAGACCGTCGTTGCCGACCGTGAGCGTGTAGTCGAACTCGCCGCCGGCGGGGACGATCGCGGCGGATGCCGTCTTCTCGACCCACAGGCCGGGCTCGCGCACCACGGTGCAGTCCTCGGTCTGCGGCGGGTACTCCACCGACACGGTCGTCTCGGGGTTGATGGAGAGCGTGATGTTCGTGGCCGACCGCAGGCCGTAGGTGGCCACCGCGGGATCAAGGATCAGGTTCTCGAACGTGGGCGTCTCCCCCGCGCGGGCGACCCGGTAGCCGGGCCACATGACGCCGACGCCGTCGTCGTCCACCTCGGCGCCCGGCCAGAGGAGCTCCCCGGAGACCGGTCCGCCGTCGAGCGGGATCTCGTCGGTGCGGATGACGCGGTCGGCGCCGTCCCGCCAGGTGACCGTGAGGGTCTGCCCGGCGGTGTCGACGTTGTGCGCGTCGATCGAGTAGGTGAACCACGGCGCATCCAGCACGCACTCGGAGGCGACCGTCGCATCGAGCCACTTCACGAGCACGGACTCGTCGTCGTCGTCGCCCTCGACCCCGCGGGTCGTCGACGTCACGACGGCGACGTTGAGGATGTCGTCGACGGCGATGTCCGGGAGGACCTCGACCGTGACGGTGAAGGCGTCCGCCTCGGCGCCCGGGGCGAGGGTCTCGTCGTAGACGCACGTGAGCGTGCCCCCGTAGCCGAGGTCGCTCTTGCCGTCGACGGCGCACTCGCTCCAGCCCTCGGCGGCGATCCCCGTGACGCGGAGCTCGCCCGGGATGTCGTCGACGACGGTGATCCCGGCCGCGGGGACCGTTCCGACGTTCGTGACCTCGAAGGTGTAGTCGAACGAGTCGGCGCCCTGGACGATCGGCTGGGACGCCGTCTTGACGATCTCGAGCTGGCCGATCGTGAAGGTGTTGGTGACGGTCACGTCGACGGTCTCGTCGGCGACGATCGCGATCGCACCCGGCTCGATGGCCGTTCCGGTCGCCTCGCCGTCGATGGTCTCCTCGAGGGAGCACGTCGCCCCGGTGGGGAGGCCGCTGTAGAGGGCGATGTAGTCGTTCTCGCTCGTGAGCGCCTGGGTCGCACCCCCGGGGATCTCGACGGCGACGGTCTCGCCGTTGATCACGCGCGAGCACTCGAGCACGACCTCGAACGGGCCGAAGCCCCAGTCCTCGACGCCGACGCCGTCGCCCTCGACCACCTTCGTGACCCGCAGGTCGCCGAGCGTGAACTCGTTGGTGACGGAGACCTCGGTGGCGGTCGCACCGAGCTCGAAGACGTTCGGCGAGACGGACGAGCCGTTCGCCCCGCCGAAGCGCGACTCGGTCATGGCGCAGTCGGCGCCGACGGGCAGCCCCGAGTACTCGGCCGAGTAGTCGGGCGCGACGAGGTCGCGAGTGGCGCCGCCCGGGATCTCGATGTCCTCGGTCTCGCCGTCGACATCGCGGGCGCAGACGAGCGTCACCTGGAAGTCGTTCTGGCCCCAGGCCTCGCCGCCGAGCCCGGTGATGGACTTGTCGACCTCGATGGATGTGACGTCGAAGCGATTCGCGACCTCGACGGTCAGCTCGCCGTCGATGATCGTCGCCTCGGCGGTGACACCGGCGGTCGGGTCCGCGTCGCCGACCGTGATGCTCGTGGCCGTCGCCGCGCCCGTCGCGGTCTCCTCGATCTGGCAGAGCGCGCCCGCCGGAAGGTTGTCGATCGTCACGGGCTCGCTGTCCGCGGTGAACGGGTAGGTCGCACCGAGGATCGGCCGCGTGCCGCTCGCGTCGGTGAGCGTGCAGATGACCTCGATCGCGAAGTCCGTGGTGCCCCACGCCTCCTCGCCGTCGCCCCACACGCGCTTGGAGAGCACGAGGCTGCCCGACTCGTAGGTGTTGGTGATGACGGCGGAGTTCGTCGCGGTCGCACCCGAGTCGGCCGACAGGATGACCGTGGCCAGAGCACCGTCGATCTCGTCGGTCGCCCCGCTCGAGGTCACGGAGATCGAGGTGCCGTCGGCATCCATCGTCTCGGTCTCCTCGATCGCGCACTCGGCGCCGGTCGGGAGGCCGCGCAGCTGCCACGGGGCGGCGCCGGCCTCGAGCTCGGCGAGCATCGGGGTCTCCTCGTCGTAGCCGTCGGCCCAGACCGGCTCGCCGAGGAAGGTGCACTCGACCGAAACCTCGAACGGACCGTACGAGACGGTCGACTCGCCGTCGACGAGCGCGGTCGTCGTGACGAACTTGCTGACGTCGAGGCCCGCGAGCGGGAAGTCGTTGGCGACCGTGATCGTCGGCTGCGGCTGGTTGTCCTCGAGCCCGTCGGTGACGACGGCGACCGTGAACGTGTAGCCGTCGGCCGCGGCATCCGCCGAGACCTCGCTGCCGTCGACCGAGATCGACGTGGATGCGGCGCCCGCGATGTCCGACTCGGTCAGCGCGCAGCTCGCGCCCGACGGCAGGCCCGTGTACGTCACGGTCTCGCCATCGATGAACGAGCGGGTGGCGCCGCCCGGCAGGGTCGCCGTGACTCCGTCGCGGACGCACTCGAGCGTGACCTCGAAGGGGCCGGCTCCGTAGCGCTCGCCGAGCCCGGTGACGGACTTCGTGACCTCGACCGAACCGGTGAGGTAGTAGTTGGCGATCGCGAGGTAGCCGGGGTCGTCGAGACCGACGGTCGCTGACGCGGCCAGCTCGCCCTCGCTGTCGACGACGAACACCGCGTCGGCGCCGGTCTCGGCGAAGTTGGACTCCTCGATGCCGCAGACCGACCCGACCGGGATGCTCTCGATCGTGCGGAACCACGCGTCGCCGATCGGCAGCGTCACGACATCGTCGAAGGCGACGACGTCTCCGGGCGCGATGCACGTGACCTGGATGTCGAACGGACCCGTGCCGTACTGGGCCGCTGCCCCGCCCTCGAGCACCTTCGCGACCGTGAAGCTCCCCACGCCGTAGCGGTTCGTGATGGCCGCACTGTTGGTCGACAGGCCCCCGGCGTCGTCGCTCGTGAGCCAGCCGATCGTCGCGGTCGTTCCGTCCACCGACTCGCTCGACTCGACGGTCGACGTCGCGATGGTGGTCGAGTCGGCGCCCACCGAGTCGGTCTCCCGGATCTCGCACTCGGATCCGGCGGGGAGTCCGGTGAGCGTGATCGCACCGACGTGGCCGAGCGAGAACGCCATCGGCGACTCGTCGAACTCGGTCGCGATGACCGTGGCGCCGAGGAACGAGCACTCGACCTCGACCGCGAACAATCCACCCGGGTACACCGGGGCGCCGTCCTGGTCGACCGCGCTCGAGACGACGGTCTTCTCGACGAAGACGCTCGCGTAGTCGAAGACGTTCGTGACCACGACCGCGAGGGTGCCGGCGGGCACCGTCGCGACGGCGGTCGTGCCGTCGGTCGCGGTCGAACCGACCGTCACGGTCGTCGAGGTCGCGCCCGCGGTCTCCGACTCCGTGATGGTGCAGTCGGCACCCGCGGCGATGGGGCTGAGGGTGACGGGAGCCGAGCCATCCGTGAAGGGGTAGCTGCCGGACCACACGACCTGGCTGGACTCGCCGTCGACGAGGACGCACTCGACGTCAACGGTGAACTGGCCCGTTCCGAACTCCTCGCGCGCCGCCCCCGTGACGACCTTCGAGAGCTCGATGGATCCCGAGTCGAACGTGTTGGTGATCGCGGCGAAGTTGGTCGACAGTCCTTCGGCATCGGCGGCGAGGGTGACGCTCGCGGTGGACGCCTCGGTCGTGCCGGGTGCGCCGTTGCCCGAGACGGTCTGGATGCTCGTGCGAGCCGCACCGCGATCGTCGGTCTCCGTGACCTGGCAGATCGCGCCCGCGGGCAGGCCGTTAAGCGTCCGGCTCGTGTCGTCGGAGAGCGTGAAGGCCATCGTGTTCGACGCGAAGCCGTCGGCCCGCACCGGCGAGCCCTGGAAGGTGCACGTGACCTGGATCGAGTAGTCGCCGTAGGCGATGAGGTCGCCGTCCTCGTTCTCGGCGCCGCTCACGACCGACTTGGAGACCGTGAGCGAGGCCAGGTCGAAGTCGTTCGTGACGGTGATCGCCGGCTGGGCCTGGTTGTCGGTGAGCGACTCGGCGTCGACATCGACCACGAAGGTGAACGATCCGTCCTCGCCGAGGGTTCCCTCGGCATCCTCGATCGCGACCGAGGCGGCGCCGTACGCGCCCGGCTCGGTGAGCGTGCAGCTCGCGCCCGAGGGCAGGAGCGTGTACGTGGTCGATGAGCCGTTCGTCAGCGAGCGGTTCGCGCCGCCGGCGATCGCGATCGACTCGCCGTCGCGGGTGCACTCCAGGTTCACCGTGAAGGGTCCGGTGCCGAAGGCGGCGCCCGGGCCGGTGACGGCCTTCGAGACGGTGACCTGGCCGGTGAGGTACCAGTTCTGGAACGTCACCGTGCGCGTGGCGGAGCCGACGACGGTGACGCCCGTGCCGTCGAACTCGACTCCCGAGTTGTTCAGGATGACCGTGGCATCCGCCCCCGTCGTCGCCGCGTTCGTCTCCACGACCGAGCAGACGGAGCCCGCGAGGATGTTCGCGACGTTCGTCGACGCGGCCCCCGAGATCGAGATGTTCTTCGTGTAGGTCGCGACCATCCCGGGCTGGGTGCACGTGATGGTGAACTCGAACGGACCGGTGCCGAACTGCGTGCTCGCGCCGCCCTGGAGCGACTTCGTGACGCGCAGGGTGCCGACCGGGTAGGTGTTGGTGACGAGCACCGTGTTGGTGCCGGTCGTGGGGTTGGTGTCCTTGGTGAGCGGGCCGATGGTCGTGCTGAGGGCCGTCACCGTGCTCGGACCGCTCGCGCTCGTCGTCTTGCGCATCGTCGTCGTGGGCGAGCCGACCGGGGTGTCCTCGGTCACCGTGCAGCTCGTGCCCGCGGGCATGCCGGTGAGGGCCTGCGATCCGCCGTGGGAGAGCGAGAACGTCATCGGGCTCGCGGAGAAGCCGTCCGCGATGATCGTGTCGGTCGCGCCCCCGTGGGTGAACGTGCACACCACCGAGAAGCTGAACGGGCCGGGGCGCGTCGCCGTGCCGCTGCCGTTCACCGCGCTCGTGCTGACCGTCTTGCTGACCGTCAGTCGCGCGTAGTCGAAGGTGTTGGTCACCGTCGCGGTCGATTCGGAGCGCGTGATCGTCACGTTCGACGGCAGCGCCGTCGAGGTCGCGCCGTTCGCCTGGGGCTCCGTGATCGCGCACGACGATCCCGTCGCGAGGTTCTCGATCAGCGCGGTCGGGCTCAGCGGGCTCAGCTCGAACGTGTCGTCGAACACGGTCGTCGACGTCGCGTTGAGGTTCGTGCAGACCACGCGGACCGTGAACGGCCCCTGGGCCCAGTCCTCGTCCTTCGCGAGCCCCGCGAGGGCCTTCGTGACCGACAGCGAGCCGACGCCGAAGTCGTTGGCGAACGCCACCGAGTTCTCGCCCTCCGTGAGCTCGAACGCCGCCGGGGTCGCGTCGTCGTCGATCGATCCCGCGGACGTCGTCATGGTCGACATCGTGGTCGCGCCGCGCTGGTTGGTCTCCGTCACGGTGCAGGTCGTGCCGGCGGGCAGACCCGTCTTCGAGATCGAGGAGGCGGGCGCGACGGGCTGGTTCGTGATCGACCACACCGTCGTGGGACCGGTGCCGTTGTCGAAGGTGCAGGTCGCCGAGACGAGCGCCGAGAGGTATTCGATGGGCGTGCCATCCTCGTCGACCGCGCCGTTGGTCTCGACGCTCTTCGTGATCTCCAGGTCGGCGGCCGGGTACTCGTTGGTGAGGAGGGCGACCTCGGTGTCGACGCGCTCCGCGAACGGGGGCTTCTCGAGGACGACCGTGGATGCCGAGGCCGCCTGCGCCGACTGGGCGACGACGGTCTGCGGCCCGGGCACGTTGGACTGCCCGTAGTCGCGCGCCTCGGAGACGGAGCACTCGGAGTACAGCGGGATGCCCGGCACGAGCAGCGCGGAGCCCTCGGCGACCGTGTACGGCGAACGCTGGGTGCCGTCCGCGTAGACGAGCGGGATGGGGTCGCCGTCGGGAGTGGTGCACGACACCGCGAGCTCGAACGAGTCCGTCGCGTAGGACGCGGCCGCGCCCGTCACGTCCTTGCGGAGCTCGATCTCGCCCATGGCGAGCGCGACGCCGACCTTGCGGGGTTCGACGACGAATCGGTACGGGAGGTCGTTGTCGTCGAGGGTTCCGACCGCGGCGGCGGCGAGCGAGTTGTAGGCGACGGAGTCGCGGTAGAGGCGGTCGTTCGCCTCCGGCTTCTCGGGGACGAACGCGGTCGTCGTCCGGTAGACGAGACCGACGGCCTGTCCGGGCTCGAGCCCCAGCGGGGCGGACTCGGTCGCGAAGATCACGATCTTGAAGGCGACGACGGTCGCGAGGGTCGCCTCGTCCGCGGCGGGGTCCAGGAGCATCCACGGGCGGTCGCCGACGTAGTCGGGGTCGCTGGGCTCCAGGCACGCGGGGTTCGCGATCGTCGGGTCACCGGCGGGCACGCCCATGGTCGACTGGATGTCGGTCGCGTTGCAGCGCGGCGAGGCTACTCCGACCTCGTCGGTGTAGTACACCTCGTAGTCCCAGCCCGCGGGGAGCAGGGTCACGGTCGGGTAGGTCGTGAGGGTCGCGGTCCACTTCGAGTCGCGGCTCGCGTTGATGATGACGCCGAGGTCGTCCACCCGGGGCAGGACGTCGATCGCGACGATCTTCTTCACGTCGATGTTGCCGCCGTTGTAGAGCCGGGTGCCCCACTCCTCGGTGGCGCCGGGGCGCGTGATCGGAACGCACGGGTAGCGGTAGAAGACGTCGCTCAGACCGGGGACCTCGAGCGTGTTGGTCGCGCAGTTGGCGGTACCGGTCGTCCGCAGGATGCCGAGGTCGTCGGCCGTCGGGACGCCCTCGGAGTCGAGCGGCCCGGCGCCCACTCCGCGCACCGACTTCGTGATCGACAGCGGGGAGCTCGGCAGCGGGTACACGGTCGTGCTCGCGTTGCAGGTGAAGACGTCGTTCGTCTCGGTGACGATGGTGCCGTTCTCGGTCGAGAAGCACTGGTCGAAGGGCTGGTCGGCCGTGACATCCACCGTATTCGTCGCCATGGTGCCCGCCTGCAGGAGGGGGCGGAACTGCATGGTCGCGTGCACGACGAGGCTCCAGCCGAGCTCCAGGTCCCCGGCGTAGTCGAAGGTGATCTCGGTGGTGTCGGTGGGGCTGTCGAGGGTCGCGGTGACGTTCGTCACGGTCTGCTCGGCGCCGCCCGGCGAGACGAGGGTGTACGTGAAGGCGTCCTCGGGGGCGAAGGGCAGGCCGGTGTCCGGGTCGTTCGGGATGACGAGCATCGGCTTGCCGGTGTTGGTTCCGCTCGTGATGAGCGGGATGTTCTCCACCACGGTCAGGCCCGTGAGGGTGCTGTCGTGGTCGCCGGCGCCGCGATCGTCGCCGATGTTGGTGACGGTGATCTCGAACGGGATGTCGATGCCGAGCGAGCGCGGGCCGAGCTCGGACTTGGTGACCTCGATTCGCGCCGGGAGGTGCTGGACGGTCACCGCGGCGGTGTCACCGTCGGTCGCTGCCCACAGGGGCGCCGTGTCGTCCGCGTCGCGCGCGGCCGCGGCATCCACGTCGATCGTGTTGGTGAACGTCGCGATGCTCTCCTCGCCCGGCACGGGCTCGGTGAAGGTGAAGAGCGTCGAGGGCACGAGCTGGTCGGCGGGCTCCACGAGGTACTCGCGGCGCTCGACGACGAAGCGCACCGTCTGGAGCGGGTTGAACGGGCGCTCCCACGCGCTGTAGTCGCTCCTGGTGAAGGTGAAGCGGAGTCCGCGGACATCCTCGGGGTCGACTCCGTCCGGGAGTTCGAGGGCTGTGCCGGGCACGCCGGTGACCCAGCAGTCCTCGTCGACCTCGGGGCACGACGCGGTGAGCGAGTTGCCCGACCCGACGACGTAGTCGACCCCGACGAGGGCGTCGACCTGAACCGTGTCGATCGGCGCCGCGAACGAGAAGCCCGCGAAGCTCGCGAAGTCGAACGCGTTCCAGAACGTCGGGTCGCTGTCCTCGTAGACCATGCGGGTGGAGCGCACGTTTCCGGTGGGCTGCGCCGTGATGCGCACCGTCGCGCTCGTGGAGTCCTCGTACTGGATCGCGGGGACGTCGCCCGTCGAGACCGTACCCGCCGTGATCGACTTGGTGGCCTCGACGCCGTACTCGAGGTACTCGATGTCGAGGAGCGCGCTCGCGTACGCGTTGACGACGTTGTCCTGGCCGCCGGCGACGACCTCGAGCCCACCGGGGTCGCGGACCGTTGCGGCGACCTCGTTGGTCAACTCGATCGGGAGCTCCAGGTCGCGGATGTCGGTGCTCGTGCCGAGAACCGTCTCGCGCAACTGCGTGTCCGCGACGAGTTCGATGCGCTCGCCCGTGCCGATGCGACCCTCAGCGTGGATCTCGATTCCCGTCACGCTCTCGAGCGCTGTCCGGTCAAGAGCCTCGGCCTGCGCGACCGTGTACTCGGTGCCCGAGGGCTGAAGGATCACGGTGACCGTGCTGCCGTCCGGTGCATCGATGCTCACGATGTCGGTGATCGCTACGTACTCGAACGGGTTCTGGGCGACGAAGCTGCTCGGCTCGACGAGGCTCAGCGAGTTGGCTCGGATGGCCTCACTCAGGTTCGATGCCGACACCGTCATCCGGGCGCTCGGGTAGAGGTGCGCGGGGGTGCCCACCGGTGGCGTGCCGAGTGGCCCGCCGGTCCACGTCTTCGTCGCTCCCGCCGCGAGCGGAGTATCGAAGATGAGGATGGAATCGTCATCGGAGTCGGAGCGAGGGTCGCCGGTTGCGGGGTAGCCGATGGCCGTCGCCGAGTTGACGACTCGCCCGGGCGCCTCGTCGGGCGCGTTGTAGACCCAGCCGCGGGTCTCGCCGAGCACCGGGATGGCGGGGTCGGAACGACGAACGTCGCGCACCTCGAACACGAGGGCGATCTCGCGGTCGCGCAGCATCGTGTCGGCGACACCCGAACCGACCGGCGGCGCCTGCGGGTCGCTCGAGCTGATTCGGGAGGAACGAGTGGGGCTCTCCTCGATGAGGAACCGGACGCCCGTCGTCTTCTCGCGCTCGTCATCCGTCAGGGTGTAGCCGGGGAACCCGCCGTCGCACGCGCCGTCCTCGCAGACCGGTGCGTCGTGCCAGTCGCCCTCGTAGTAGAGCTGGAGGGCGGTGATCTGGTCGTAGGTGAGCAGGGCATCCATGTCGCTCGTGATCTCGGGGATCCGCACGAGGTCGAACCCCATATTTGTTTTTTTGCCCAATCGTTAAATCTTTTGAAAACACTGTTCCACTTTCCATATTCACATGGTAACATTCTCCATGGGGCGCCCGATTTCGCAACCCAAAGACC
>SXGT01734240.1_pt1 | contig 18506 bp, 13 predicted proteins | sample 3176221 | NCBI WGS metagenome assembly SXGT01 (sample SAMN11356862, study PRJNA531348) | freshwater metagenome | isolation source: freshwater sample F1-120 | place: China: Fuxian Lake, Yuxi | collected 2017-12-25
AGCGCGCCGCGCCATCGACGTCGGCGGGCGAACCGGACGCCTCTGCAGCGTCGGCTGGCGCGCTGAACGGGCCGCCACCCGGCGCCAGCGTCTGCTGACACCCGCAGAGGGCCCAGGCCACGGCAACCGCCCCAAGCACCCACCGACTCTTGGTCTGACCGCTCATACGCCCCGCCTCCGCTCACCCGTCCGCCACCGACCGAGCACGCTCCCACTTTCGGCAGGCAAGGCGCAAGGCGCTGGGCCGCCGGCTCGCTGTCTGACGAGGTGGCAGACCGCCGCGGCGAGGCGACGCGAAGGAGGAGCCCTCAGGCAGCGCGGCAGAGGGCCCCAGCTGCGCGCGGGCGGGAGGCCTCCCGGCCCATCGACAGGGCCGGTGCAGGCGCTGCGCGGCGGCCGGTGACGACGCGCGGGCGGAATGGGAGGTCGGGTCGCCGGCCACGGCGCGGCTGGGCGTCGCAGCGGCGGGACGTCAGGGCGCCTTGGCCAGCGACGTCAACAAAGCCTCCAGCTTCGCTACGTTGGCGCCGTTGCTGAGGCCGATCTCCCACGGCGCGAAGAACGAGACGAGCTTGGCCTGCTTGTCCCAGACATACACGTACTCTTTGCCCGGAACGGCGAGGAGGGAGGACACGTCAGCGGCAGATGTGTCCGTCAAGACAGGGAATTTGCACGCCGCGCTGACCGCGTTCTGCTTGGGGTAGGCCTTGTCGTTGAGGGCAAAGAACGCCACGTCGATGCCGTTGCCGCTGAGTTTGTCCTTCATCGCTTGAAGCTTTCCAGCCTGGAAAGCGCAATTCGTTCAGTAACCATGCACGGATATCATTAAGATCGGTTTGTTTTTCCAGGCCAGCGGCTCGACGGCGGTGTTGTGGCTCGGGCTGGCGCTGTTCTGGTCGTTGAGGGCGAACGAGGGCATGAGAGCGCCGGTGCAGTTAGGCTTGCCGTCGCAGTCGTTGCAGCCCTGGACTGGGCTGTGGACGCAGCCGAGCTTAGCGTCGCAGCCGTCCAGCGTGCAGACCTTGCCATCGTCGCAGGGGGTGGCGGCGCCCTTGGCGCAGCCGCCGCCGGTGCAGGCGCCGTCACCGGTGCAGGGGTCGCCGTCGTCGCAGGCGCCGCCGCCGGCGCTTGGCTTGGCGGTGCAGTCGCCGGCCTTGGGGTTGCAAGCGTCCACCGTGCAGGGGTTGCCGTCGTCGCAGACCAGGAGGGCCCCGCCGACGCAGCCTCCGTTGGCGCAGGCGTCGGGCTTGGTGCAGAGGTCGCCGTCGTCGCATCCCGCCGTGTTGGCCTTGTTCTGGCAGCCGGTTTTCGGCGCGCAGCTGTCGTCGGTGCAGGGGTTGCCGTCGGCGCAGCTCGCTGCCTTGCCCCCGGCGCAGACCGTGCCGGCGCAGGCGTCGCCGACGGTGCAGGCGTCGCTGTCGTCGCAAGGATCGCTGTTGGCCTTGTGCTGGCAGCCCTGTTTGACGTTGCAGCCGTCGGTCGTGCAGGCGTTGCCATCGTCGCACTTGGTCGCGCTGCCGTCGGCCTGCAGGCAGGGGTTGGCGCTGGCGCCACAACCGGCGATGGCGGCGTGGCCGCAGCCGGCACCCTTGTCGCAGCTGTCGGCGGTGCAGGGATCAGCGTCGCCGCAATCGACCGCCGCGCCGACGCAGCCGCCGCCCTGGCAGGCGTCGCCGACGGTGCAGGCATTGCCGTCGTCGCATGACCCGGCCTGGGCCGCGACGGCGGTGCAGTCGCCGGTCTTGCCGTCGCAGCCGTCCTGGGTGCAGACGTTGCCGTCGTCGCACGTCTTGGCCGCGCCGGCGGCGCAGGCACCAGCGAGGCAGGCGTCGCTTGGGGTGCAAGCGGAGCCGTCGGCGTCGCAGGCGGTGCCGTCGGTGGCGAACGCCGTGCTGCAGCCGCTCTTGGCGAGGCAAGACGCCACCTGGCAGACCGGCGCGGTGCAGGCCACGGCCGCGGGCGCCACGCAGACGCCGGCGGCGCACTGGCTGGCGGCGACGTAGCCAGTCGCGCCGCAGGCCGCTTCGGCGCAGACCGTGCCGTCGGCGAGGTCTTGGGCCACGCAGCTGCCCGCGACACAGGCCGCCTGTAGGCAGGAGCCGAGGTTGGGCAGCTGGGCGCTGCAGTCCTTGTCGGCGACGCAGTCGGGCGTGACGACCGCAGCCTTTTCACCGCCTTCAGCGCCCTCGCAGCCCGCGCCTAGGCAGAGGGCACCAAGCGCGGCGAGCCATGCAATCCTCTGGGTCTGCATTTTCGTGTCCCTCCATACGAATTCAGCTGCAATGCAGCCTAGAGGAGCATACAGGCTACCACTGACGGGGTCACTAGGGGGCCGTCGCACCCAACGCGCGGCGACGACATCGGCGTGGCGCTCGGCTTCGTCGGGGCCCTGCGCCAGCGTCCTGTGCGCTCCACTCGCTCAGCCCAACCTCGTGATCGCCAGGGAGAGCGCCGTGCTGCCTGCGCGGGCGCCCATCCGGCGCTCACGCGCAGTTCGCGCCCGTCGCCCGGTGGAGGACACGTCACGCGGGCCGCGACGCAGACGCGACAGCAAAGGCCGGTGGTAGGCACCGCAGCGTGGTGGCGACGGACGGCGCGCAGAGCGTTTCTGCTCAAGCGCTCGTCTGACTGCGAGCCACTGACGCGCCGCAGCAGTGGGGGAAGCCTCCAACTGCTAGAAGTCATGAGAGGAACACCCGACGGTGCGGACGGCTCTGCGGCGTCTGAGGCTAGCGAGTGCGTGGCCTGCGCATGCCGTACCTCGAGGGCCCCGCCGTGAAGCGGACTCGAAGTCCACCCGAGCGGCGAACCGGTGAGGAGCGACTAGCGCGCTGGCCGGCGCGTCGTCGCGGATCTGGGGCCAGTCGAGACGGACGACCTTGAGGTCGAAGGGCCAGTGGGCGCGCTGGAGCGGCCCCCCTGCGGCTCGGTGTCGCGGTCCTCTACCTTTGGGACGTGTCGTTCTTACGCCTGTGGGGTTTTGGGGCGAAGATCGCGGCCGTCTCGTCGAAGTGTCGCTGACAGCGGTCGGACCGGCTGGCGACGTCGGGTCCGCCTTGTGGCAGGCCGCTGGGGATGATCTACTCTGGCCCAGTACATCTCATGCGGCTTGACTTTCGAGAGTTTTTCAGCTGTTATACGGATGTGGATCGCCGGGTTCTCAGCCTGTCCACGCGGGCCCAAGTGACCAATTCGACAGCTTCTGCCGCAACTCTGCGTGGGTGCCGCGCCATTTTGGTGACGGCGATTCTCGTTGCCGCCAGCACATCGCCATTGACAGCTTGGGCCGGCCCCTCCGAATAATCACGGACACTTAGCGTCAAAGGCGCTGCCTTCTTCAAGAAGGCGGACTATTTCGCCGCGACCCAGGCATTCGAGAGGGCCTACGCCTTGGATCCGCGCGATTTTCGCGTTTTGCGCTATGCAAGCCGCGCTTGGCAGGAGATCGGCTTTTTCGATCGGGCGCAGACGCTCCTAGAGCGCTACTACGGCCAAGAGACTGACCACGAAGCCCGAGAAACGCTGCTACCCAGCCTTGAAAAACTGCGCACAGCCAGGCCCTTAGCCAAAGCCCAAGCGCTCGACGCTGCCACCCAGAAATACCCGGAGGCTCGTCTCGAAGTGGAGGCGGCCAAGGCCTGGGAGAGTTTGGGCGACGCTCCATCTGTCCGGCGGGCTGTGGCGCTGTGGGAAGTGGCCCGCTTGGGCGCAGTCGACGCCGCCACCAAACAGGGCATTGGATAACATCTTCAGCAGTTGCGCGAAAGGTTGGTGGCGCTCGATGCCGCAGCCGCTGCTGCTGCAGCTGCCAACAAGACAGCGCCACCGCCAGTGGCTGCTCATGCGGGCGCTGCGCCCACAACCATCCACACGCATTGGCTATTGTGGGGCTCAGGCGCGGTTGCTGCTGCTGCCGGCGGCGTCGTCATGGCGATCGCTGCCAATGCCACCACCGCGGCAAACAAAGACGCCGCTGTGGGCAAGCTGGACTTTTCAGCCTACTCGGCCGAACGCGACAGCGCTAGGCGGGCGTACTTTGGCGGAGTTGGCCTCGCTGCGGCCGGTTTTGCCGCCGTTGCTGCCGGCTTCTGGCTGAAGCCCGGCCCACAGCCGCAGGTCGCCTTGGTTGTTTCGCCCACCAGCGCCGCACTGGCAGTGCACTTTTGAGCGACGCAGCGCCCTATTCGCGCGGCAACTGCGGCAAAGCCCGTTGGGTCGGCCAGTCGATTGGCCAAGGCAATAGAGGCCAAGTCAGCGACCTGAAAACCAAGGGGCCCAAAGGCCTAGAATGCTTGGTGGAGTGAATGCGAGTGGCGACTCTCACCAAATCTGACCTCTGGTTCTGCCCGGTTGTTGCTGCCATCGGTGCTGGTGCTTGCCGGGCTGAACGGTGGGAGGCCGACGCCGCGGCCTTTGCACCACCTTCGGATGCTGTGGCCGATGCAACCGCCGGCGAGACCGCCGTCGCCGACACAACAACCGCAGACACCGATGCGGTGAGCGCTGAGGTCGCCGATACCGCAGCGCCCGACGTACCTGTGGCCGCAGATTTGGCCGGCGACCTCGCTGAGACGGCCGGTGATACACTGGAGGTCGCCGATGTAGTGGAAGTTGCTGATGACGTCGAGGTTGCTGATGACGTCGAGGTTGCTGATGACGTCGAGGTTGCTGATGAAGTAGAGACTGGTGCCGAACTGCCACTCGACGCAGGCACTAAGGAGGTCGATGCGGCAGAAACAACCGCTGACGCCAGCGAGACCGCGGCGGAGATTGCGGAGGTCGCAGGTGACGTCGCCGAACCAGAGGTCGAGGTCACTGAACCAGCCCCGGAAACCGTGGATTCATCCGAGCCGCAACCGGAAGTGGTCGATTCATCCCGCGAAGTTGTCGGAGAGACAACCGCCGAGACGGCTGATTCAGACCCGGAGACCGCTGAAACGTCGCCAGAGACCGCAGACTCAGCGGCTGATTCAGATGCTGACACGGAGACCGCCACAGACCCTTGCGCCGCTCTGCAGTGCGACGACGCCAACGCCTGTACAGCCGACAGCTGCGCCAAGGGCATCGGCTGCCAATACGCTGCGAATGCAGGCGCCTGCAGCGATGGCGATAAGTGCACTAGCGAAAAATGCGTGGACCTTGCCTGTGTTGCAGCGGCCACTCCCTGCGACGACGCCGACAGCTGCACCGCCGACAGCTGCAACAAAGCCACCGGAAAATGCGACTTTGCGGCCCTGCCCTGTCAGAAGCAGGCGTGCAGCCAAGACAAGGACTGCGCCAAAGGCGTATGCGACCTGAAGTCGGCGGTCTGCGTGGCCTGCAGCCAGGACAGCCATTGCAACGGGGCGACCCCAGTGTGTCACCAGGGCGTGTGCACAGCGGGCACGATCTGTGCTGGCTCGCCAGATTGCAAGCCAACTGGACAACTCTTTGATCTGCAAGCGAAACACTGCGTCGATTGCCAGACCAACAACGACTGCGGCGCCAACAAGGCCTGCCTGGCCAACAAGTGCGTTGCCAAGATCGCCTGCACATCGGACGTGGAGTGCCCGGCGGTCTGCGCCAAAAACCGCGGCTTTTGCGTATCTTGCACCATCGACAGCGACTGCAAGAGCGGGTATTTTTGCGGACCAGACTTTGCCTGCCGCGCGAGCGTCTGCAGCACCGGGGCCTGCTTGGCTGGCCAGTTCTTGGCCTGCGCGGCCAACGGCAGCGGCTTCGGTGCCCCAAAGGCCTGTGGCGACGACAACGTGTGCACGGAGGACACCTGCAGCGCCATGAAAGGCTGTGCTTTTCCAGCGGTCGGCCAACCTACCAGTTGCAGCGATGGCAATGTCTGCACAGAAGGCGACAGCTGCGCCGGCGGCCTTTGCACCGCCGGGGCCGACGCGAAAGCTTGCGACGACGCCAACCCCTGCACAGTCGACACCTGCGACAAAACACTGGGTTGCCAGTTTGTCCCTCCGCAAGCGGCGACGACCTGTGGCACCGGCAAGACCTGCGACGGCAAAGGCGAGTGCCAGCAAAAATGCCTGCGGGTTTTCGCCACCACCACCAAGTTCAGCGCCAACGAGTTGGCGACCATTGCCAGCAACGTCATCAGCTACGAGATGAGCGGCGCCGGCGGTGGTGGCGGCCAGGGCGGCTCGGGCAGCGACGGTCAAAGCGTAACCGGCACGTTCACGCTCGGCACGGGCAACGGTCTCAGCGTCTACGTGGGCGGCGGTGGCGGCGGCAGCAGCGGTTGTAGCGGCAGCGGCGGCGGTGGCAGCGGCTTCTTTGGTGGCGGCGCAGGCGGCGGCGCCACCGTCAACTGCGCGGCGGGCGGCGGCGGCAGCTCGGCTTTGGTCATCGGCGTAGGCAACAAGACCCTCGTCGCCAATGGCGGTGCGGGCGGCCACGGTTCCACGGGTAGCGGTGGCGGCGGCTACGGCGGCGGCGGTGGTGGTGGCAACAGCCAGATCAACCCAGGCGGAGGCAGCAGCGGCGGCAATGGCACAGATGGCGTGCAGGGCCAAGGCGGCGTCGGCGCCAGCAGTTGGCTGAAATTGACAGCGCTGCCACAAGCGGCTGGCATGGGCGGCGGCACGCTCAACGGCGGCAATGCTGGTTTTGTCGTGCTGAGCTACAGCGCTGCCAAATGTGCGTTGTAGGCCGCTGGCGGGCACTGCAACCATGGATTGGATCGCAGGCCGTTGAAGCAGGCAGTGACGCAAGGTCGGGTCGTCGCTTGCGTCCGGGCGTCAGCGGCATCGGCGTCCCGCCACGCGCTGCGGCGGCTGCTTGGCGCCCGGCCCATGCCACAGGAGCGCTTTCGGCACCTCGAAGCGCCCGCATCCTGAACCCTTCGCCGACGTCGCGGCCACACCGTAGGGTCCGCCGGCGTCTCGACGGCCATCTTTGGGGCGCTCGGCGCCTCGGTCGCCAAGGCGTTGAGATCCGCGACGACGACGGCGAGTGCGGCCGAGCAGCATCGCGCCTTCAACCTGCTGGCTCAGCTGCTCCCAGCCAGCGTACAGCCTTTGCCAGCCAGGGCGGCCGTTGCGTGCGATGGGCCCGCCAAGCCAGACAACCGCTGGCAAGATCTGCGCCACAGCGACATCGCTGAACAGTGGACAGCGCGGACTTCGGCTCCGGCTGTGGTTGCGTGCCAACAGGACCTCGAGCTCGATGGCGAGCAGGAGGGTCGAACCCTGCGCATCGGGCGGCTGTGCGCCGATCGTTCGGAGCGTGGGGGGCCAGGCAACGGCAGCAGCCGCGCGGTGATGAAGAGCGTCGCCTTGGCTGAGTCCATCTGGCGCCTGTCGCGGCTGCATCGGGTCCTGGGTGGCTTGAGGCGCTCGGCGATGACCCAACGCCATCAATAGGGCACCAAGACCCCAGCGCCTGCGCCGTGGCATCGACCAGCAGCGCCGCCAACAGCAGCCAGCGTCTCGCCGGCTCGCCTGCCGGTGCATCCGTCTCTTCGACCTCGACGAGGTTGATGGCGGCGCGCTGCGACGGTTCGTCAAGGGCGTCGGGCGGCCGACGACCCTCGCCGGGAGCCATGGCGGCGCTGAACGCGACGGTGCCGGCACGGATGTTGACCTGGGCGTCGCGGGCGCTGCGTGTCGGGTGCGGTCGGGCCTTGCGCTCTCCTCGCAGGTCAGAGTGCACTCCAAGCGCAATGGTCGCGGCGCCGACATCGCGCAGCTCGCCGCGCTGCAGGTTGGGCGTGGCGTGGCAGCGGACGATGAACGACGACGCACGGCCCACCATCGCTGCCAACAGCCCCTCGGAGTCGCGCTCACAGCCGGCGACGTGAACGGCATCGACGCCGAGGGCGTCCAAGTGGGCCTGGGTCTGCATCTCGGCGTCGAACCAGCGCTCCATCTCGCTTTCGGACAGGCCGCCCTCATCGCGGCAGAGCTGCTGGGTCTCGCCGTCGAAAGTCGCGTCGTCGTGGCGTGCACGAGCGGCTGCAGGCGCAACTCGCCGAGCGACACCGCCACCGTCGCCCCTGAGACCGCAATCGAAACGTGGAGAGACCGAACCTGCTTGCGCGTCGAGGGCGACACCGCGGCAGCCCGAAGTCCAAGGCTGCGGTCGCGAGCAGGCGCGACCCGGGTGGCATCGTGTAGCTCCAGCGCAGGGTCACCGACGTCTCTGCATCGCACCAACGTCTGCGTCAGGTGCGGCGCCTGTAGCTTGCGCCCATGGACGTCATCCTGGTTGTGATGGAGCCTAAGGGGCGAGCGCATCCCCTGAAGCCGCGGGTGCTGGCAGTCGATGGCCGCCGCAACCAGCGGGCGCTGTCGGCGTAAACGCAGCAGGCTGGCAGATCAACCTAGCCGACGATCCCGGCGGCTACTTCGCTGCCGTGGCCGTAGCCAGCATTTTTGCGAGGCCAGCGACGTCGGGCAGTCGGGTCAGCGTTGTGATACGCGCGGCGCGCTCGACGGGATTCGCCAGCGCCGTCAACAACAAGGGCGCGGTCTCCGCTTCCACTTGGTCGGCCTTGGCGCCCGCGAGCGAAGACTTGAACGACTTCAATAGGCGGTTGTCGAACGCGCGGGTCAGCGCCATGGCGACGTCGCCCGCCGCCGCGGCCACCAACCTGCCGTGCATCGCCGCATCGGCTGGCAAGGCGACTCTCTCAGCCGGTAGCCGCGCCTCGGCGAAGCCGTCGTGGCTCACCGCATCTACGCTCACGGTCGCGGTTTTCTGCAAAGCTTCGCCCGCGACATCGTGATCCGCCGGTACCTTGCCGGTCAGCGCCAGGCTGGCCACCACGGTCTCGCGTACCGCCGGGTAACTGGCCGCCACCACGTTGTCGACCAACACGGTCGCGGGCTCCTTGGACAAGGACTTCTGGTGCGTGTCGCGCTGGCGTTCGTTGCGCTCGATGCCTTGGCGTTCCGAGTCCAGGATGCCCTTGCGCGGGCCCTGCGAACGGCCCATTTCGGCGCTGTAGCGATGCTTGTGCGAGGCGATGTTCCGCTCGGCATCGTGGATGCGGCCTGCGTGAAAGGCGTGCTTCGGATTCGGCGCTTCTTTCTTGCCGCGCAAGACGTTGGCCGTCAACGTGATGGCCTCGCGGCTGCGCTTGTAGGTGGCAGCACCCAGACTGGCTTCGGCGCTCAGGTTGCCAGCACTTGCGGTGTGTTTGGAGGGCCGGTTGCCGGCGGTCGTCACGAGCGGTGCAAGCTCTGCAGTGCCCTTGAATGTCACGGTCGCCAGATATTTGGCGCGCAATGCGACCATGGCGGCGGCGCCCGCACTCTGAGTGCCAGCGTCTTCGCCATACATCCTAAGCAATTGAGCTTGGTACAGCATGGCGGTGCCGAGGTGGCCCCGTTTGGTCGCAGCAGCGGCCAATTCCAGGGGTTCAGGTTTGGCTTTGGCCGCGGCATCTCGCGAGCGCTGCGACAGCTTCTGGCGGTCACCTTCGATGAAGCCGGCCTTGTTGCTGGCAACATCCTTTGGGAAACTCTCGGCCGCCAGTTGAAACAGCGCCGCGATTTGAAAGGCCGGGTAGGTTTTTTCCGCCTCGTAGAGCGCATCGCAGAAGTTGCGGAGATACACGGTGGCGATGCCGCCCTTGCGCGAGTCGCTGCCTTGAAACCCCTTCCAAATCTTAAAAGATTCTGCGATGGCCTCGGCAAATTGCTCTTTGGCGAGGAGCTCGCGGCCGCAGTCGGCGGCTTCCTGCATGGCATCTGAGCCCTGCTGATCGGTAGTGGGACCGTACTTCGATACCATCGACTGAAACAGGTTGCCGCAGCCGCTGGTGACGACGAGTAGCGCTGGACTGGCCAACACAGACCAGATCCGCCGTTGAGCTCGCCCGAACGGACCAGAAAGTGGAGTGATTGTCATGGTTTGTTTGCCTCAACTGGGCCGGAGAGATTGCGGCAACCGCCGCAGTGGACCCACCGCGAAACTAGCGCCGTGCGGGGCCGCGTGACCCATCGCAGACCTTTCGCCCAGGCGCCACCGGCCAAGGGAGCTGGAGCGCCTCGCCGCAACGACTCGAACGCGCGCGGCATCATCGGCTGCAGCCATGGGCCTTGCGTCACGTTGCTCGGGCTCTCGCGCGAGCGGGCAGTGTTAGGCTCGGCCTCTGGCCACGCCGCCCTTGCGCCTTCGGTCGAGCGATGCGCACCGACCAAGGGTGCGCCGTCCACCCTTTGGGAGATGCCGGCCAGCGCTCTCGGCGGGTGTCTATGGACTCACCGACGCCCACTCGGGTCGCCATCTCTCGCCGGGCATCCACGGCCCTTCGCCGCACGTTGCCGGCACGGTGCGCGGCCATGGCAGCGTGGCTACCATTCGCTCCGTCGTCTGCGCCGACTATCGCGACGAGGTCGAAGGGCTCGCCGTGGGCGCTGATGTCCGCAGGATCGCGAGACGACGCCCGATCGCAGGCCGGCGCAGAGGATGGTCTCGCCCGTCTGGAGGCTGAGGCGATCGGCGCCGACGCGATCGCCCGGCTCGCTGTCCAGGTCAACGTTCGGCGAGACCATCGCCACGTGGCCCGGCGCCGTCACCAGGCATGACCGCAAGCGCCGTCGTGTCTCGCGAGGCATCGACGGGTCCGACGGAGCGCTTGCGCTGGCGCCCCTGCGGCTCGGAGTCTGGGAGCTCGCGGTTGGGGCCGTGATTGAGATGTCTCTGTGGGGTATTCGGGCGGCGATTGCGGCCATCGGGCTGTCGTTGACGGCCTGCGGAGTGGGTGGCAGCCTCCGCTGCGCCTTGTGGTGGGGCGGGGGGTGGTACTCCAATGTGGGCCAATGTTTCCGCGGCGAGTGTTGGCGAGCAAGCACCCAGGCAAGCCCGCGTCGCCGACGTTTTCGAGCGCGATGATGTGGCACGCGGACCCATCGGGGCCGCAGGGGCAGGCGGGCCTCGTCGCGGAGGGCTTCAAAGGACCGGCGCGGCGTTGGCGACCTATGCTCAACGTCGCAGCGGAACGGGGTGTCGATTGCGCCGAGCAAGGGCATGCCGTTGAGGACCTGCGGGACGGCGCGTCGAACACCGCCTTCCTCGGCCAGGTCGACGAGCCCGCCTGGGCGTGCCTGGTCTGCGATCCGAGCGATTTCGAGCTTCGGCGGCTCGTGCATCTCTGGTCGCGCGAACTCTACCGCGTGCCCAGCGAGGCGTCCGACGTGAACGACACCGAGCTTCGGCCTCACGGCTGCACCGGCGCCGACGGCGGCCGCCCAAACCGGCAGAACCGCGCCGGCGGCTTCCGCGCGTCCGTTGACGGTCTAGTCGATTCCAGCCGGATCGTCAGGCCGCTGACCGAGTACGGCGACCAAGGCGATGCGACGGTCGCATGGCATCACTGCCTGGGGGACGAGCAGGAAGGAGCGGACGAGGGCGCGCCATTCATCGAGCGGCCGATGATTCAGTCACCGGCGAGCGCGTTCGGCGCTGTCTCTGGCGGCAAGTTCGACGGGCAGGCGATTCGCGTGGCGCTGGAGCTCGGGTGAGCGGGACGACGCCGTCGCCTGCGCTGCGCGCGTGGTTGCGGGCGCGCATCGCTGAACGCTCCGTGGCGGCTGCGTCCGGCGATTGGACACGCGACGTCGAGCGGGAGCACCAACTGCTGCTGATCGATGGCGACGAGGTCGAGCTGTTGTTCCTTGGGCTCGATGGTGCGGTGTACGCGGTCGACCGCGACTCCTTGATGCACCGACCCGAACCGGTGCGCGACCCCGCCGCCGTGCGGGCGGTGCTCGCGCGCGCGGCGGCGCATCATCCGGCGCTCCGCGAGTTGACGGTGCTGCCCGGGCTTACGTCGCCGGACGGCAGCTTGCTCGTCCACACCCAGGCCGATTCGCGGCTGTCAGGCTACTCGTACGAGGAGGTCACGCGGCTCGTGGTCACCAACACCTTGACTGGAGCCACGGTGCTGGACATCCACTTGCCAGATCCGGGGCTGCAACCAGCGCGGTTTGTCGGGCCGTGGCGTGTGCTGCTCGCAGCCGACGACGGCACCAGGGTCGAGCGCGATCTGCCCGCGCCGGCTGCAGCCGCCGCCGTTGTCGCGCCGGCGCCGGAGGTGCTGCACTTCGACGATGCGACCGGACGAGGCGGCCTCGTCGGCATGGTCTTCTTCGGGGTCGCGGCGGCAATCGCGGCAGCAGGCAGCGTCGCCGGGTACTTGTCCGACGACCCTAGCTGGCCGCTGATGGTCGCCTTCCCGGTCGCCTTCGCGCTGGCGGCTGTCTTCGCGCGCACGTACACGGCGCATCAGGAGCTCGATCGTGGCAACGGTGAAGTGCGGGAAGTGCGGCAGTGGCTGTTGCATCGCCGCGACCGCAAGTGGCCGCTCGCCGCGTTCGGCAGCGTGCAGCACTGGCGCGGCTCCAATCGCGGCGCGCCGTTGTACTATCTGACCCTCGAAGGCTCGCAGCGTTGCTTGCTGCTGCCGCGCGCCCGTGACCCGCGCGGGTTGTTGGCCGAAGGCAAACGCATCGCGCAGGCGCTCGGTCTCCCCTTCCGGCCCGAGCCAGTTGCAGATCGGGGCAAGCCGCCGCGCTGACGTTCACGACAAGTCGCCCGCCGTGCTGCTTCGCGGCGCCAAGGCGCCCAGGGCTGGGCCGTGATTCTGGGATTTCTGGGAGGATTTGGTGCGAATCTGGCCATCGAGCCGTCTCTGACAGCGGTCGGACTGGCTGGCAAGGTCGGCTGCGGATTTTGTAGGAGCGCTGTCGGTGATTAGGGGTAGCCAATACTTCCCACGCGGAGTCAAAGGACACCAGTCGTTGACGCAGGTGTGGGGCTCCGGCAGACTCCCGAGGAGGCGCTGCCGGGTGGTCCGGCAGCGACAATCGGCGGACTGTTCGGTGTCGGGCAATCAAGTGGCGGGCGATTCAGTGGCGGGCGATTCAGTGGCGGGCGATTCAGTGGCGGGCGATTCGGTGGCGGGCCAAAATACGTGACCGCTTGCGGTTACAATCTACGGCACGTTAGGCGCCCCTCCAAGAAATTCAAGTCTCGGTTTCCCTTCTCTGCATTCTGCAGTCCTTACAGTGATATGCGCCTCCGGCGGCGAATCGAAAGCACGCTTGGCTAGGCCCCTGGGCCATTGCGAAAATCCCCTTGCTGCCAGGCCACTGATGCCAGTCACATCGGAGTGCACTCTGGCCGGATAGCCAAAAGACTCGCCGGCGAATTGGCGAGAGTCCGATTGCACGAGCGCGAAGCGGAGAGACCACGGCAATCAGCTACAACCGCGTCTTTGCGCCCTATATCATTCCGGGCGGGCTCCCCAACCACCTGGACATCGTCCCGGATTTGCCTTGGCTTCTGCTCATGGGGCGCGCCCAGCTGCGAGCCGCCGCTGGAGAGGCGGCCATCCAGGTGGCCGCCCGGCTTCCGTTGGTACTGCGAGCCGGCCAGGTAGGCCAGTGGCTCGAGCGCGCGACGGCGGCGGCGGTGCCCCCAGTTGCAGGTCGCTTGCCCGATGAAGGCGATGCTGGCTTCGCCTACCGGCGATTTGCCGGCATGAATCCCATGACGATTCGGCGGGTCCGCGCTGTAGAGGAGCTGCCGCCGGGCTTGGCACTCGACGATGCGACGCTGAGCGCCCTGCTTGGCGCGTCGCAGTCATTTGCGGAGCGGCTTCAACGCGGTGAGTTGTACCTGCTCGACCTCCGCGTGCTGTAGGTGGCAGGCGGCGCTGACCTGCAGACCGGAAAGTTGGTGGCTCCTGTGGCCGCGCTGTTCTGCCACGCACCGGAGGTGGACGCGCCCTTCGCGGTGGTGCCGTTGGCCATCGAGTGCCCTGCGGGGGCGGCGAATGGAGAGACCGTGGTAGTCACGCCGCTCGACGGCGACCGCTGGAAAGCAGCCCGGCTCTTGCTCAACGTCGCGGACGTGAACTACAGCGAGCTGTGCCTACATTTGGCGCGGGCCCATCTGATGACCACCCCGTTCGCGGTGGCTCTCCACCGCCGTCTGGACCGCCGCCACCCGATCTATCAGTTTCTCTTGCCACATTTGCGATTTGAGTGGTTCGTCTCCAAGATGGCCTGGCTGCAGGGGATTCGCACGAACCAGGGCTTCTTGGTGCGCAGCCTCGCCGGCTCAGCGCACTGGTCGCGCCAGCTCGCCGGCGAGCTTTGGCGGAGCCAGACGTTCGCCGAGCAGCACTTCCTGCGCGACTTGGCAGCGCGGCAGATGGATGACGCTCCCATTGATTACCCCTACCGCGACGATGGCAAGCTGGTGTGGCAAGCCATCGCGGAATTCGCCGAAGCGTACGTAGCGCTGACCTATACCGACGAGCGCGCGCTACAGGATGACGCGCCTCTGCACGCCTTTCTTGCCGAGGTGGAGTCGCCTGACGGCGGCAACGTGCGCGGGCTGTTGCCCGCCGGCAAGCTGAGTTCGCGCGCGGAGCTGGCTGAGATCTTGACGCAAGTGCTCTTTACGGCCGGGCCTGTGCACGCGCTGCTTCATTTCGCCTCTGCGGCTAAGCTGCAGGATATGGAGCTCCACCCGGCGTATCTCAAGGCGAATCCCATGAGTTCGGGCCAATCAGCGCTGCCTGGTCGTCAGGCCATTCACCAGTTCACGCGGGTGATGGGCACCAACACGCGTCACGACAGGCTGGGACAGCTGGGCAATTATCCTCTTGGCCGTCGCAGCGACTGCCAGCCGCTGGTGGAGAAGTTCCAGCAGCGCCTCGTGGAAGTCGAAGAGACGATTGTCACGCGCAACCGCGCGAGGTTCGCGCCGTACATCCACTTGCTACCCTCGCGCATCTGCAACGGTATTACGGTCTGAGGCGGAGCGATGGCACCACTTTGGCAAAATTGGCTGGGCAACCAAAAGGCTCGACCGCAGGTCCTTGAGTCGCCCGGCGACGTGGCCGAAGTGGTGGCCTGCGTGGAGCGCGCAGCAGCGCGCGGGTTGCCCGTCCGCGTGGTCTCTGGCGCCTACTGTTGGAGTCCGCTCGTGCCGTGCGACGGCGTGATCCTGTCCATCGCCAAGCTGCGCCGTGTTCGCCAAGTGGACCGCGAGCGCCGGCAGATCACCATCGAGACCGGAGCTCCCCTGCTCGACTTGGTGCTGGTGGCGGCCGAGCATGGCATGTCGGTGCACAGCCCAGCGATGTTCATGGGCCTGACCGTCGGCGGTCTGATCGCCACTGGATCTCACGGAGCCTGTCGCAATTCGGCGACTTTTGGCGACGCGGTCGTTGCATACGAGCTCGTGACGGCCGATGGCCAAGTCATCTCGGCCAGCGACGTCGGGTCAGATCGCTGGCGCGCTATCTTGACGAACTTGGGCGCGCTTGGCGTGGTGACAGCGGTCACTTTGCAGTGTGAGCCTTTGTACAACGTGCTTGAAGTCCACGAGCAAGTGGACTATCGGGAGGCGGCACAGCGCATCCCGCACGCCCTCGATCGCCATGAATTCGTGAGTGTCTTCTGGAGTCCTGCGGGCGGAATCGCCAACTTCAAGCTTGGCAATCGCTCACAGCTCCCGGCTACCCCGACGCGGGGGCGGATGTCTCCGGCGTGGCAAGACAAGTCGATTAAGTTCACTGGCCGGCTGTTGTCGTATGTCGTTGACCGGGTGCCTGCGCTGACCGAGCACATGGCGACGCTGATCAGCGAGAACATCGGAACAGGATCCCAAGTCGTGAGCGAGCCTGACTTTTCGCACTACCAACAGATTTATCCCCCGGTCATAAGCTCTGAGTTCTCGCTGCCGATTGAGAACGCCTCAGTGGCCTGGGCTTGGGTGATCGAGCGCCTGATGCAGTATTGGCGCTCTGGAATCCGACCCGTCAACATGGTCTTCCACGCCCGCTTCGGTCGACCCAGCCAAGCGTGGATCGCGTCAAGTACGGGCCGTCACAGCTGCCACCTCGAGGTGTTGTGCCTGGACGGCAACCGACACCGCGAGCTGTTCGCGACGGAGTTCGACGAGAAGCTGCGAGGGACCTTTGGCGGACGCCCGCACTGGGGCAAGGACATCGCGCGACCGTGGCTGGCTGCGGCGACTCACGGCTCCAACATGGATGCCTTCTTGGAGGTTCGCCGCCAGCTCGACCCGAAGCAACGCTTCCTCAACCCGTTTCTGCGCGACGAGGTGTTCGGGCTCGGCAGGCGCCGGGTCTGGCCCGCGAGTGGGCGGAAGAGCGCTGAATCGGTTACAACGCAGTGACCGTCCCCGCCGGGGAGAGTTGTCAGCGCATGACACTCCAGACGCCGATCACCATCCCCGCTCAAGGCGCCACCGGAGTGCCCTCTGCGGGCGCCGCTGAGGTGGTCTCCACCCTCGTCCCCGGCCGCGCCCCTGTCAGCGCCTGCGACAAGTCCAGCGCCGGCGTGAACGTCGCCGGGTAGCGCTCGCGCAGCAGCTTCGCGAAGTAGTCGTCCAGCACGGGGAACTGGCCCACCAGCGACTTCAGGTCGCTGCGCGACATCACCAGCACGTCCACCGGCGCCGCGGCGCGCACGGTCGCCGTCCGCGTGGTGTCTTCCAGCAGCGCCTTTTCGCCGAACACGTCGCGGGCGCCCAGCTTCGCCACGACCTCCTCTGCCGCGCCATCCGGTCCCGGCACGACGACCTCGACCTCGCCGCGCACGATCATGTAGAGCTCGCGGCCGACCTGGCCCTGCTGGACGATGACCTCGCCGGTTTCGTAGTGGTTCACCTGCAAGCGGTCTTGGCGGAAGAGCTGCATCTGTGTGATGTCGCGTGGAAAGAACAGGTCGAGGGTCCAGTCCAGCGCCACGCGCAGCTTGCGCACAAAGCCGGGCAGCTTGCTCAGGTAGATGTTGCGCCACAGAAACCAGGCGATGAACCCCGACAGCTCGACGCCGAGCACCTGGGCGACCGCGCTGCGTTGGCCGAGCGACGCCAGCATGCCCAAGGGCTTGAAGCGGAAGGCGTGTGTAGGCTTGCCGTCGAGGCGGGCGATGACGTTTTTGGCGCAGGTCTTGGCCTGACGGATGGCGAACTGCGCGGTCGGCGGGCAGAATCCGGGGCCGTTCGGGTTGGGGACGGCGGCGCAATCGCCCACGGCCCAGTAGCCCGCTTGGCCGGCGCACTCGAGGGTAGGGTCAGTGAGGAAGAGGCCGATCTTCTTGCCACTCACCTCCGCTTCCGGGAGGCTGCCCTGGCCCAAAACCGCGCGCGCGATGGGGTTCGGCGCGTTGCCGACGGTGCACACGAACGTGCGGGTGGCGATGTGGCTGCCGTCGCCTAGGTAGACGCGCTCGCGGGACGCCGCCTTGACGCGGGCCTTGAGCACCATGTGGATGCCGCGCGCCTCCAGGATGCGGTGGGCGGCGGCGCCGAGGCTCTCCGGCATCTCCGGCAAGATGCGGTCCAGGGAGTGGACGAGCTTGAACGAGACCTCGCGCTCGGCGATGCGCGGGAAGTACTTGAGCGATCGCGTGACGAGCTCGTGCAGCTCGCCGACCGTCTCCACGCCAGAGAAGCCGCCGCCGGCGACGACGAAGCTCAGCAGCGCCGCCTTGTGCGCCGGATCCGCCTCGATGTCGGCGAGCTCCAGGCAGCGGATGACGTGGTTGCGCAGCTTGAAGGCGTCGCCCAGGTCCTTCATCGCCAGCGCGTGTTCGGCGACGCCGGGCATGGAAGCGAAGTTGGTGACCTTGCCGAGGCAGAAGACGAGGTGGTCGTAGGGCAACGCGACGAACTCGAGGCCTTCGCCCTGCGCGATGAGGACCCGGCGGTTTTGGAAGTCGACCTCGACGATCCGGCAGCAGCGGAAGCGCGCTTTGGGTACGAGCTCGCGGATGGGGTTGACGACGTGGGTGGCGGCGATGCCTCCGGCGGCGACCTCGGGCAAGAGCGGCTGGAAGACGAAGTAGTTCTCCTCGCTGATGAGTTCGACCTCGACGTCGGCACGGGAACCCAGCATTTCCGTGAGGTATTTTGCGGCGTGGATGCCAGCGAAGCCGCCGCCAAGGATGAGGACGCGTTTGGGGCTCATGGAGACCTCGTGAAGAGTGTCAAGTCGGGCGGTTCCCCTCGAAGGCGTAGCTTGCCACGAACTCGACTCAAGTGACCAGAAGGCAGTTTTTCACCCGCACGGCGGTCGCGAGCCTGTCGCGCCGGGCGCCTCCCACGGAAGCCAGCGCCTGAAAGCTGATAGAACCCGTTGGATTCATAGGTCTGTGGCGCTCTCCCTGCCGCCCGGTTGCGACCGCATAGGGGCTGGCAGACATCTGGATGGTAGCGGGTGTTTGGTGAGTGCGGACCACCCTCGACCTCGACCTCGACCGCGACGACTGCCTCATCCATCCAGCCAAGTAGCGCGCTGCCTGAGACAGGAACCTCGGCGCCTCCCAAGCCCTGCGATCCCTAGTCACGGTCCGCGAGCCGGCATCCGCAGAATCTCGAACACCAGCAGCCGCTTGCCGCGGCGTAGCTGGCGGCGGTTGATTTCGGCGACCGCGACCGCGACCGCCAGCGACGCCATCAACTCGGGGTGCCGCGGATTGTCGTGCAACAAGTAGACGCAGCGCTCCTTG
>SXGT01090815.1_pt1 | contig 18504 bp, 20 predicted proteins | sample 3176221 | NCBI WGS metagenome assembly SXGT01 (sample SAMN11356862, study PRJNA531348) | freshwater metagenome | isolation source: freshwater sample F1-120 | place: China: Fuxian Lake, Yuxi | collected 2017-12-25
CTGATGGAAGGCTTCACGTCGCTGTGGATTTTCACGCTCGGAGCGTGCCTGGGCAGCTTCTTGAACGTCGTGATTTACCGTTTGCCGGCGGGTTTGAAACTTGGCTCGCCGCCATCGCGCTGCCCGGTGTGTGAAACTCGCATCGAACGCCGAGACAACGTGCCGATCATCGGCTGGCTTCGGCTGCGCGGTCGTTGCCGAACGTGCGGGACGAAGATTTCGCCGCGATATCCAATCATCGAATTGCTCGTCGGGCTGTTGTTCTTCGTGTTCCTCAAAGTCGAACTTCTCTCCGGTGGCAAAAACCTGCCGTATCGCGAACCAAACAGCTACGCGGGAGTCGTCTGGATCATCTGGTACACAAAATGGGATTTGGTCGGCATCTACTTCTTCCACCTGTTTCTGCTCTGCGTGATATTGGCCGCGTCGCTGATGCACGTCGATGGCCATGCGGTCCCCAATCGACTCTGGCGTCCCGCATTCCTGGTCGGCCTGATCGGCTCGGTGCTGTTCGCGACGTTGCATCCGATTCCGGTCATCACACCGCGACCGCAATGGCTTGAACAACTCCGCTGGTCCATCACGCTCCCCGACAAGCTGTTCTCCGGTTGGCCGTTCCGCCTCGGCGTCGGCCTCGATGGTCTCGCGGACGCCGCCGCCGGGATGTTGTGCGGTGGAGTGCTCGGCCTTTTGATGGCCGCATGTTGGAAAGGAGCGCAATCGAGAGCTGGAACGGCTCAACATGATCTTGTCTGGGCGAGTGCGCTCGTCGGCCTCTTCCTTGGCTGGCAAGGAAGCCTTGCAGCGACCGCCATCACATTGCCGTTACAGATCGTATTACGCCTCGCCTTGTTCCGCTTTCCTAGCATGATTCGCGGGCAAATCGGGGTGTTGGCTGGCGCAGTGGTTGGCTTGCTGCTGACGTGGAGACTGTTGGCCAAACTATTTTGATGGCATTCGCAATTCATTCGATCTGCGAATCAGATTCTCAATCGGAATGTGCACGACGATTCCGAAGGAGGCGACTATGACCGAGCGTCGTTGGGAACCAATCGTCCCTCATCTTCGCGAGTTCCAACGTCACCTCGCGGCCCACATTCCCGAACTTCGCATTGTCCCGGCGAATGATCGTCGTTGGTCGGAAGAGCGTTATCGAGAGCAATGCAAAAACGGCATCTTCGACCAGTACGGCGTCTACTTGATCTTCGATGCGAACGAATCGTTGGAATATGTGGGTGTTGCGATGAATCGCTTTCACGACCGAATTTGGTCGCACGACACGGCCGTCGATCGGATGCTCACCGATGTCATTCCAATTCCGCACGAATACTATTTTCTCGGTCTCGCGCTGGAGTTCTTCCTGATCGCACGACTGCGGCCTCTCAAGAACGTGACCTATCGCAGTTATTCGATCCCGGCACACAACTTATCGGAGTGAACTTGATGCCGACGCTCAATGGCAACTCGCGGTGCTCACGGGTTCCGTAGCGAGCCTTCTACCGATGCGGACATCGCGTAGCGAATTGGTCGGCAACTCGTTTGGTGGATGCTTGGCAAATCGTTCTTTGCCACGCGGACGAAGCGGCTCGTGAAGCGGCATATGGAGCAAATGCTGTTCTTCATCGACCGCGCCTGCCTCGTCGGTTTCAGGTAGTCCGAGATCGCTATGCTCACGCCGCCATCATCGCGGACAGACTCAGCGCTTATTTGAACGCGACGAATCCTTGTGCTCGTGTTGGTGTACATGGCCCGCCGCAGGTTTTTCTGATTTGCTGCGTCGATTGGGTGGCTTGAGGTTCTCGACTTTGAGCGTCAAGAAGTTCTCGTCCTTCGCCGAGACTTCGATGCTCAGCCCCGAAGTCGAGTACGCTCCGAAACGTGGATCGACGACTCCTTCATAGCTGGGCTGAAAGTTGGCGAGTTCTTCCGTCATCACCATTTGAACGACGACGCAGTCGTGCTTGCCGGCAACCGCTCCGTCGTCTGTCTTGTAAGTCGTCAGGTGAAAAACGCCATCCTTGTCGATGGTCCCGCGCGCTTGAATCTTGTGGTCGCGCGATTTGACTTCGACTGTCCCGACATGTGCTGGCGAACCGTCCTCGAAGACGACCTGGCCAGTCACCGGATAAGTCGGAAGCCGCCCGTCAGAGCAACCGGGGAGGCCGGACAGCAACACGAGAGTGGTCAAGAATCGCACAGCAGCTTGCGGCATGTTGCTCCCTCGTCTTAGGTCATACGAGTCGCGTTAGAACTCACCGATCGGCTGGCGATCATGGCGATTGCACAAACGGCCGAGGACGTCCGTGTCGAGCGCCGTCGCAATGGAGCGCACGCTGCCGTCGCTCATTGCGAAGTGGCAGCGTGAAGGATGCCAGCTTCCCCACGCGACCAAGCCGTTTCCCGACGCACCGATGTCGGACACGATTGGCACGGTCGGCCCGCCGACTCGCGAAAAGTTGAAGACGTGATCGCCATTGAAAATGAAAGCGTCTTCCGGAGACTGCCCTAGCTTACCGAGCGGAACGTGCATCTCGCCCGCGAGGATTGTGGAACTCAGCCCATCCGTGATGTCTTTGTGACGAATCCGGTCCACCCAATCCATTGGCGTTGAACTCTCGCAATGAGCACGACTGGAAATAATGACTCCGGTTCCGTTGCCGCCGTGATAGAAGTCGGTCGGCAAGCCGAAGGAGCCGGGCGAGAGGTCGCCGTGATTGCCGCCGTAGTCGCCGACAGCTCCGGGGACCAACGTCGAGCTGCTCGACGGAATCGTGATGGTGCAACCGCAAGGCAGCGTGATCGTGACCGTTGAAGTGGATGTCAGCAGTCCGTTGCCGACCGCCTCAGACAATGATCGCCTTGACGGACAGACATGGTTCGCCAGCGAGAACTTGCGCACGTCAGCGGCATGGCTGGTGTAGGTTTGAAAAAAAACCAGCGTTTGCCAGCGGCAGTTTGTTCCAAAAACGGCATGATGCGAACCAGCCAAGTCGTCTCTTGGCCGCCGCAACTCATGTCGGATGGATCGCCAGGGCGCGGCTGATAGCGAGCCGGCGGGTAGGCTTGCCACGAGTCGTGAAACGATTCGGTCACGAGTGCGATTTGCTTGAGGTTGTTCTTGCACTGCGTCGCGCGAGCCGACTCGCGAGCCGCCTGCACGGCGGGCAGCAACAAACCGACCAGCACGCCGATAATGGCAATGACGACCAGCAGTTCAATGAGCGTAAAGCCGTCACGAGGACGGTTTGAATGAACGGCGTGTCTGCGCATGTCGCTGACTCCGACGAGTGAGCGGTCCGACCGGGAAGACGCTACCTTTACGGGGAGTATCGGTCAATCGGCGGAACTTGCCGCTGCCGGTCTCAGCGCTCTTGAAGAATCCTGGTCCTGTGCCGCGCGTCGCACCGTTTCTGACGAAAACCCGCCGAGTTCAATCCGTTGCGGCTTCACTCAAACCTCGCGCGGATCGGAACTTTGCTCCAGAACAGCATCAGACTTTGCCGATTGTAACGGTTGGTCGGACCTGCCTTCGGAAGGGGGGGTGTCTGGATGTTTGGTCGCAAGATGGCTGTCGCGGCAGTCGTGGGAAGCGGGCTATGGCTCGCTTCGACGTCGGTGTTTGAGCCGATGACGCCCACGCTGCGCGCCAATGAACCGCCGCAAACTGCGGGGACGAATGCGTCCGCGCCGCAGCGCAGGCCCAAGGTGTTTCCGGCCAGTCGCGAGAAAACGGCCGCGAGTCCCTCGAACGTCCGACCCGCGCAATTTGAGATTCAGTTGCCGGCTCCGAAAGTGATCCCTCCCGAACCCGCGCCGGCTGCCGAACCAAATTCCGACGAGCCAGTGATCGACAGTCCGCGCGGCCTGCCTCCGCTCCCCGATCCGCTTGGTCAGCCTCTTCCGCCTCCACCGGGTCGAGCGCGGCGTGTGTATCAATTGCCGGCCGAAGCCTTGAAGAAGATGGCGTTGATCGAATTTCGCGGCGTGGTACTCGGCGAGGCAATGAAGGACTTCGGAGAGCAGTCAGGCTTGAACATCATCACGTCGCCAGACGCCTCGAAGGTTGAGATCAACGTCTATCTGCGGAACGTCACGCCGATGGACGCGCTGGATGCGATCTGCAAGACCAACGGCTTGTACTTCAAGGTCGATGAGAGATCAGGCATCGTTCGCATTTCGACCACGAAGGAATACCGCAAGACGCTGTCCGAGTTCCAGGAAGAGCGCACCGAAGTCTTCACTCTGCTCTACCCGAACCCGTATGTCGTCGCGTTGGCGATTCGCAACACGTTCGGTGACCGCGTGCGTCTCGGCATCGGCGACATGCAAACGGACTTCGATCAGACGCTCGACCTGACTCAGCGATTGCAGCGGTTCGATCTCATCGAGAGCCGCAATCAGGGACTTGGCACGTTTCAGAACAATGGCGGTCGCGGCGGCAACCAGAATCAGTTCGGCAACCAGAATCAGTTTGGAGGCGGCCTGGGTGGAGGTTTCGGCGGCGGCGGCGGACGATTCGGCAATCAATTCGGCGGTGGCGGCCTCGGCGGGTTCGGCGGTGGACTTGGCGGCGGGTTCGGAGGCAATTCATTCGGTGGACAAGGCGGGCAGAATCAGCAACAGCCGCAGCCTGAAAAGCCGCTGGACAACCTCTCGCCAGAAGAAGTCTTCGCGATCGAAACCGCGAAGCAAACCGGCTCGACCGACCCGGAGGCTCTCGCCGGCATCATGGAGAAGTATCGCGCCACGATCTTTGTCTCGGTCATTCGCCGCAACAATCAGCTCATCGTGCGCACCGGTGACGAGCAGATCATGCAGCAAATTTGCGAATTGGTCGCGCGGCTCGACGTGCCGACTCCGCTGGTGTTGCTGGAAGTGAAAGTCATGCGTGTCGATTTGCTCGACGGCTTTCATTCCGTGTTCGACTACCAATTGACGGACGGCAGCCACAACGCGGGGACGTTCAGCCAAGGGGATTTCGTGGGCATTCCGGGGAAGACCGCTGACAACATCGCGGTGGCGGGATCGACGTTTCTCAACGGTGTCACGTTTCCAGGTGGCTTGTCCGCCGGAGCGAAGGCCAGCGATCTGACGTTTCAATACGTTAACCAGTCGTTCCGCATGCGGATGCAATTGCTGGAGGACCGCAACCGCGTGACCGTCCTCTCGTCCCCACTATTGCTGACGGCCAACAACGAGGTGAGCCGCATCTTCGTCGGCGAGACCGTGCCGATCACGACGACATCCGGTTCGACCACGCAACTGCAGAACGTCGGCAACACGAACACCAATCTCAACGCGCCGACCACCGAGTTGCAGGACATCGGCCAAGCGTTGCTGATTACGCCCAACATCAACGCGGATCGCACCGTCACGCTGCGCATTTCACAGGAGCAATCCGACATCAAGCCGAACGGCGGAACCATTTTTCTGCCGGTCACGAGCGGCGTCGCCAATCAGACGACCGGCTTCCAAGCTCAGCAAGTCGATACCGTCCGCCGGCGCACGATCAGCGGCACGGTGGTCGCCAAAGATTGCATGTCCGTCGCGATCGGCGGATTGATCGAAGAAGGAGTGTCCGATATTCGATCGGGAGTTCCGGTGCTCGGCAAGTTGCCCGGCCTGGGATTCTTCTTTCGTCGGCAAGCGACCGGGCGAGCTCGCACGGAATACATCGTGATGATCCGCCCCTATGTCTTCAACACTCCCGCCGAGTCCGCTGCGCTCAGCCAACAACTGCTCCCCGAATTGAGCCTGCATCCGAACGCACCAGACGCGCAGGGGACGATGAATACCTTCTACCCGCACGAGGTCGTTCGCCCGAATCCGCCGCTCGACTACCACGACAACATTTTTCGATTTCACAGCGTCCAGCCAAAACGGTACTGACAACGTCGCCGTCACCGCTCCGCGTGACGAGCCGAACGCTTCATCGACTTGGTTTAGTTTTGGCTTCGGAATTCATCATGTCACACGCTCTCCGTCTTGCTCTGATCTTCGTCTTACTGAGCGTTGTCGTTGGCCGAGCGGCTGATCCGAAGCCACCAGCGTCGTCCCCGACCAAAGGGACGTTGCGACTCGCGGCCGACAAAACCAAAGGCTTGTTCTCCGGCTTCAAACGGGCGTCGCCTTCGTCGGACGCGAAGGCCAAACTGGATCGCCCGGCAGCCGTCAAAGCGGGCGCGACCATGACCGGCGTGAAGACGGTCAAACTGGATGGCCACGCACTCATGCTGGGCCAAGAGGATCAGTTGGCATTGACCACCGATCAATTTCGTCAGCAAGCGTCCGATGCGTTGCAAGCCAATCAACGCCGCAGCCTGACTCAGTTGGTGCGACGGTATCCCGACATCGCGCTTCAAACTCTGCGCGACAGTTTGTCGTCAGCCGCTCCCGACAAAACGCTCGATGCCATCGCCACGGAGTTCGATGCACTGTGGTCAAACTCGCCGTCGAACAACGGCTGGGTGGCCGCGTTCGCGGTGAAGGTGAACGCGCCGAAAAAATACGAGGCGGCGATCAAGGCTCGGCGAGAACTCGTCACCGCACTGGCGGATGGCGGCTTGCCAGAACGCCGAGCCGTCTTGCCGAGCACTCTGCCGAAGGACGCCCCGACGCCGTGGCAAGTCGATGCGTGGCATCTCACTGGCATCGTCACGTTGCTGGAAGAGCATCCGGCCGACGCCGCGAAAGCGTTTCAGCAAGCGACTCGTTTGGCGACGGCCTCGCAACCCTTTGAAGCCGCCGCCAGCAGCCTGCTCTTGAGCGAAGCCGCTCGCCGCGCTGGCGATGCGAAGGCGGCGGTCTCCGCTTGGCAATTCTCCGTCTCGCAAGCGGCCAGCCTGTTAAAGCGATATCCCCCGATCCACGACCCCGCCTTTTGGGAACGAGCCGCCTACATCCGCCCCAACGGAGCGGCCTGGCCAGCCGAGTTGCATCCCGCATGCGTCGAGTCTCTCTCGCACACGCACCTGAGCGACCTGTCAAAGTCCGCCGATGCGTACGACGCGACCGCGCTGCTCTGGGCGTGCATCGGTTTGGCTCGGCTCGACCGTGATGAACCTCAAACCGCGCTCGTCGCTTTCAAGAAATCCGAATCGTTCGTGGCCTCGTCGCTCGACCGCGACCGCCTGCAACTGGCCGAAGCGAAGACGTTCGTGCGACTCGGCCAAGCCGCCGCCGCGACTGCACTCTTGGCTCGCTTGTCGCAGCACGAATCGCCGAGCATCTCTCGCCCCGCACTTGCGATGCTCGGCACGATGAAGCTGCAAGCCAATCAAGCCACCGTGGGCCTGAGCCTGCTCCGCAAAGCCCTCGAAACCGAACCGCTGACGAACTGGCCCGGACGCTCCGAAGCGGAAGCCGATCTCGGCCTTGCGTATCTAATGACCGGCGACGAACCGCGTGGCCTGAAACTTCTGCACTCAGCCCAGCAGCAATTCGAGTCCGCTGACCAACTCGAATTGCTGCTGACTTCTCTTCAGAACGAAGCGGCTCATCACACGTCGCGCGGCAACAAGCGAGAAGCCGCAAGCGTCAACGAGCGACTTGCGAGAACGATGCAATCGAAGGAATAGCGGTCGCGCACGTTGTCCCAACATTGGTCGGCCGCTTGCCAAGAACGTGTCAGCCCGTGTCAGTTCATGGTCGGACCTGAATGGCGTGAAGTCGGTAGTTGAGCTTTGACGAAAGCTCAACCGGCATTTTCCGTTCGCTCAGTCCAAAGGAGCCTGACCATGACGACTCGAAATGTGCTATTCGGAACGCTGTTGTTGGCAATCTGCGCGTTGGTCGCGAGCGGCGACGAAGCCTCGACGAAAACCAAGTCCGCCGCGCCCGCCAAGGCTGCCGGGGGCAAGGAAGATCACGCGGCGATGCCGTGTGGTCAAAATAATCAGCCGCATGGGAAGTTCTTTGGCCAATCGAGTTTTGATGGAACAAACGATCGAGAACTCGGCCGGCTCTGGCCGAAGGAGGCACGGAATCACGCTGGTTCGGCGACGATGTCTGTCGGTTTTTCAACGTTTGCGCACTCGGTGAACCAGGCCGTGATCTTGCGGCAATACAATCCGTGAGCCAGCAACCGTGGTTCAAGCGGCGCGGCGATGGTAGTAGCGCAGCAATCCGCCGAGTCGTTCGCGACATTCGATGTCGCCTGCTGTCTTACCAATGTCGCCCGTGTGGTCAAAAAACTCAAACGCGTTGAAGCCTTCGGTGCCGTCAGAACTTTGCCATCGGGTGATTGAACGGTGTTTGGGGTGGGGCCGGGGGCGAAGGTGTTGCTCATCGTGCGTCCTTGCGAAGCCGCTCCTTGGTCGCCTCTGAAAGTTCCCGCCAGTCTCTTCCCTTCAACCCGGCAACCATCGCCCACAGGAGGTTAAGGCTGGCCTTGGGCTGGTGCTGCTTCACGAGACGGTAAACGACGACGGGGCCGAGGCGTTCAAGCTCGGCAATCGTGGTGATCCCGGCCTCACGCAGCCACTGGCCGCTCTTAGGGCCGAGGTTGCGAAGAGATTCGATGGGGAGTTCAGCCATGGTGCGATTTCAGCCCCCATGCACCTTGGCGACGATCTTGTCCATTTCGGCGGCGGTGAAAGCCCGGCAGGTGGTCGTGTGGACGTTGCCCATCGCTCCCAGATGCAGAATGGCGGCGGTCGCTGTCTCATCATCCGGGGCTTCGAGAATCAGCAGGCCGTCGTGGTCGCCCAAGGTCCAGTAGATTTCCTTGACCTTCGCACCGAGCTTCTTCGCCTCGGCCTTGAAGATCGCCGCCCGCTTAGTCGTGTGGTCGATGTCCTTGATGCCCTGTTGCGAGAACTTGATGTTGGTGATGAAAGTTGCCATGTGAGTCTCCTTGTTGTGGTTGAGTAGGACAGGACGCCAGGCCCCCAAGCCGGGCGTCACTCTTCATCTGCTTCTATCTGCTGCGGTCTTTCTGGAATGTACGGGATCAGTCCTTGGCGAAGTGCTTTCTCCTGAATCTCCCGCTTCAAATACCTTGCATCCAGAATGAACCCGTTCACTTGGATCATCCAGACCTTTGGGTTCTGGGCGATCCGGCTGTGTAGCGTCCATTCCGGGTCCATCGATCTGATCTTGAACATCTTGCGGATCAACATCGACTTGCCCTGGCCGGTGCTTTCGCCGACGCCAAATGCCTTGTCGATAGCCGTCAGTTTCATGTGCGGGCTTTGGGCCTTGTCGTCGAGGAAGTTCACCCAGCCAATGGTGCGGACGATGCCACAGGCCCAAGTATTCGGCTTGCCACTCACCAATGGCGACGGACGCTTACGGCCCAACTTCTCGGTGAGCCTACGGCAAAGCTCGGCGTATTCGTCGTTCAGATGCTCTTTGCAGAACGCATCCACGAGACCGGCGATTTCCTCGGCGGCTTGATTCTTGGCTTCGTCAGCGGCGGGTTTGCGTTTTGGCATGGCTATCTCATACTCCTCCAGTCCGGCAAACTTTTCTTCATCTCTTTCGTCGCCTGCTGCGCATCGAACTTGTCTGAATCGAACCGACCGCCGATCCATTCCAGCATGTTCTCATGCTCTTCGTGTTTTGGATTGCGGATCGCTTCGAGGAAGTCGCCGTAGCCCCACACGCCGCCGCAATCTTCTGGCGGACAGGCACGTTCACCCTCCAAGCAAAGCGGGTATTTCGCTTTGGGATCGACCGGCGGGCTTCCCTCGAACACGACCTCGTGTTCCCAGCCGTCACCGAAGTCGTACTCGTACTTGAAGGTGAATTTCTTGTCGGACTTGGGCAGGATTTGGCTGAGATTCATCTTGGTCGAATCGACGCCCTCGAAGTCCTCGAACCCATCGTCGAGCAGTTCGGGATCACCATAACGTTGGCCCTTGATCTCAAACTGGTGGAGATGGGAGTTGGTCCAGCCCATTGCTGTTTGAATGTGTTCGTGGAGCTTGTCGAGCGTGCAGTCCTTCACCTGAATTCGACGCCAGATTGGGGGCTTGGCACTGAGCAACGTGATCTTGAACTGGTACAGAGTGTCGGTCGGCTTCGATTTCTTCGCCTTCGCTGGCACCGAGGAGACCACGTTACTTTGCAGGCAGTCCATCAACTTCTTGGCGATGAAAAGGAGTTTCAGCCGTTTTAGCGGCTCACCATCGAGCAGGGATTCGGCCAAGGCGATGACGATGCTGGCGGTTTCGGTGATCGTGAAGCTGGCGTCCTTTTTCGCCAGCTTCTTTTTGATCGTGGCCGAGAGACCAGGAAGATCGGCGGCAATGGCCCGCTCGGAGTCGTCCAGGTAGAACCCCTCAACGACCTTCTTCTTGATCGCTAGTTGCTCGGCGGCAACCAGGGCCTGGGCAGCGAATTCGGCCAGTGCCACCGATTGTTCGGTGAGGTCGGTGGGTTTCTTGCGGGCCATGTTTTTACTTCTCTCTGCCAACAATCAGTTCGATCCTTCAGCATTCACACGACGCGAGCGTTCATACCTTTGGATCAGGTCGCATCCCGGATGATCCAGCCGCTTCCAAAGATCGAAAACGACAAAACTTCAAGGACATGCGATGGTCCGATTCATTCCAGCGGAAGAATTGAAAAAACGGTACGACGTCTTGGGCCACTTTACTCGGTGGAGTTTTCTCGAAACAAGTTCGTGGAATGCAGACACGAAACGTGTCTTCAAATCTTCGACAAGGTGAATCACGAAGAAAGCGACGATAGACTCCACAACGAGGGTTTCGCGCAGACCGCTGGCATCGGCCAATTCAGTCACGAACTTGTCGCGATGAATCGAACATCATGGAGCGTGAGATGAACGAACGTAAGCCTGCGGTATGCGATGGTGAACGGCAGTCGTCAGGAACCGTACTAGAGTCGGCCGAAGAAGTTCGGCAAGCGATTCAAGATGCCCAAAGGTCACTGCAATCAGCCATTGAGCGTCCGCGTCCGGCTGGTGGGGAGGCGCAGGAGTCATCATCAACTCAGCCTTTTTGCCCGAGAAATCGGCCACCGATGGCGGTGCTTTGTGTACGTTTCGATGAAGAGGACGAAGGCCAACAGATTGCAGTTTTTGCTTCGCCCTTCGTGATTGGACGAGTCGAAGGAAACTTGGTCATCGACCATGACACCGAGATCTCTGGTCGCCACGCCGAACTCATTCGAGTTTTCGACAATGGCCGACATTTCTGGCAGCTTCACGACCTCAAAAGCACTAATGGGACATTCGTCCGAGCAGCGGTCGCGTTGCTAAAGGACCAACAAGAAGTTCTGCTGGGCGGGCATCGCTATCGGTTTGAGATCGAGACCGCTGACGATGCTACTGATAGAACAAGGTCGCCATCCACGCGAAAAGTGCAACAGGCCCCGTCGCGAACAGAACAAAGGGTGTTGGCAAGTCTCATAGAAGTCGGTGAAACTGGGAGCGAGAAACGTTTCGCGATCACTTCGACCGAACATTGGATTGGGCGCGATTCCCGATTGTCTTCGATTGTTTTGGACGATCCGATGGTCAGCCCGCGTCACGCTCGACTTTATCGCGACAAGCAAAACCGATGGCTGTTGTCGAACGCGAAGTCTCTCAACGGAATCTGGCTGCGGATCAACCGGATTGATTTGGGGAGCACTGCGCAGTTTCAAATGGGTGAGCAACGGTTTTCGATCCGAATGCCGTGATCGAGCGGGGGCGATGACGGATGGCTCGGCAGAAGACTTGGCTCATTGGCAGTGGAACCGACTGCGACGTCGTCGTCCCGCACCCGAATGTTTCGGCGAATCACTGTCGCCTGACGCGCTCGGCCACCGGGTTTGTGGTGGAAGATTTACAATCCTCAAACGGCACTTTCGTCAACGGCGTGCGTGTCGTTGAACCGATGGCCGTTTCGCGCCAAGACCAGATCACGTTGGGGCGAACCGTGGAAATGCCGTGGCCCGGTTCCGGGGCAGCCACTTTCGACGAGGGAGGGCAAAGCTCCCGCCGAGCCACTGAATCAACGGCTCATGCTGGCTTGGCAGGAACCTCGCCCTCCCGGTCGCTGCATGAAGCTGTTCAAATGACGGTCACTTTGAGCGGAAACGCGATGGTGCTGGGACGTGACCCGCAGTGCGACCATGTGCTCGATTATCCGATGGTGTCGTGGCGACATGCTCGCATCACGCGGGACGGGGCGAGTCTGTTTGTCGAAGACTTGAATTCCTCAAACGGCACGTTCGTCAACGGCGTTCGGATTCGCGAACGGACGGTGGTGAAGCCGGGAGATGATGTCGGCCTCGGCAGCTACCGGTTCTCAGTTGGCACCGATGGGAGCCTTCGCCAGCGAGACTATCGCGGCGATCTGACGGTTGAAGCGCGAGGGATCAGTGTCGATGCCGTTGGTCGGCGGCTGCTCGATGGGGTGTCGCTGACGATTTATCCGTCTGAGTTCGTCGGTCTGATGGGGCCGAGCGGCGCGGGGAAGAGCACGTTGATGAACGTGCTTAACGGATACACGCCGCCGCAGACCGGGCAAGTTCTCATCAATGGCCGCAGCCTCTATCAGCACTTTGACGAGTTTCGTGGGATGATCGGCTTCGTCCCGCAGGATGACATCATTCATTCCGAACTGACTGTGCGCGAGGCGTTGTTCTACTCGGCACGCCTGCGGCTGCCACGAGACTTCAGTACCCGCGACATCCACAAGCGAATCGACGCAGTCTTGGCACAGCTTGGTTTGGCCGGCATCGACGACGTGTTGATTGGCTCGCCAACACGCAAGGGAATCAGCGGAGGCCAGCGGAAGCGTGTGAACTTGGCGATGGAACTGCTCACCGACCCGTCGGTGCTGTTTCTGGACGAACCGACTTCGGGACTGTCGTCGGAAGACACGCTGATCGTCATGCAGGTGCTGCGGCAACTCGCCGACGCTGGCAAGACGATTTTGCTGACGATTCACCAACCGAGTCTCGAAGCGTTCAGCAAGCTCGACAACGTGGTCGTGGTCGCAAAGGATGCCGGCAGCACCGATGCGGGTCGGCTGGCGTTTTTCGGCCCGGCCGTTCCCGACTCGATCGAGTTCTTCAATCCGCAGAATGGCAATGCGAACTCTCCAGCCACGCCGCTTGTTCCCGACATGCTGCTGAGAGGTCTGGCAACCCAACCGACTGCCGCGTGGTGCAAGCGATATAAGTCCTCCGAGTACCATCGGGAGTTCGTGAAGGAGCGGGCAGGAAGCACGATCAGCGGAGACATGGCGAGCCGCTCACGGCGTCCCAATGTGGAGTTTGGACCAACCCAATGGTGGACTCTGGTGCGACGTTCATTGGCCGTGAAACGCCGCGACGTGGCGAATACCACGATCTTGTTGGCACAAGCGCCGGTCATCGCCGCGCTGTTGGTGATGGTTTTTAGCCGCAACACATCGGCGACATTGACCGCTGAAAACTGGAACTCGTCGGCTCAATCCACGTCGATCACCGTCTTTATGTTGTCGCTCTCTGCGATCTGGTTCGGCTGCTCGAACTCTGTGCGTGAAATCGTTGCGGAGTGGCCGATCTATCTGCGCGAGCGGATGGTCAATCTTCAGATTCCGTGGTATGTGGGCGCGAAGTTCACGGTGTTGGGAGGACTGTGCTTGGTGCAGTGCCTAATCCTGCTTGGTGTTGTCCACTGGGGCAACGGTTTGCACGGACCGTGGTTGCCAATGTTTGGCGTGCTGGTGCTTTCATCGGGAGTCGGCTTGGCTCTCGGTCTGTGTGTGTCGGCCATCGTCAAAACTTCGGAAGTGGCGATCGCATTGTTGCCGTTACTGTTGTTGCCGATGGTCATTCTCGGCGGCATTTTGCAACCGCCACGCGAGATGAATGCGCTTGGCCGCTGGTGTTCAAGTACCGTTCCGTCGCGTTGGTCTTTTGAAGCATTGCTCGTTTTGGAATCCACCGAACGGCAGAAGAGTGCGCCGCGAAGCATCACGTCTGCATCACTAACGTCGCCGGACGCGGCCGCCGGCCCAGCCGTTGTCAAACCAGACTTTGATATCGCGGAGTTTTACTTTCCGAGGAATAGCGAGCGGAGGGGAGTCCCGTTTTGCTTGTTCGCTTTAGGAGCTATGGCCGTTTTGCTGCTTCTCGTGATCCAAGTGACTCTCCACTCTCGTGACTTGAACTAACGGTCAAAACTTCCCCTAAAAGTTCCTCGAACGGATTTGAGTTGACTCGTCAGCAGTTGTCCCATTTGAAAGGCACTCATTCGCTCGCCGAGTGCGATTTGCTGCAATTCTTTTTCTTCGGCTTTCATCAGATTCAATTGGTCTACAGAAGCCTCTAAAGAGCAGAGATCAACGTAGTACCGGGCCATCATGTCAAAGATAAGATTGTAGGCCGCATGTCCGTTGGCATCCGCTTTTGCGAACGACAGATTGTGTTCCTGCATGTAAGCAATCAGTGCTTCGATGGTGATGCCATCATCCAAATTGATCGGCTCTAAGATCACGTCTTCGAGTTCGTAGCCTTCCACAAACCGATAGGCTCCGGCCACCATCTGCTTGACGTGCTTTTCAGCCTCATTGTAGCGCAGCCAGTCATCGTGTGAGCGTGCCGACTTGTCGCGGATGCGGCGCATTTCGTCGCTCTTTTTGGTTTGGACCTCTTCCATGAGATCGTGAACCGTGTCCAGAAGTTGATCCGCAGTTTTCGGCGAAACCGGCTGCCCTAATTTCAATTCCTCGACGACTTGATCTCGCAACTGTTCAATCTTCTTGGTCTGTGGCTGGAAGGCTTTTGATCGAAGGATGACTGGCCAGCGCGTATCCAACGGCAGTTGGTTCAGTCGGCCCGAAAGTTTTGGCCCCACCAATCCCTGAGTCCAGATGATGTGCCGCGTCGTCTGCTTCGAGAGTTTGTAACTCTCGGTGATTTCACGGAAGAGTTGCTGTTCTTCCTGCGAGACGCTCTTCTCTTGGAGATTCTTGCGATAGAACGAGTGCTCAAATGCGGCCGGTCCACATTCTTTGAGAAAGAAGTTCAACGCCTTGCCGTTGGCGATGTCTCCGCGAAACGCATCGCGATGTTCCAGAAGGCCATGAGCCGTCGTCTCACGGACGTGCTTCATTTTTTCAAACGCTTTCACGGTTTTCGACGGCTGCGGAATCAGGCCCTGCTCGGACAAATGAAAGCTGTTGAGAACGACCTTTTTCGCATAGACGACTCGTGCTTCCAGGGTTTCACGCCGGGCTCGGAGTTCCACCAGTTCGCGAGCCGCAGCCGCGCGTCTTTGCTGTTCGAGTTCTGCGACCTTCAACTCAAAGTCATCGCCGGCCGCGTCCGGCATGGGCAGTCCCATCGCGAGTAGACTCAAACTGAGCAACAGTTTCTTTGTGAGAAGCAGGCGACGGCTGCGTCCACATCGGAAATCGCATTTCTTCATGGCATGTCCTGCAAAAACACATCGAAGGGAGTTCACGCTATTTCGACAGCAACGGAAAACAAGCGGTCGCGGCGACCATTTTTGTTGCTTGCGAGTGCGGCACCAAGATTCCAACCACGCGGCCTGATTGTCCAAAAACTGGGGAGCCTTCAATCAGGGGTTGCGTCCCTTCCTGAGTAGATACGTCGCCGAGGACTTTGTAAACGGCGGGCGAATTTGGTCGGTGCAAAACGGTGCTTTGCAGATTCAACCCCACGTCGTTCTTGGTCACCTTGAGCGGATCAAATGGCTCTTTCGGCCCGAGCGTCGTTTTGAAGCCAATCAGCGTCAGTTTGCTTTCCAGCGAAAGCGACGTGACCTCGGCTGCGTCTGCGAGATTGCAGGTGGGCACAAGTTCTTTCAGAGTTAGCGTGCCGACGTTGTGCTCCGTTGAGAGATCGCTCGTTAGTTCTTGCACGTTGTATTTGGGGTGAACCCGGAAGCCTTGGATCGGAAACTCCTCGCCGTTGTAGAATGCGACTGGCTGCCGAGTTTCGATCTTGCTGTGGCGTTCGAGTTCCGAAACGATCCAGCCGGTGGTCACCAACACGTTCGGTCTTACGGCGAATGCGGTCGCGAGAGGAAACAGCGCGGAACCGGTCCCCATCGGTTCTCGGACACGAATGCCCACCCACAGGACGGCTTCGCGATTTTGTTTCACGCGGTCGGACGAGGGGGGCAACTTCGCCGAAGTTGCGGAATTCGCCTTGCTGGATTGATTATTGGCAGCCGGTATCGGAACTGGTGCCGACATGATCTGCGTCGGTGGTGTTTCGGGGATTTGGTTTTTGGTGGCAGACGACGCCTGTGGCTCAGGAGTAGTCTCTTGGCGACTGAAGACCATTGCGAGACAGAGAACCGCCAACAAAACCGCCAGAGACCCCAACGCCAGACGCGAACTTTGGAAAACGCGCGGCGTGTCGTCTGACCCTTGTGCTACAGAAGTGTTTGGGGCTGATCGAGATTTGTTGCTGGAAGAATCGCTTTGGTTGCGAGGACGGTTTCGCTTCCAGTTTTGTCGAGCCTTTTCCAACAGCTCGCCGGCTGGGATCGCAAAGCTGCCGAGATAAATCGTGTCCCTTAACGAAATCTCCACGCGTTGGATCGAACGGAACGGTGGCCCAATGGCAGTGCCGTTGCTTGATCCGGCGTCTTGGAGATATGTCCGACCTTGCTCGACCGTCAATTGAGCGTGATGGCCAGAGACCACCGATTCATCCAGCATCACGTCGTTGTCAGGTTCGCGGCCAATCGAAATCGTCTCTTGGATGTCCGCCAACTGCGAATCCGGCCATGGCATTCGGATCTGTGGTCCCAAAGTAATGTCATCGGAGCGTGTCACGACGGTTGGCGATGTAATCCGCTGGCCGTTGACGAACGAGCCATTGCTCGAACGCAAATCCTCCAGCACGAAAACGGGAGCCATCCAAGCCAATTGGCAATGACGAGCGGAGACGGTGTCGCGTTTGACCACCAAATCGCAGTCTGAGGCACTGCCAATAATCCACGTCTTCTTGCCGGGCATCGCACCGCTTCCGTTGATGTGGGACTAATCCTGCCGAGCAGCACGATCCAGTTCACAGAGCCTTGGCCGTCGTTTTCCGCTGAGCCTTCGCGACATTGCGGTTCGTTTTGTCGAACGGGATGAGCCTCACAGCACCGCGAGGAAACTTGGCGACGACCTCCAATTCACCGCCGAGAGCATTCACGAGACGATCCAGCGTCGAAATCTGCATGTCTGTTTGCTTTTCCAATTTGGAGAGGCTTGGTTGCTTGATCCCAAGCGCTCGCGCCACTTCCGACTGGCTCAGCCCCATGCTCTGGCGAGTTTCACTTAACAGCATTTCGGCCAGCAGTTCTTGCGTTCGACTCGCGGCGCGAGCTTGTGTTCGCTTGGAGGTCGTCCGCTTGACCAGCGCATCAAATGATTTGGCCATTGCTAGGTTCCCTTCCTGTTTTGCCGAGACTGTCGCTGTGCCAAATGGGCGTCGTAGAGTTGCCCGGCTTTGTTGAGAAGTTGCTTGTAAAACTGCTTCTGGCTGCGTCCAGATTTGTCACCACCCACCAACAGAATCGCCGCCCGATCCGGGTCGAAAGCAAACGCGATTCGCAGCACTTGGCCGGGAGTTTCTGCACGCAGTTCTTTGAGATTAGCGTGCCTCGATCCCTTGAGTGTGTCTGCGTGAGGACGTCCGAGCTTCGGGCCGAAGAGTTTCAACAGCTTAACTTTGGCGATGACTTCCACTTGGCCGTTCTCCGCCAAATCTGCAAACCACTCATCGAATGCGTCCGTCGTCGTCACGTTCCACATGCACGGAATATAGCCTAATAGCTATGGACGATCAATCGCCGATGTTCGGTCTGCAAAGAGATCGAACACCAAGGGCAGCATCACCGGTTGGCAAGCAAGTTGCCCAGCCATCGGCCGCGTGACTTTGGAACCAAGCATGAGCTGCTTGGTGATGCGGAGATTGGCCCAGCCCAAGGCCATGAGCACGTTGATGTCGAGCAGAGCAATCAAAAGACTCCCTCCTCAACCAAGCGTCGCACTTGAGCGGGATCAATGTGTGGCGTTCCAGCAGGCGGCTGCACACACGGCAATCCGTCCCGTACCACGATCTGCATTTCGGTGGTTCCCTCGATCGCCGCTTGCAATGCCTCGGCGGCGAACTCATCCAAGGTTTGACCTCGCGAGGTGGCCACCGCAACGGCGGTTTCATACAGCGAGTTGTCGATCATTAAACTGGTTGTCATGACTCCTCCCGTTTTCGGTTTTGTGGCGAACATGCCACCGATCATCTTCACGCACGGCGTGTCCCAATGGCCTGTTTCGCCACGAGCCGACGTCGCAGTTCGGTCAAGTCTGGAGTTGCCGGGGCGTTCGCCGCTTGCTGTCGCACTTCCTCGTGACATTGTTCGACGTACTCGTTGCTGGCGGCTTGGTTTTCCAAGTGGAACGCGATGACTTTGTAGATCGTGGCCAGCGGCAGCGTCGGGAACTCCTCCCACAGCGACTCCGCCGAGTAGCCTTCGTTGAACAACGACACGACGTGGTGATATCCGATGCGGTGCCCCGAAATGCGGACGAATCCACC
>SXGT01826723.1_pt1 | contig 18504 bp, 14 predicted proteins | sample 3176221 | NCBI WGS metagenome assembly SXGT01 (sample SAMN11356862, study PRJNA531348) | freshwater metagenome | isolation source: freshwater sample F1-120 | place: China: Fuxian Lake, Yuxi | collected 2017-12-25
AAATTAACGTTGTCGTACTGTTCCCTGGCCCCCCATTGGTCATCACATGAATAATGCCAAACGTGTCAAAAAAAGAGTAGATGAGATTCATTATTAATAAGAAAAAAGTTGTAGGAGAAATCAATGGAAAAACAATCTGCCAAAATCTACGCCATGGCGATGCCCCATCGATAATGGCCGCATCGATAAGTGGGCGTGGGATCATGTTAATTGCTGCAAAAAAGAATAAAAAATTGTAGCTAAATTGTTGCCAACTAGCTGTAATGATCACTACTAGTAATGCTTGTTTCGCGTGCACTAGGTAATTAAAATCCATCCCAATCCATCGTAATACAGTAGTCATCCATCCCAATGTTGGGTGACATAAAAAACGCCATAATATCGCTGCCACAGCGGGTGCTATCGCATAAGGCCAGAGTAGCAATGATTTGTACACTCTCTGACTTTTATTCCGGCCGTTAACCAGCACAGCTAAACCAAGCCCAAACCCCATTGTTAGCATCGTTACAGACACAGCCATGATGGCAGTAATTAACGCTGCCAAAATATAATCTGGGCTTTGCCACAAATCAATAAAATGACCAAGACCTGCAAAACGGCGGTGTAACCCAAACGCGTCACTAAAAAAAAGTGACTGCATAACAGCACTGCATGCCGGCAAAATAAAAAACAGCACGGTCACCACTAATTGAGGGATAATGAAAAAGAGAGCCGTTTTGATGTAGCGATTATATTTTGCCATTCATTTTAGCCGCTTTGGCCTGCTTCTCTAAGGTGAGGTTTAAGAGTTGTGTATATATAGGTTGATTACCAGACAATTGCACCACCGTTGTCGCCGTTAAACAGGTCACCATGAGAGGTAAAATCAATGAATAATTCTCTGTCATTTCAACGACCAAGACAATACCTGTAATGGGTGCTCTCACAACGGCCGCAAACAAAGCACCCATCCCCGCCACAGCAAACATTTCTGGTTCCACGGTAACATCATTCATTACCCATTGGAAGATATGCGATGCAGCCAACCCAAGCAATGTACCCATAGCAAGCATTGGCGCAAAGAATCCCCCTGGCACACCAACATTATAAGAGAGTATGGTTGTGATAAAGCGCGCCACCAACAACCAGCATAACATCAGAAGAGGTGGGCTCATCGTCAGTGCTTTTTCAATAATTTCATATCCCCCTCCCACGGTTTCCGGTCGCAGAAATACTAAATAACCCACTAAAAATCCAACGAATAATACGTAGACATCGCGTATCAAAGGGCGAAGAATGCCTATCCAAGACACCGTTTTAATTAATAAGATATTAAAAGATAATCCAACGATACCAACCACAATACCAAAAATTAAAAAAAGCCACAGTGAGTGCAACGAAGGCAAACCAAATACATGCATAGCAATGGCAGGCTCTGTACCGACAATAAGATGCAGCATAATGACCGCGGCGACACAAGAAATAATTACCGCTGTAAAGTTGGTGAATGAAAAGCGAAACTCACTGCGCATTTCTTCCATTACAAATAGTATACCGGCTAAAGGCGCATTGAATGCTGTCGCAAGGCCTGCCGCAGCACCCGCTGCAATCAATGAGTCACGACGGTTACGGGACATGCTAAACCACTCACCTAACATTTCTCCCAAATTCCCACCCATTTGAATCGTCGGCCCTTCACGACCAACAACCAGTTTTGATGCAATGGCAAGTGTTCCTCCAACAAATTTAACGGGCACTAATCTCCGCCAAAAAATGGGACGTTTGTGGAGCAACGTCCCTTCAATTTCCTGTACACCACTTCCTGAGGCCTCGGTAGCGATCCATTTCACCAAAAGCCATGCCATATAAATCATCAGCATGGATGTGATTGCCGAAACAAGTCTTAAAGGCAAACCACGCGCCGTGGTGTAATCAAACCCCCATGCTAGTAAATCAGTTAGTCGCTTTATAGCCAATAGAAAAAAGGAGCCAACAGTCCCTGTGATGATGCCTAAAAAAACGGCTACAGCATAAAAATTGAGAATTTTATTTCGCATTGACCTTGATCATTCCCATTAAATTACTGATGATTCGTAAACCTGCCTGTTTAGTCAAAGTTAAAATCGTTTCAGGATGAAACTGCACAGCATATATCGGAAGCGTTTTGTGCGATACCGCCATCACAATACCATCCTGGCTTACTGCTGTTACTTCCAAAACGTCGGGGAGGTACTCGCGGCGTGCATAGAGTGAATGATAACGCCCTGCAATGAACGATGTGTCAAAACCTGCAAATAGCCCAGTAGCCTGCACAACATCAATCGTTGAGGCCTTACCATGCATCGGATAGTCAAGCACATCTAGCTGGCCGCCAAAGTACTCCACAATACCTTGCAATCCTAAACAAACACCAAATAATGGTGCCCCTTTTGCGAGAACAGCTTCTATGGTCTGTGATAGGTTAAAGTCATCAGGTCGACCAGGTCCTGGTGACAACAACACTAAATCGTAATCCTGTTTTTGTAAATAAGTCAACGCATACTCGCTGCGTACTGTCATGACGTCAGCGCCCGTCTGGCGAATGTAATTTGCGAGTGTATGGACGAAAGAGTCTTGATGATCAACCAGCAACACCTTTTTGCCAATACCATGGTGAGGAATAGACGGCGCCTGCGTGAGATTGAGTTCTGGCTCCCGCAAAAGATCAAGAAAAGCAGACGCTTTTAAGCGAGTCTCTTGCTCTTCAGCCAGCGGATTAGAATCATAAAGCAAAGTCGCACCTACACGAATTTCAGCAATACCACTCTCAATTCGCATGGTTCTTAAGACAAGACCCGTATTTAAATGTCCATTGAAATGGAACCACCCAACTGCTCCTGCATACCATTTTCGTGGTGATTTTTCATGGTGCTCAATAAAACTCATTGCCCAAAGCTTTGGAGCACCTGTGACGGTTACTACCCACATATGCGTTAAAAATGCATCAACAGCATCAAAACCCTCGCGTAATTTCCCCTCAACGTGATCAACCGTATGAATAACACGGGAATACATTTCAATCTGACGACGCCCAATCACTTGCACACTACCCGCTTCACAAATACGTGACTTATCGTTTCTATCCACATCAGTGCACATGGTTAATTCAGACGCCTCTTTTTCAGATTCAAGTAAGGATTGAATGTTACAAGCATCCTCCATTGCATCAACACCACGCTTAATTGTTCCAGAAATAGGGCAGGTCTCTACCCGACGCCCCTGCACGCGCACATACATCTCCGGAGATGCCCCGACTAAATACTCTGACTCGCCGAGATTCATAAAAAAGCCGTAGGGTGATGGATTTTTACAGCGCATACGCCTGAAAATAACGGATGGTTTTTCAGGACATGCCATGTAAAAGGTCTGGCTCGCTACCACTTCAAACAGATCACCGCAAGCAAAACGTTTTTTTGCCTTTTCCACTACGTCAGCATACTCTCCTGGGGCATGATCGCACTCTTTTTTAGGCGTTTGTAGAGGCATATAACCCGTATGCGTTCCATCACGAGGCAATGCTTGTGTAGATTGACCTTGATATTGAAAATCATAGCGCCTGACAAATGCTTCTTCTTTACGGTGATTCACTACAAAAATTTCATCGGGTAAATACAAAACCATGTCCCGCTGTGATAAAGAACGTTGTTTGCTGAGCTCCACTGCCTCGAACTGGAAAATTAAATCATAACCAAACGCCCCATACAGGCCTAAATAAGGTTCGTCATCAGACTTAAAAAAGGATAACAATTGCCTTAAAACACTAAAAATCGAGGGTTGGCGGCTACGCTCTTCTTCGCTAAATAGGTGCTGATGCGTTTTCACTAGCATCTGACAACAACGTGCAGTGTAATTGAGGATGTCTATTTCATCCGATGAAACAAATAAGGGTTGTACCATCGCAAGTAAAACTTCGCCTCTTTTATTGAGTGCATTAAAATAAATAGAGGTTCCGATACAGGCCAACTCTAATGGAGGATTATAAAAACCAATATCCCAACAGGTATACCGTCCCGGATATTCAAAACTAGATGCAAACAATGCACCTCGATGCGAATCTAACTTGTCAATAAGCGGCTCGATTGCTTCATGGTATTCAAGCCTATGTTGTTCGTACTCAATATATACACCACCCACTGTTTTAATCTGTTGCAACATCTATCAATACTCTTCTAAAATACCACCACATTTCTGCCATTCTACTGTAAAATAGTGCTACTGCAATCTGGATGTAACGAACAATGACAACATCGGAACACGAGTTAAAAAAAATTGCAGCATTAGCCCACATCGACACAGATGCGGAAAGCACACGACAGTTGGCAAAGGATGTGAGTGCTATCATGGACTTTGTCGAACAGCTACGCCAAATCGATACGACGACGGTCACACCGATGCTCCATCCACTTCATCTACATCAACGACTACGCATCGACGAAGTTAAAGAAGAGAATCACACCCCAGATTTGGAAAAAATAGCCCCTTTATTTGCTGATGGTTTATATTTGGTCCCCAAAGTCATCGAAACAACAGGAAAATAAGCGTATGCATACGCAATCGTTACAGGCATTGATTCAAGCTTTGCAACAAAGACAATTATCAAGCACAGAACTCACTCAACATTATTTGAATAGAATTCATAATGCCAAATCATTAAATGCATTTATTACCATCAACGAAGAGAGCGCCTTGTTGGCAGCCGCTCGTGCTGATAAAACACTTAAAAAAGGTGAAGGGACGGCGCTCACCGGCATTCCTGTCGCCCACAAAGACCTTTTTTGCACAGAATCTATGCCAACGACATGTGGCTCCAAAATACTGGCAAACTTTTACTCGCCTTATGCTGCAACCATCGTGAAGCGTCTGGAAGAACAAGGCACTATTTTACTGGGTAAAACAAACATGGATGAGTTTGCTATGGGCTCATCCAATGAAAACAGTTATTTTGGCTCGGTGAAGAACCCATGGCATCATGAATGCGTACCCGGAGGCTCGTCTGGCGGCTCTGCCGCGGCCGTTGCCGCAAGTCTTGTACCATTTGCCACAGGCTCTGATACCGGGGGATCCGTCAGGCAACCTGCTGCCTTTTGCGGTATTTCAGGCATTAAACCCACCTATGGACTAGTATCTCGTTTTGGCATGGTGGCTTATGCCTCAAGCCTAGATCAGGCGGGCCTTTTAGCACACAGTGCTGAAGAGCTGGCATTGCTTCTCCAAGCCATGGCAGGGTTTGATGAGCATGATTCAACATCCAGTAACAAGGCAATCCCCAATTATACTGAAGCGTTGAATGAGCCGTTAAAATCAATGCGCATCGGCTTGCCCACGTGCTTCTTTCACAAAGAGGTCGACCCCGACGTTCAACAAGCTATCACTGCCGCGGTCACTCTTTTTGAACAAGCAGGAGCGACGATAGTTGAGCTTGATTTGACTCTGCAATCACTATGGGTCCCTTGTTACTACGTCATTGCTTGTGCTGAAGCCTCGTCTAATTTATCACGCTACGACGGCATACGCTTTGGCTATCGTACACCACAAGCGAACACATTGAAGGAGTTAATTACCCGCTCCCGAAGTGAGGGCTTCGGTATGGAGGTTAAACGACGTATTCTCACCGGAACACATGTGCTGTCATCAGGTTATTTCGATGACTATTATGTGCAAGCTCAAAAGGTTAGACGATTGATTCAGGACGAATTAAAAAGCGCACTATCAACTGTTGATATTATTCTGGGGCCCACCACACCTTCTTGTGCATTTAAGTTAGGTGAAGACATCACCAATCCTACTCAACGGTATTTGGCCGACATTTTTACAGTGGCAGCAAACCTTGCGGGGCTTCCTGCACTATCTATCCCTGTGGGCTTCAGCAACGGACTCCCTATCGGCATGCAATTGATTGGCGCACATTTTAGTGAGGCCTCACTATTACAGTGGGCACACTTTTACCAACAGGCAACAGATTGGCATCAAGCGCGACCAAGGAGTAATGTATGAGCTGGCAGACCGTCATAGGCCTTGAAGTACACGCGCAGTTAAAAACACGCTCAAAATTATTTTCCAGTGCAGCCACTGCTTATGGTGCAGAAGCCAACTCACAAACGAGCTTTATTGATGCGGGTTTACCTGGGGTATTACCGGTTTTAAATCAACAGGCCGTGCACATGGCCATTCAATTTGGTTTAGCAATTGATGCTGAAATCAACGACTTATCTTTTTTTGAGCGTAAAAATTACTTTTACCCCGACTTACCCAAGGGCTACCAAATCAGTCAATTTCAACGACCTATTGTAAGCCACGGCTCTCTCGAGATTGTAACCGACGATAACTGTGTTAAAAAAATTCATATTGAGCGCGCTCATTTAGAGGAAGATGCTGGCAAATCACTGCATGAAATACACTCACTGTATACAGGTATTGATTTAAATCGTGCGGGCACACCTTTACTCGAAATTGTTACGACGCCCTGTCTTTTTTCAGCAAGCGAAGCCATATCTTACTTAAAAACACTACACCAGCTTCTGCGATTTTTGGACATTTGTGATGGCAATATGCAAGAAGGATCCTTTCGTTGTGACGTAAACATTTCACTTAGACCCAGTGGGTGTGACGTGTTAGGTACAAGAACCGAGCTAAAAAATCTGAACTCGTTTCGTTTTATCGAAAAAGCCATTCGCTATGAACAACGAAGACACCAAGATCTTCTCGAAACAGGCCAACCGTTAACTCAAGAAACACGTCTTTACTGTCCTGACACAGACACCACCCAGCTATTACGTAAGAAAGAAGATGAAAACGATTACCGCTATTTTCCTGATCCCGACTTGCCCCCCATTCGAGTGACCGCCAGCGATATAGAGCACAGCAGAGCGCACATGAAAGCTCTACCGGCAATGCTTAGACATCGTCTGCTCACTGAAGATCACTTGACCACACATGACATTGATTTTTTATTAATGTCCCCTGCCACTGTTCAATATTATGACGACGTTAAACGCCAGAGTCACACCCCTCCAAAAACCATTGTCAACTGGCTAAAGGGAACCTATACTGCAGCGCTTAATGAGCAAGGGCTTACCTTCGAACAACCGCCCATATCATCTACCCATCTTGCCTGCCTACTCGATCGTTTAACCGATAACGTCATACCTGCCCAAATCGCTAAACGTATTTTTGCAAAATTGATGACAGAATCTAAGCCCGTTGATGAACTTATCACGGCTTCCGGTTACCAGCAACAGAGTGACAACACTTATCTTGAGGGCATAGTGCGTGCTACTATAGAAAATTATCCAGAGCAAGCTGCTGATTATCGTGCTGGAAAAGTAAAATTACTGTCATTTTTTGTAGGTCAAATCATGAAGCAAACAAAGGGACAGGCTGACCCTGCACTCGTCAGTGCATTGTTACATCAATACCTGCAGTAGGCTGAGGTTATACAACTATTGAGTAGACTATCTCTAGACTTTGATGGTTTCACACTACAAATTTTAGATCTGGGGTTGCCATGAAATTATTTAATTTTTTTGACAATATATTGTCCGTTGTAAATAAATCGTTAAAAGAGTCAAAATCAGATCATTACAACAGCATCAATGCTCATCAAGCCATTATCGAAGATTTTTCAGATCAAGAGGTTACTGAGTTTTATGATCTTGGTGTTAAAGAGACTTTTGAACCCAAGCAAAATATTTTTGACAAGGGTGATACGCCAGATACCTTTCATATCATTCTTGAAGGTGAGGCTGAGGTTTATATCTCCAACGCTAACGAACAAGGGGAATTGGTGAGCCATGTTTTAGCGACACTCGTTAAAGATGAGGTCATAGGAGACATGGCACTTGCTGAAAAAAAACCACGTTCTGCCTCAGTTCGAGCAAAAACCCAGTTGACCGTCCTCACTTTTAAAATAAATGCCATAAAAGAGAGACCGCATATTATCTTATTACTAACCCGAAATATGGCAAAAATACTATCAGCTCGCCTTCGTTTCACCAATCAAGTGACCATTAAACAAATAGAAGAAAGTCTTGCTCAAGCGACGGCTAGAAACGTTTTAGGTATATTCATGGTGGCCATGTTTTGGCTTATCAGTTTGTATACTTTAGCGCTGACTTCTTTGATTGTATTTGAGAAGCACCTTAGTAATACCACCTTTTTATCTGTTGGTTTAATTTTATTCTTTGCTGTTGGCATTATGTCTGCTATGCGAATGACTGGTTTACCTCTATCTCGTTTTGGTATCACATGGAAAAACTGGCCTTCGGAAGTCTTACAAGCTCTCATATACACTGTGCCATGGATGTTAGTATTTTTAGTCATTAAGGTATTCCTTGTCTATTTTTCTGCAAATCCACAGCATATTCATGTGATTTCTGGTTTTGATGAAGGCATGGTTGATGGCCAATTTATTCTTACACTCTATCTTAGTGCAATCTGTTTATATGCAATACTTTGTCCTATACAAGAACTGGTTGCACGTTGCGCTCTTCAATCTACATTTTATTACTTTCTACCGGGTAACGAACTATTTAGAAAGTGGAATGCCATTATTTTATCCAACCTTATTTTCTCTTCGGTTCATTCTCATTTAAGCTTTATGTTTGTATGTTTAACCTTTATCCCAGGATTATTTTGGGGCTGGTTATTTCATAAACAACGATCATTTATTGCTGTATCGGCCTCTCATATTATGCTTGGTGTGTGGGTTATCTTTATTATTGGTGTTAAAGGTGTTGCTTACGGTTAGGCGAATGCAAACCAAGCTGGGTGGTTCATTGTCCTAATATGACGGACCCTAGAACAATTTACCGTGCCCTGAACCAAGCCCCATTAACTTTATGTGACTAACTATAATCAAGGGTGCTTGGCTCTGCATAGATAAATTTATCTGCTAACTATAGGGCTTCACAACCACTGTTGTGCCCACATCGATGAAGTTCTCATTTAACCACTTCGCGGCACTTGGTAGCACTCTGATACAGCCATGACTCGCATTATAATTCGGTACTTCATAGGCCGCATGAATAGAGTATCCGCCATTGAAATGCATGCAGTATGGCATCCTCGCGCCACCATTGGTTTCAATCGGATAGATGCTTGATATGCAATCTTCTCCTTTTTTCGAATACACTTTAAATGTACCCGTTACAGTATGGCACTGACGGCCAATATCTTCACAGAAATCCTTGCCTCCGGAAGCGCTCCCTGTCTTAACCCGGTTACCATCCCCGTCGTAAGCAGCCCAAGCAGTCGCTTTGGGATCAAATACAAATACCTTTCTCCCCGTCGCCTCTCGTTTCTCCGGAAAATAGAAGCTGCCGTTGGTATCCGACTCCATACTCATGGTATAATGCGTATAACCTGCATCATCCACAATGGCAGTAGAACTACCCATTGGCGCACAAGCGGCTGTTAACACACATACAGGTACTATCACAAGTTGTTTTTTCACAGTTAATCCTCCCTCTTTTTTTAATGTATCGGGTGGATTAGAAATAGGTTTAGCTTTTTTTATAAAAAAGTTGTACTATCTGCTCTTTTTTAGATCTTTTTGATTTGAATAAATGCTGTTTTTTGTCTTTTCTGGCAGCATAGACAGTACAGCAAGCATCAGTTGTTGATCACTACATTCGAAACACCCACCACGAGCGGGCATTGCGTTGAAACCCTCGCTGGTATGTTTAAATAAACTATCAAGACCTCGCTTCACACGCGGATCCCAGTCTAGAGATTGCCCTATTCTGGGAGCCCCCAAAGGAATGATAGGTTTTAGAGCGTGACAATTCGCACAGTAGTGCTGAACAATTTGCTCGCCTTCATCCGGCGAGCCGACAATACGCTTTAAAAATTCTTGAGGATGATGAGAAGCCGCCCAGGTATTTGTTGCGCTTGATAGAAAGATGGGTATTAACAAATAAGTCAATCGATGCATGAGGAATATCTTAAATAAGTTCGTTGAAGCTCATTTTTAGGTTATAATACACCTTTTACAATCACAGTATACAGAATTTTAATACGTACAAGGATTAAACCATGCGACATGTCTTATTATGCACCTTACTCGTATTCGTCTCTTTTGGCTTAACCATAAATGAGGCATCAGCCAGAGGTTTTAGTGGCAGCCGAGGATTTGGTATGATGCGATCCAAAAGTCTCTTTACTCATGCCCCCCGGGCTCAAAAGGCTGCCTATACAAAAACCACTCGACAAACGAACAACAGTCGATGGCGTGGAGCTTTAACCGGCTTACTGCTGGGAAGTGTGCTGACCAGCTTATTCATGGGGAATGGCCTAGGAAGTACACTATTCTCTTGGCTTATCTTAGGAATGATCGTTTATTTTCTAGTTAATTTGCTTCGCCGAAAAAAGCAAGACAATTTGCGTTAGTGACGACGCGCTGTCAATCGTGCAGCGCAGAGATATCAAGAGAGCAAGTCTCTGGGTATTCGGTCACACTGACATTTGCCTCGCGGATAATAGCTTGCATTGAGACGATAACAAGTTGTAGTTTTGTACGGCCATGATATTCATTAATATCAAGCTTATAGGCCGCATGCAGATACCGCGCTCGATGATTAGGCCATTGCTTTAGATCAATGTTAAAGGCAATGGCATCCATCGTATCGCCTCCCTGCTCATGCTGTAAAGTTAATTTCAAATGATGCTGACCTACGATACGTTGCTCCAGGACCTCAAATCGATTATCAAAAACTGGCTCTGGGAATTGCTGCCCCCAAGGACCAGCTTCTTGTATTGAGCGAGCCAGATCCAGCGTCAGTTCTGTGGCAATTAAAGGACCATCACTTAACAGCTCTCCTTGACATTGTGATACGCTAATATGCTTCCCCACTTCAGTAAGCAGTGCTTGTTGGAATGGAAGAAATGCATCGGGGTGCAAACTGAGGCCAGCGGCCATTGCATGTCCGCCAAATTTTGTAATCAAACCCGGATAGTCCTTGTCGATGGCAGCCAATACATCACGGATATTTAAACCCGATATAGAGCGTGCTGATCCTTTGAGCTCACCGTCATTCACGGCAGAAAATGCAATAACAGGACGATGATACCGATCTTTTAAACGGCCCGCTAAAATACCGATAACGCCTTGATGCCAAGAAGCATCCAGCAAACATAACGCTATAGGTAATTGCGTGGTGTGTGTCTCGTCCAATAAAGCGACCCTATCTAAGGCCTGCATGGCTTGCTCTCTCATTTCCGTTTCGATCCGCCGCCGCTCAATATTTAACTCATCCAAATGGCTGGCCAATGAACGTGCCTTGCCTATATCGTCACACAATAAACACTCAATACCCAACGACATATCGTCAAGTCGTCCGGCCGCATTCAACCGAGGCGCAACAGCAAACCCTATATCATTTTCTCGTAATTGTTCACAGCGCCTACCGGACACTTCAATTAATGCCCTGATACCTGGCCTGCAAAGCCCCTGACGGATCCGCATGAGTCCTTGATTAATTAAAATACGATTGTTTTGGTCTAGTGCAACGACATCCGCTACAGTACCGAACGTAACCAAATCAAGAAATTGCGCCATATTCGGCTCAGGTAAATGTTGTGATTTAAACCAGCCACTGCTCGTTAATTGGCGCCGCAAGGCCAACATAACATAAAAAATTACCCCCACACCGGCTATTGATTTACTGGGGAAGGTATCACCCAATTGATTTGGATTAACGATAGCACAAGCAGACGGCAATCTCTCTGCAGGTAAGTGATGATCAGTAATTAATACATCTATCCCTGCCTCGTTTGCGGCCTCTACCCCGTCAATGCTTGCAATACCATTATCAACGGTAATAATCAGATTGGGATCCCTTTTTTTTGCTACGTCCACAATAGCCGGGGTTAAACCATAACCAAATTCAAAACGATTCGGCACCAAAAACTCAACATGCAAAGCACCCATAGCACGCAGCGCTGAAATGGCTAAGGCAGTTGACGTTGCACCATCTGCATCAAAATCCCCGATGATCAATATACGTTGCTGTGTGCGAAGTGCTTGCTCGAGACGAGTGGTCGCTTTTTCAATATCAGTCAGAGTAGTAAAGGGTAACAACGCCTGTAGCCGCTTATCTAACTGCGAATCCGCAACAATGCCTCTAGCTGCAAATACTCGTTGCAAAACCGGGGACATGGTGTCTAAAGAAGGACGTATTGCGGGCAAGGTGCGCTGTTTAATAAGCATAGCTAAAGTCTCTCCTTAAGGCGTGACAACCAATTTTTTGGCTTGCTGAGATAAGCTATATTATTCCAGTACCAACGAACGGTTTCTTTCTGTAATCGTGTTTGCAACATACTGTGCTCATCATGAGTGAGCTCACTGAACAATAACACACTATTTTTGGACAATGATGCAAATGACGAGTATGTACTGGTGTGTGTTGACAATAATGTCGCTAATTTGACCAAATGATCATTCTGGCAAACTACTGGTTTCTGCACCGGCGCATGCAGCCGACCGTCACCCCAGATCCATATACCATTGATGGAATAGCTTTCTGTACGGGCTTTATTCAAAGGATGGGCGTTAAAGAGCATTTGAGCCTCAGTGATAACACGCGGCCAAAATAGTGTTGTATCGAGTTGTTGTATTTCCGGCATCAACGATTGATGCCGCAAGGTATGTACCGCTCTCGATGCAATTGGCGGTTGACCATCACAACGGAGCAGCCACGTGCATGCATCGTGGTAATGCAGTTGGATATGATCTCGCGCCATAAACTCGGCTAATGCCGCAAACCAAAGGCGTGACTCGCCTTCCGACAACTGCAACGCATCCCCACTTGCAACAATCATTGCATCATTATGCGTCGCCTGCCAATGAATGGGTGATGCAATGAGCCACATCCCGTCTAACCCGTGATAACGACGTAATAGATCAGCCACCGGTAGATCTTCACCTCCGTAGTCAAGGCAAGTTAAAATAGTATGATAATAATTTTCTTGATGTGGGATAGGCGTACTGCCTTCAGGCTTCGCGGCTAGATCAGCATTGATCACAATATCCATTCTATATATAACCATCCCGCCTAAAAGTGATTTCAAATTACGCAAATCTTGTCGCGTACGTTGTCTTCTCCCCGTGCCCTCACCTCAGACTTTAGCTGGTTGAGCGTATTAAATACATAAGGTGGAAGACGCTTAATACGTGCAAATTCGCTCATGAGGTTAACCTCTGTGCATGGCTTCGCAAAAAACCATGGGCGAAGCACGTTCCAGCTTTTTACATACGTACCTTGTGATATACTAAGGCGGAGTATAAATTATCACATTAGCAAACACCATGCATATCCAACGAGAAACACCTGATACCAACACGATACGCTCCTATACAGACACACAGTTCACTGTTGGCACCGCTGACTACCAACATAGCGCCATTATCAGCAGAGATAGCATCACATCTCCATGGCCTATATACTCCATAGACGAGTTAAATGAGGTAAATTTGGAGCCCCTTCTTGCCTGTAGTCCAGAACTAATTATTATAGGACATCAGCAGTTAAGTCGTTATACTCCTATGCCCGTCACGCAGTATCTATCAAAACGACGAGTTGGCATTGAGTGCATGTCCATTGGTGCTGCAAGCCGCACCTTTAATGTGCTGTTGAGCGAACAACGTAACGTGGTTATCGGGATTATTTTTGGCTTAATAAACGAGTAAGCCATCTCCATACGTTTAAACTCAACTTTAGCCATTTTCCCGAATCCCCGTGGCTTAACCACGGGGCCCATAATGGAAGACTTTTGAATTGACCAACGTCTCGTGAAATAACGGACTTTGATACATACATCTGAGCATAGACACCACGATCAATGCCGCGGTGATTCGTGGTGTAAGAACATGGCTAACGTCGAGCACAACGAAGCTATTATAAAACGATTCATGCGGAGTAATTTACAACACCCGGTTTATAGTGTCCTTGCAGCAAGGCTTCGACTTCCCCACGCATACCGCACCGAGTAAATTTTAATTAAATTAAGTATAAATAGAACATTTTATGTGCTACAATTGGGCTCCTCGTCATTAAAAAGGTCAAACAATGAAAGAACTTGCCTTTACAATCTCCGATACGGATGTAAAACAAAAATTTGAGGCCGGGCGATATTCAAATGAGTTTGCACGTATGCATGGTTCTCATGCCTCGTACTCTTACCATTTTAAGCGCTTGGCTGGGGCGTACCACAAATCGGGTTGGAATTGGTCGCCCGAGTTAATTTCTGGATATTTTTCAGAAGGCTTGTTATCGTATCTTTTATTTGATCTCACAGGAATCATTGTATCAGACCATCTTATAACCTACATGGTTTCTTATATAAAAAATGATGATGAAACATTCAATAAGCTAATAAACTTCATTGACAACGCTGATCCCGATCTATATGAAAAAATTTTTCCGTCGGAGCAAGAGATAACTGTAGAGGATATCCAAAAAATCCTCTCCGTTGCTCGTAAAATAAAAGAGGTACCTCTATTGATGGCACTAGGTGGAGAGTATTTGCGTTTACGCAGTCTGTCTGATTTATTTCTGAGTAATACACAAACCAGTGGAGATCTACTGCGTGTTGCTCAAAATCAGCGGCTACTTGGAGAGGTTACTATCCGCGCACTAAAACTACAACTCATCATAACAAATTGGGTTCGTTATTTCGCGTTGGAAATGAGTACTTTTTTAAAAGAAAAATATCAAGACCTCTCGGACGAGAAGGAGGTGACTTTAGATGATTTTATGCCAAATCAATGCCCAAAGGTCCTCCAATCTTTATTGGCTGACTGTATTCCAAAGTATTCTACTATAACGTTAGGCGATCTGCTTTTGGACGGACCAAACACCGGTAGCACCGAATATCCCTCACAACATGAATTAGACAATATTTTTCAAAATACTCACTTCGGATACCCCGCATATTTCAACGAAGATCAACGTATTGCTAATGGCTGGGTACCTCCTGTTACCGAGAGCCCTGTACCTCCTATTATTGTTAGCGCTGAGCATAATATTCCCGTCAAAAAGCAATCTGATGAAGAGCGAGGAGCTGAAAAACGGGCGTTTCAGTCGGCATTAGATAAATTTGAGCTCCAAGTTTTGGATCTAGAAGAAAGGGCTAAAACAGAAAAAGGGTGTGAGAGGAACGCTTTGGATGCGCGTTATTTGCATAGCGTCTTACAGCATGAGGCTGATGACTATTATTCAAATTCTGAGACCTTATACCCCAAGCAGGATTTTCTAACGTTCTGCCAGGATCAGATTAAAGCTCAAGCAAAAACAGCCTCGGCAGAGGATCGAGGTGGATTGGCAGCACAAGATCAACCACAAGACCATTGTGGTTGGAGTGAAATACTGTACAATCTTGCGTTTCTGCTGACGTCTATTCTCACACTGGGTATAGCAAATATGATCAGTCAAGGACTTACCGGAAGCTATCGCTTTTTTACAACAGCAAAGACCCCGCCAATAGCAACATTAGCAGGACTTCAAAGTGAGATTGAAGAGTGTCTTGTCGACAAGGAATTAAAGCCGACTCCCGGATATGTAATTTAACCGTAGCTATTCACCATGATATCTTGTCGGTAACTTCTCAATAAACCCGGGAAACGTCATCTCGAACGCAGTGAGAGATCTCCTGAATCTAGCCCGATACCTTTATTTTTGAGATCCCTTACTACGTTCGGGAAGACAGTTTTCCCGGAGTTATTGAGAAGTTACACTTGTCGGCGTGCCTCGAGTACGTTTGGTATTTGCCCCAACTTGGTTAGTAATCTCGACAAACTATTTAAACCATCGATTTCAACGGTCAGCGTAATATAGTTGGTATTATCTTGTTTGTTGATTTGCGTTTGCAACGCATACACGTGTGCTTTTTCATTGGAAAGTAAAGCGGTTACATCCCGCAGCAATCCTGAACGGTCAAACGCCTTTATTAAAATATCAACCACATACTGCTCACGAACAGCCGATCCCCACGTAACAGCTAGAAATCGTTGCCGCTGGCTTTCTCCGGCATGAATAATATTAGGGCAATCCTGGCGATGCACTGAAACACCTCGGCCAAGCGTTATATAACCAATAACCTCATCTCCTGGTACCGGCTGGCAACACCGCGCCATGTGTGTAAGTAAATTACCAACACCCTCAATACGCAGATCGCTACCTGAAACCCCCGGTTTGCTTTGGGATTTAACAAATTGATGCACCACCTCTTCGCTCGGTTCAGCAGGCGTTAAACGACTCAGAACCTGACCCATTTTAATATCACCACGGCCAATCGCCGCCAACAAATCATCTGTGCGTTTAAAATTAAATGCAAGTACCACATCATGCAAACGTTCGGCTTTAATACCTAAAGTTTTCAACTCCTTATCGAGAAGTTCATGGCCTTCTTCTTTATTTTTATCAAAATCTTGCATCTTGAACCAATGCAAAACCTTGGCTCTAGCGCGCGGTGTTTTTAAATAATTTAAATGCGGATTAATCCAGTCGCGTGACGGCTTTGTTTCTTTCCCAGTAAGCACCTCAACTTTATCGCCAGTTCTTAATGCATAGGTTAAGGGAACAATATGTCCATTGACCTTGGCACCACGACACCGATGCCCGACCTCACTATGAACATGATATGCAAAATCAAGAGGAGTCACTCCCTGGGGTAAATCCAATACATCACCATCAGGTGTAAAGACATAGACGCGGTCTTCAAGAAACTCTGCCTCAATTGACGCCGCAACCCCTTTATTGGTTGCCATTTCACGGTGCCAGGCCAAAACTTCTCGTAGCCATTCAATTTTACGTTCATGACTCTCTTTATGTAGAGCGCCACCTTCTTTGTATTTCCAGTGCGCCGCTACGCCCATTTCTGCTTGTTCATGCATTTGAAATGTGCGGATCTGCACTTCAAAAACTCGCTCCTCAGGACCTATAACCGCTGTATGTAAGGATTGATAGCCATTCAATTTGGGATGAACAATATAATCATCAAATTCTGCACTGACTTGTTGCCACAATGAATGCACCAACCCCAACACTTGATAACACTCTTCCTTTGTTTCAACAAGGATCCGTACTGCCGTTGCATCATAGATCTCATCTAAAGAAACATTTTTGCGCATCATCTTACGATAAATACTATGGATATGCTTAGAGCGACCATAAACCGCAAAATGATCGACACCCATAGATTTCATCTGATGATTCAACTCATCAACAATTAAATTGACATATCTATCCCTATCGAGACGCTTGGCTTTCAACCCCTTGGCGATGGCTTTATAGTCATCAGGGTGCAAGTGGCGAAACGCTAAATCCTCCATTTCCCATTTGATAGCGCCTATACCTAAACGATTAGCCAACGGGGCATAAATTTCCATTGCCTCAGTTGCAATTTGCTGACGCATGGCTGTAGGCATAGGGGCCGACGAGCGAAGGACACACAAACGTTCAGCCAATTTAATGAGAACGACTCGCACATCATCGACCATGGCGAGCAACATTTTACGTACGTTATCAATTTGGTGCTTGTTTTGGGGATATTTATCAAAGGCCTGTATGTTAGACATGGCACTCATCTTTTCAATCCCTTTGACCAATTTAGCAATATGACTACCCAATTGCTCTTCAACATCCTCTAAAGACAATTCAGCATAATGAACACTTTCAAAAAGAATAGCCGCGGCCAAGGTTTCTTGGTCAACTTCAAGATCAGCCAACACATCTGCCATAGCAAGTCCTTGTTGTAAGCACGACTCGCCAGTTTCAGTTGCATGATCGTGCCCCGCCAATTGACTCAACGTGTAGGCACTGCGGATCATATCTAGGTCTTGAAAATACCCTTTACTGCCGACCTGATGAAGCCACTGTTCAACATCAATACTCCCATCAGCTAATAAATGAGTCCCTTCTTTTACCTTGACCATAGCATTTATTCCTTTTCAAATACGGCAATGGATTCCACATGCGCTGTATGAGGAAACATGTCCATCACACCTGCTGCCACCATCCTAAATCCTTGTTGGTTGACTAGAATATCAGCATCTCGAGCGAGAGTCGCTGGATTACACGATACGTAGACTAAACGCTTAGGATGAATGATATTGATGTTTTTTACGATTGCCATAGCCCCAGTACGTGGCGGATCTAGTAATATCTTAGAGATGTTATGTTGCTGCAAATTAGCCAGTGCAGATTCATCGTCTAAATTTGCACAAAGGAATTCTGTATTGGTTAACCCATTTCCTTCTGCATTCATACGTGCGCGTATAACCATGGCATCACTCCCTTCAACACCAATGACCTTTGCACAATGCTTGGCTAAAGGTAGGGAAAAATTACCCAAGCCACAAAATAGATCGAGTACTCTATCTTGCGGCTCCAACTGCAATAACTTTAGCGCTTGCTGCACCATTAATCGGTTTATTTCTGCATTCACTTGCGTAAAATCTGTAGGATAAAATTGGAAGGTAATTTGCTCCTC
>SXGT01375751.1_pt1 | contig 18501 bp, 12 predicted proteins | sample 3176221 | NCBI WGS metagenome assembly SXGT01 (sample SAMN11356862, study PRJNA531348) | freshwater metagenome | isolation source: freshwater sample F1-120 | place: China: Fuxian Lake, Yuxi | collected 2017-12-25
CCGGAGCCGTGGTGGCCGGGCCGGTCGGCGCGGCCGTCGGCGGCGCGGCCGTGGGGGTGGCGGCGGTCGCCGGGGGTGGGACGGTCGCGGTCACGGCCGGCGGCGCGGTGAGGGCGGGCGTCGCCGTCACGACCGGATCGACGGTGAAGGGAAGGGTCGCCGTCACCGTGGGCGCGCCCTGCCCGTTCCCGAGAGATCCCATCGCGTCCGGCTTCTTCAGGAGGACGAGGAACGTGACCGCCGCGATCGCGAGCACGAAGAAGCCGCCGGCGAAGAGGAGGAGCGCGAAGCCCTTCACCCAGGGGCGCGGCGCGGCGGTCGGGTTCGCGCCCGTCTGCCCGAGGCGCGTCGAGTGCAGCGAACCGTCGCTGCCGACCGTGAACATCGGCACGATCCCGCTGCCGCTCCCTGTCGTGTTGACGCCGAGGCGGAGGAGCTGTCCGGTCACGTGCGCGCCCGAGCGCTGCATCCGCTCGAGCGACTCGGCGTTGAGCGCCTGGAGCTCCTGCGTGCTGTTGGCGGCGGTGATGACGGCCATGTGCTTCTGCACCTGACGCTGCACGTCCTCGCGCACCTTGGCGAAGAGCTCGTTCATGCGGTGACCGACCGCGTCCTGGTGTATGGGCTGGCCGTGGCGCGCGAGGAAGGCCTCGAGCGCGTCACGGAACTCCGCCGCGGACTGGAACCGCAGATCGCGATCCTTCTCGAGCGCGCGCGCGACGATCTCGTCGAGCATCGGGTCCACCCGCACCATCTCGGAGACGCGCGGGATGGGGACGTTGACGAGGCGATGCAGCGTCTGGGCCGCGCTGTCGCCTTGCATGAGGCGCTGCCCCGTGAGCAGCTCCCACAGGACGATGCCCATGGGGAAGATGTCCGCGCGACCGTCGATCGGCGATCCCGTCGCTTGCTCCGGCGACATGTACGCGACCTTGCCCTTGAGGACCCCGACCTCTGTCTCGGTGGACGAGAGGGCCGCCTTCGCGATGCCGAAGTCCACCATCTTGGTGTGGCCGTCGTACGTGACGAAGATGTTGTGGGGGGACACGTCGCGGTGGATGATCGACAGCCGCGACCCGTCGTAGTCGCGGAGCTCGTGCGCGAAGTGGAGGCCGGAGAGCGCATCCGCCACGATGCGGGCGCCGAGGTCCTCGCCGAGCGGTTGCTTGCGCTTGAGCGCCTCCTTGAGCACCTTGTTGAGCGGCTGCCCCTCGAGGTACTCCATGGCGATGAAGTAGATGCCGTTGTGCTCGCCGACCTCGTAGGTGTGCACGATGTTGGGGTGGTTGAGGCGCGCGGCGAGGCGCGCCTCGTCGAGGAACATGTTGCGGAACGACGCCTCCTCGGCGAGCGCCTGCCGGAGCCGCTTGATGACCGCGAGCTTGTTGAAGCCGAGCGGCCCCCGCGCGACGGAGAGGAAGACGTCCGCCATGCCGCCACGACCAAGGCTCGCGAAGAGCTGGTACTTGCCGAAGGCCGTCGAAGACGACCCGACGTCCGGTCCGCCGGTGCTCAACCTCGCCTCACTCCCGGCACCCATTCGTCCTCATGGACTAACTTTGGAGTCGGGTGCGGTCAAGTAACACACACGAGCCTACACCGCGCACCCCGCGCGTCCAGGCCGTGGAAGAGAGTGCTGCGTCGAAGGCGGAGAGGTGATGGGACGGGCGGGGCGAACCTACTTCGGGATGACGGGCTCCGTCTTCGTCCCCTTGGTCTCGCTGGGTGACCACTCGAACTTGTCGAGCACGACCGAAGAGTCGAGGGCGCCGTCGCCCGAGTCCCAGATCGCGAAGAGGAGCGTGATGATGTCGCCACCCTTCGCGGGAGCCTCCGTCTTGAGCCAGCCTGTGGCGGCGTGGGACTCGAACGTGGTGCCGTTGAGCGTGGACGGGCCGAGCGTGCACTTGAAGGGCTTGCCGCCCGCCGTCTGCGGAGAGCAGACCTGGAGGAAGCTGTTGTTCACGCTGATGGTGTTGCCGTCCTGGTCGAACGCGATGTTGTTCGAGTCGGGAAGCCCCGCAGGGGTCGGCGTGAGCGTGACGACGTAGCGGTCGTTGTAGCGACTGCAGATGTAGACCGGGAACTCCTCCGTGAAGAAGTTCTGCTGGAAGGAGAAGGACTTCGCGTTCTTGGGGACGCGTATGCGGAGCTCGATCGCAGCGCCGTCCTGCGCCGGGCCCGTGGTCACGCTCGTGCACGACGTCGCCTCCTTGAGGGTGTAGCCGGGCGGGAGTCCGTGCACGCGACCGCCGAAACCGCCCTTCTCCTTCTCGTGGGTGACCGTGCTGCGCGCGGTGCCCGACGAGAGCGCGAGCATCGCCTTCCCCTCCTGCGGCTTGTTCACGCCGAAGTCGGTGCGGATGGCCCAGCCGTCGGGATCCGTTCCACCCGTCCCGTCGGGCCACACGTAGCGCGCGGACACCACGCCCCACGCCTTGCCCTTCTCGTCCGCCTTCCTGCAGAGGCCGATCGCCTTCGCGCCGTCGAAGGCGTCGCCCGATCCCATCGAGAGCCCGTCGTCGCACGACACCTCGTCGTCGGGCTTGCCGCTGCAGTCGTTGTCGTAGCCGTCCCCGGGGATGTCGTACGCGCCCGGGTTGATCGAGGGATCACAGTCGTCGCAGTCGCCCGCGGCCGCGGAGAAACCGTCGCCGTCGTGATCGCTCGTATCCTCCGGCGGAACCTTGCACTCGCCAGGGCCCGCGTCGGCGCCGCCCGTGAGATCGCCGAGGCTCGGGCCGCCCGCTTCGCCGTCGGCCTTGCCGGAGTCCTTGACGTCGTCGAAGCCGCTGTTGTTTCGTGTCGCCTTGCCCGAGCAGGCGCCCAGCGTGCACGCGACGAGCGCAGCGGCGATGGCCAGGGTGGGAACAGCGACGCGTGATACGTGGGCCATCCGGAGTTCTCCTCGGGGGGACGGAGTTTCGTGCCACGTTTTCCTCGTCGGCGGTAGCGACTCCTGGGACCGAGACGCGGATTTCCCTTCCCAGGTAGGAGAAACACATACACTTGTGCAATGAGAGGGAGAGGGGTAACCGCGAGCGATGCTCTCTCGCCACGATATCAAGGGGGATCGACGTCGATCGATGACGCTGTCGTGGAGCGCGCGGATCGTCGCGACGGCGGTGCTCCTCGGAGCGTTCGCGCTCGCGACGCGGGCGCGCGGCGCCGACGCGTCGAAGGGTATCGAGGAGCTCGAACAGGACAAGGCGCATCAGGTCCTGGTCGCGGAGCCCCTCGCGAAGGCTAAGGCCGCGCTCGAGCGCGCGCGCCGCTTCCGCGCGGCAGGAGACGAACCGCGCGCGAAGGCGGCGGACGCGCTCGCCACGACGTGGGTCGAGGCCGCGCGCGAGACGGTCAAGGCGCAGGAGACAGAGGCGCACGCGGAGGCCGAGGTCGCGCGCGTGGCGGACGCGGGGAGGCTCGTCGAGCGCGAGCGCGCCCTCGTCGAGGAGGCGATGATGCAGAACGGTCGGCTGCGCGCGCAGCTCGACGGGCTCGAGCGCGAAGCGAAGGGGGAACCCGCGAGGGCGGCTGCGCTCACGGACGCGGGCGCGCGACCGCTCGCGTCCGGAGTGGACGCCGGCGCGCCGAGGCCGACGGACGCGGGTGCGGGCAAGCCCACGGGGGCGACGAAGTGAGCCCCCGTGGCGCAAGGGGGCTCGCGCCCGTGGGTATGCTCGTGCTCCTCGCGTGTGGCGCGAGCCCGGCGCCGTCGCAGGCCATCTCCCCGGCCGAGGCCCTCCGGACCAGCCCCCAGCTCACGGAGGCGCGCAAGCTGGCGCCTCAGGCGTTCGCGGAGGGCGAGGGCGCGCTCGCAGCGGCGAAGCGCGCAGAGGCGGACGGCGACGTGGTGATGGCCGACCTCCTCGCGGAGCGCGCGACCGCCCACTACGTGCGCGCGGTCGCCATGGGCCGACGCGCTCGCGCGGCCGCCATCGAGGCAGACGTGGGCGCGAAGCTCGGACGCCTCGAGGAGGAGCGCGCGCGCCTCACGGAGGCCCGCGCCGGCCTCGAGCGCGAGACCGAGGACCTGGAGAAGCGCCTCCGCATCGCGAAGGAGGCCGCCCTCCCCTCCCCCAGCAAGAAGGACTCCCCCGCGCGAGAGGCCGCCCGGCTCGTGGCGGCGCGATCCTTCCTTGCCGAGGCGCGCCTCCTGTGCGGCGCCGCACACCTCGTCGCGGGGAAGACCGCCGAGCTCGAAGCTGCCGACCTCGAAATCGAGGCCCTCGAGAAGCAGCTCGACGCCCCTCGGCCAAGGGCCGACGCGCCCACCCCGATCGACGCCGCGACCCGCCAGCGCGCGCGCTGCCTCGGCCTGCTCACCCGCGCCCAGCGCGACGTCACAGCGTCCGTCGGCGAGGACGCGTCGCTCGCCGATCTCTCCCAGGCCGGCCTCTCCCCCTCGCGTGACGAGCGTGGCGTGTACGTCACCCTCCGGCCCGAATGGAACGGCGACAAGCTCCCGCCCGGGTCGGAGAAGACCTTCGCGACGCTCGCGCGGATCGCGCTGGCGCAGAAGGCCAGCATCCAGCTCGTGATCCACGACGGGTCCTCCAGGGACAAGGACCTCGGCGTCCGCCGCGCCGCTGCGTCGCGCGACGCGCTGACGCGTTCCGGCCTCGCAGCCGCGAGGATCCGCGCGGAGAACGCATCCTCCCGCCTGCCGATCGCCGATCCCGCCGGTGAGAAGGCCCTCGATCGGAATGCCCGCATCGACGTCGTGTTCATCCGCGGAAAGTAGCCGTCCGACCGTACCGCGGAACCTACGGAACCAGCTTGTAGCCGAACCCGTAGACCGTGAGGATGTGGGAGGGTCGGTCCGAGGACTTCTCGATCTTCCTGCGCAGCTTCACGATGAAGTTGTCGACGGTCCGGTTGCTCGGCGACGCGCCGAGGCCCCAGATCTTCTGCAGGATCTCGTCGCGCCCGACCGCCTGGCCCACCCGCTGCGAGAGCAGCTTGAGCAGCTCGACCTCGTAGAACGACAGCTGCTCCTCGGCGCCGTTGCGCTGGACGGTGTGCGCGCCGAGGTTGATGCGCGCGTCGCCGATCTGGATGAGCTGCGGATCGACGCCCATCGGCGGAGCGCGGACGGACCGGCGAAAGATCGCCCGGATGCGCGCGATGAGCTCGTTCACGCTGAACGGCTTGGTCACGTAGTCGTCGGCGCCCGCGTCGAGCCCGCGGATCTTGTCCGTCTCCTGCGAGCGCGCCGTCAGCATGATGATCGGGACCGTGCCGCTCACCGCGCGGATGGCCTCGCAGATGGCGTAGCCGTTCATGTCCGGCAGCATGAGGTCCAGGATGATCGCGTCGGGGCTCTCGGCCTGGGCGAGCGCGATGCCGTCCCTGCCGAGGCTGGCCGAGAGGACGCCGAACCCCTCGAACTCCAGCGCGTCGCGGAGCCCCATCACGATGTGGGGCTCGTCCTCGATGATCAGGATCCTCCTCGACATGCTGCGCCGAAGCTCGGAGGACGTTTACGGCGTCGGCTTGTCACCCGCGGCCACGCCGCCGCCGAACTGCTGGATGCACTGCAGGCTGACGCGTGCGCCCACCGGAGGGTTCCCGTTCTCCGAGAAGAGGATGGCCTGCGGGCACGTCTGGCCGCCCGTCTTGCCGTCCGACACGACGTAGCACCAGCCTGCCCGCGGGTCCTTCGCGCACGACTGGCCCTTGGTCGCCTGGGCGATCTGCGCGACCTGGCAGACCGGGTACTTCGTCACGTCATAGTCGTTCGGCGTCTTGGGCGGCGGGAACTCGATGAGCTGCTGCTCGCGGAACTTCTTGAGCACCTCGTCGGTCGGCCGGCTCAGCCCCTTGTCCTTGAGGCCGTCGCACAGCTCCTGGCCCCCCTGGTTCGCGAGGGTCACGAGGATCAGGCAGGGCACCTCGTTCTTGTCGTCCGGGGTGAGCGGCTGCGGCAGACACTGCTGCGCGAGCGCGTTCTTGAGGCGATCGATGATCGCGCGCACGGCGGGCCGGTAGCCGAAGAACTCGCTCGTGTCGGGGAAGAGCTTGCCCTTGCTGTCCACGAGGGGGCAGAGGGAGCCGACGATGCCCTGGTCACCGAGGAGCTTCGCGAGCGTGAACTGCCGCACCGTCGGGTACGCCTTCGCGCGAACCTGGGTCTTGCCGTCCGCCCCGCCGCAGAGCGGGGGGGCCTTCTTGCCGTCGCAGTCGCAGGTCTTCGGATCCGTGCACGGCCGCGGAGCACCGAGGGGCGCCTCGAGCGGGAACGTGCACGCGAACTGGAGGTCGTCGCGCTCCTCGGTGACGCCCGTGGCGCTAGGCCGGCGGGTGTCCCACTCGCGGCCATGCGCCGGATCGCTTCCGTTTGCGCCGACCTTGTCCGGGCCGGGGAGGCCCTCACGCGGATTGATCGACTGGATCATGTGCGCGTCCTGGCCCGAGTAGTTGTACTGATCGGGCGCCGTGCCGACGAGCTTCGCGAAGTCGACGCGCGGCTTCGGGGTCGGCGTGTCGGTGTACGCGCCGTCGAAGAGGAGGTCGTTCGGCGCACCGCCCACGACCGCGAAGAACACGAGGTCGGCCGAGCGGGGCCCCGGCTCGAGGTTGCACAGGCCGGAGGCGATGCGCTGCTGGTCGGTCAGCTTGTTGCCCTTCGCGTCGGTGTCCTTCACGCGACTCGCCGCGTCGGCGCTGCCGCCGGGGAGGTTCTTCGCGAAGAGGGGGTTGATGCAGGCGCCCGTGCCGAGGTACTTGCCCGCGCCGTCGTGCTCCGATGGCGCGTTCGGGACCTTGCGGTTGCGCAGGCCGTCGACGTAGCGCTTGATCGGGTACTGCGGATCGACGCCGTAGCGCCTCTTCATCTGGAAGAAGCGGACGTTGAGCGAGTCCTCGTCGGCGCCGTAGTAGCCGTTGTTGTTCTTGCAGTTGGCGTCCGCGGCGACCGTCGCGTCGCCGGCCGCGAAGCCGCACGACGTGCACTTCGGATCGGTCGGCGCGCCGTCGCAGGGGCTCGTCCCGCGGGGGGCGGTCGTCGTGACGCCGTCGGAGCGCGCCTGCTTCGATCCGGGGAAGTTCTGGTCCATGAACGCCCAGCCCTGGCCGCCGATGGAGAGCGGGTCGGCCGAGGAGTCGTCCTCGTCGGTCAACATGATGATCGCGACGAGCGAGTCGGGCCGGAGGAAGTCCTTCCGCTGCTGCAGGATGGTCTCGTCGATGCCCTGGTAGGTGGCGCGGTTGGCCTCGACCTTGATGCTGTCCCAGGGATCGGGCTGGATGAGGAAGTGGTAGAAGCTCTCGAGCTGCGCCTCGAGGCCACAACCGGTCTGGTCCGTCCCCTGGACGGCGTCGGCGAACGAGTCGATGAGGAGCTTCTGGTCGCCGAGGCCCTTGCCTTCCTTGGTGTCGTTCACGCCGGGGGCCTTGGGAAACCACGAGAGGAACCCGGACGACTCGACGTTCGCAGCCTGCTGGCCCTTGTTCTTCCCGCTACGCGCGATCAGGCGGCCGCGGTCGTTGTTGGCGTCGCCGGCGCAGGAGGTGGAGCCGAGGCCGCCGAGCGACGAGGACACGATCCCGAGGTGGAGGTCGACGACCGGCTTGAACTCGGGCTCGCTGCCGGGGGGGCACTGCTCCGACGCCGACTTCAGCGGATCGGCCTTCGCGTTGGTGGGCTTCTTGTCGGCGTCCACGCAGCTCGGGTTGATGAGGCGACCGACGAGGTCGGGAATGGCCTTCGCGAGGATGGCCTGCTTGTCGCCCATCGATCCGGAGTTGTCGATCGCCAGCAGCAGGTCGACCTTGTCGATCGCCTGGGACTTGACCACCGTGGTGAAGTTCACTTTGGTGGTGGGGTCCTGCTTGACCACGGGACGGGCGAGGCAGCCAACCCCGAGGGCCAGCACCGCGGAGCCCAGGAGGAGTCCTCTACCCAGCGTTCTTGAAATCGTCATCGCCTCTCCGTTCGTGTGCGCACGTTCTCTTGCTCTGGAGCGCCGGCGAAAACGTACCCGGAAGTCGGATACAGTGTCAACGACGCGCGAGGACTCGCCACCGCAGCACAAAGCAGGTTCCGCGCCAGCGCGATCCGCCGGAACGCCCGCCGATCCGCCGGTGGGTCTGCCAACGCGGTTGGCGGTCCGCCATCCGAGGTGACCGGGCGACCTTCCCGCAGCACGGCTAGGAGCTCGAGGTGGGCGGCGCCGGGAAGACCTTCCGCAGCGCCTTGACGTGGCGCGGCAGGATGCCCTCGACCGCGAGCAGCGACGCGTCGTCGGCGAGCTGGATCTCCCGCAGCGAGCCGAGCGAGCGGAGGAGCGCCTTCTTCGCGGCGGGCCCGAGGCCCTTCACCTCGTCGAGGCGCGAGCCGAAGGTACGCTTCTTCGCCCGGACCTCGCGGCCCTTGTTCGCGAAGCGATGCGCCTCGTCGCGAGCGCGCGCGAGGAAGAACAGCGCCGTGCCCCGGAGCGCGATGGGGTTTTTCTGACCTGGCAGGTAGACGCGATCCAGGAGCGTCTCGCCGAGGACGTTCTCCTTCTCCTTCGCCAGGGCCACGATGGGGAGATCGTGGAGCCCGAGATCGTGGGCCGCCGCGAGCGCGACGGCGAGCTGGCCACGCCCGCCGTCCACGACGAACAGATCCGGGAGGTCCCACTCGGGCGCCGCCGAGGCATCGGCGACCTCGGCCCGGGAGGTCGACGCCGAGAGATCGACCACGCCGCGGTGGAAGCGGCGCGACAGGACCTCGTACATCGCGGCGTAGTCGTCCCCGAGGGACGGTGAGGCGTCCGCGTCTCCCTCGACGTCGCCCGTTTCCTCGATCCGAGCGACGCGCGACGCGCGCTCGGCGTCGGCGCCCGTCCGCTTCACGTGGTACGTCCGGTACCGCGGCTTGTCCGGGGCACCGTCGAGGAGCGCGACGATGGCGCCCACGGTGTCCCCGCCCGCCAGGTGGGAGATGTCGCAGCACTCGATCCGCCGCGGCACCGTGGGGAGGCGCAGGCGCTGCTGCATCTGGGCGAGGCGGTCCATCACGTCGTCCTTCGCCCGCTGCTTCTCGGAGAACGCGTGACGCGCGTTGTCCCGCGCCATCTCGAGGAGATCCCCCCTGTGGCCCCGCTTCGGGTGCGCCAGCACGACCTTCTTCTTGCGGAGCGAGGTGAGGAGCGCCTCGATCCCCTCCGCGGCCTCGGGCAGGACGGGAACGAGGATCTCGTCGGGGAGCGGAACCGCCACGCCGGCGGCGCCGCCGCCGCGGCCATGGTGCTGGGCGAGGAAGGCCGCGACGACCTCCTCGTCGGGGACCTCGATGCCCTTCAGCGAGAACGTGACGACGTCCGCGAGCCGCCCGCGCCGCACGTGGAGGAGCGCGATCTCCACGAGGTCGCCCTCGCGGTGCAACCCGAGCACGTCGCGGTCGACCTCGTCGGTGGTGACCACACGCTGACCCTCCTTCACCTTCGCCAGGGCGTCGAGCTGATCGCGGTAGACGGCCGCGAGCTCGAACCGGAGATCCTTCGCGGCGGCGCGCATCTTCACGTCTAGCTCGCCCGCGAGCTCCCGGTGGCGGCCGTCGAGGAACTTCACGACGGCGTCCACCTGCTCGGCGTAGAACGCCGGCTCGACCTCGTACACGCAGGGCGCGGGGCACCGCTTGATCTGGTGCTGCCGGCAGGGACGCCGGCGGGAGCGCATCTCGTGATCGCTGCAGGTGCGGAGCTGGAAGTGCTTGTTGATGACGTGGAGCGTGCGGCGCGCGGCCGTGGCCGAGCTGTAGGGGCCCCAGTAGCGTGCGGCGTCGTTCCGCGCGTTGCGGACGAGGTAGAGGCGCGGCCACGGCCCGGTCGTGTCGAGCTCGAGCGAGAGGTACTGGCTGTCGTCGCGGAGCTTGACGTTGTACCGGGGGTGGTGCGCCTTGATGAGCTCGTTCTCGAGGATGGCAGCCTCGAGCGCGGTGCCGGCCACGATCGTCTCGAGGTTCGCGTCCGAGAGGAACGGCACGAAGGCGCGCTCGTCGCTCGTGTTGCGCTGGAAGTAGCTGCGCACGCGCTCGCGAAGATCCTTCGCCTTGCCGACGTAGAGGACCTTCCCCTCGGCGCTCTTGAACAGGTACACGCCGGGCTGGTGGGGTAGGAGCGCGAGCTTGTCCCTGGCGTCGCCGGGCATGGAGCGACTGTGGCGCGTGCGCCCGAAAGTCTCAAGGGGGTGGCGGGGGCACGACCGTCTGCGTTCTGAAACGCAGGGTGCGGTCGCTCGTGCCGATCTGCCGCACGAAGAGGCCCACGAACGAGCCGAAGAGCGCGTCCCCGGGGCCGATGCCGGTCGATCCCGCGGGGCGCGACACCCACCGACGGAGCTGCTCGAGCATCTGCGGCGAGACGGGGTTGACGTCCACGATGACGCCGAGGAGGTAGGGCCTCCCGGAGACGAGCAGGACCCGCTCGGCGACCGGGTAGTCCTTCACGTCCGTACACTGGCGGAGGACGCCGTCGATGGAGAGCACGGCGAGGTTGCGCTCCTCCCCGAGGCCCGAGATGCGGACGCGGTACACCTCGTCCCAGAGATCGTAGACCACGCGGCACGTGCGGACGGCGAGAGCCACGGGCTCGTTCTCGCCTTCCTGGAGGACGTACGCGCGCATCGCGATGACGTTCGTGAGGCCGCTCGAGAGCTTCTTGGCGATCTCCATGTCGACGACCTCGCGGAAGCCGAACGACGCCCTCAGGAGCCTCCTGTCCCACGTGTAGGTCGCGTGTCGCAGCGGGAGCTGCTGGGGCTGCGGCGGCTGCTGCGCCTGGGCCGTCGCGCCCGTCGCGAGGACGAGGGCCGCCAGGGCGACGGAGAGCCGGGCGCGGAGGGCGCGGATCAATTGCCCTCCCGGCGGACGGGGATGAACCCGATCAGGTTCGACAGGCCGATCGTGAAGCCGCCGGCGGCGGTGTCGATGCGGAGCCCGAGGTTGAAGTTGAGGTCCGCGGGGACACGGGAGAGGCCGGAGTAGCCGCGCGCCGGAGCGGTGATGTCGCGGCGATCGGCGAGGACGAAGGCGCCCGCGGAGACGAACGCGTCGACGCCGTAGGTGGTGCGTCGTCCGCGGTACATCGGGACGCGGTACTCGGCATTGAAGCGCACCGCGAAGTCGCCCCAGCGCGTCTCGCGGATCACCGTGTCGAGGAAGTTCGGGGGCGGGCGCCGGTCGAAGTTCAGCTCGAGCGCGCGATCGGGGAGGAGATCGCTGAAGTCCCCGACGAAGAACTTCTCGAACAGCGGGGCGTCGCCGAAGATCGTGCCCGCGATCCCCTCGAGGCGGAGCACGTGGCCCCAGGGGAGCGGCGTCCACCGCGAGGCGCGCGTGACCACCTTCGCATAGGCGTAGTCGCTCCCCAGCGGAGTGAGCGACGCGTCGAGAACGGTCACCACGTGAACGCCACGCGTCGGGAGCACCGGCTCGTCGCGGGTGTCGTGCACCAAGGTTCCCCGGAGCGTGGAAAGCACGCCCGTGCCGTCCGCGATGTAGTACCGGATGGGCTCGATGTCCTTGCCGCGCTGGTGGCTGCCGGCCTTGGGGAGGGCGGCGTCGAGCTTCTCGAGGCGGTAGTCGAGATAGACCTGCGTGGACACGCTGCCCGCGTCGTGGCCCGCGCCGACGAGGCCGCCGAAGCGCTGGTACCGCACCACCGCGTAGTCCTGGGCGGTGAGCTGGCGGGGGTCATCGACGAGGACGTCCCTGTTGCCGAAGAAATCCTTGGCGTTGGCGTAGAGGAACTGGCCCTCCAGCGTCCAGGCGGAGCGCAGGAACTGCGGGTCGGAGAAGCGGGTACGGAGGCCGGCCTGGCCGTCGGCGATCACGGTCGCGCCGCCGAGCACGATGCCCGTCCCCGCGAGGTTCGTCTCCGAGACGTCGAGGCCGCCGTACGCGGTCAGGGGACGCGCGCGCCCGCCGAGCTCGGCGTCGGCGGAGAGCCCGAGCCACACGTCGTTGACGACGATCGTGTTGCGCTCGATCACGGTGACGACGAGCACGACGTGCCCCCTGCGTGATCCCTTCCGCAGCGAGAGGTCGACGGTGCGGAAGTAACCGGTGCCGAGGAGGCGGAACCGCGTGAGCTCGAGCTCGCGATCGTCCACGTCGAGCGTGTCGCCGGGGCGGAACGGGATGTACCGCATCACGACGCGCGAGAGGGTGGTCGTGTTCCCGCGGATCTCGACGCCCTCGAGGACGTACCGGAGGCCGATCTTGCCGGGGGCGCGGACGATGGCGCTCGCCTCGGCCTCGGGATCTTGCCGCACCTCTTCCGGCGGGGGCGGCGGGCGCGGCGGGGGATCGGGCGGCGGCGCCGCCACGGGCTCGGGCTCGGCGACGCCCCAGGTCCGGAGCGCCTCGTCCGCACGAGCGACGGGGCACACGAAGCTGGGCGCGACGAGCCCGAGGAGCACGATCGTGAAGACGGAGGGCGCGCGCAACGAGAGCACCAGGAAGGAACGTATCAGCTTGGCACGAGGAGCACGCGACGGCCCCTGCGAAGCGACCTTCGCGAGCCGAGGCGCCCACGCGACATGCACGTCACGGTACGGACGCCGGGCGACGCCTCAGCCCGGCGGGGCGTCCGGCTGCGCCTCCGGGGCCGCGCGCTTCACCGCGTCGAGGGCGAGGCTCGACTCGTAGGCGCGGCTCACCCGCGGGAAGCGCCCGAGGTCGAGACCGAACCGCTTCGCGCTGTACACCTGAGGGACGAGGACGACGTCGGCCATCCCGAACTCCCCGCCGTAGGCGAACGGCCCGCGGATCCCCTCGGCCTCGAAGCTCCCGAGCAGGTCCTCGATCGCGTGGAGACCGCGCTCGTTGTAGTGCACGGCGAACGCGACCTGCTCGTCGCGCACGGCGGACACGCGCCTCATGACGTTGAGGTTCTGGAGCGGCTGGATGCCGCTCGCGACGATCTGCACCAGGGCGCGGACGCGCGCGCGATCGTGCGGCGTCGAGGGCAGGAGCGGCCGCTCCGGGAAGCGCTCCTCGAGGAGCTCGAGGATCGCGATCGACTCCCCGTAGGTGCGCCCGTCGAGCTCGAGCGCGGGGACGTACCCCGTGGGGTTCCGTGCGCGGAACTCGGGGCTCGCCTGTGCGCCGTCGAGGAGGTCCACGAACACCGGCTCGAACGCGACCCTCTTGTGGTGGAGGGCGATGCGCACGCGGTACGAGCAGGACGAGCGCCAGTACGTGTGGAGGATGGGGACCGTCATCGCGACCACGCACCCGCCAGGCGTCGAGCGCAAAAACCGGGGGCGTGCGCCACCGGTACCACGGCCGAGGGAGAACACAAGGGGCCGAAGCGTGGCGGTGCTACCGGTAGCTCGACGGCGGGCCGATCGGTACGACGACGGACTCGTCGGCCGGGGTGGAGCCGCTCGTCCCCCCGGGACCCTGGGCGTCGTCCGGCGCCTGCTCGCCCAGGGGCGCGAACCGCTGCTCCCCGGGCAACCACTCCTCGACCTCACCGCGACCCACATCGAAGAACCACGCGCTGAGGGACACCCCGCCCTGTGCAAGGCGCTCCTCCACGATCGTGTAGGTCTGGAGGTGATCGAGCTGGGCGAGGACGTTCATGCGCGAGACCTCGTCGGCGGAGAGCGACCTCGGCAGCTCGCGCAGGCGCGTCCGGATCGCGTTCACGGTGAGCCACCGGTCGATGTGCTTCAGGTGTTCGAAGGACTCTTCCGAGAGCAACGCTTCGATCGCGCCGCAGCCGGAGTGCCCACACACGATGATCTTCTTCACCCGGAGGACATCGACGGCGTACTCGATCGCCGCGGCGATGGCGGACCCGTCGGCGACCATCGCCTTCGGGACGATGTTCCCGATCTCCCGCACGAGGAAGAGCTCGCCCGGCGCGGTCGCGGTGATGAGGTTGGGGTCGATGCGGCTGTCGCAGCAGGTGATGAACAGCGTGTGAGGCGTCTGGCCCGCGGCGAGGCGCTCGAAGAGCTTGACGTATCGCGGCCGGAGCGTCGCCCGATACCGCGCCACGCCCGCGCGGACGCGCGCGTCGGCGGACTCGCGACCGGGGAGCATGGCGCGATCGTAGGCGTCGTGCTCGTTGTCGACCAGCATGCCCTCGAGGTCCTTGCCGGCGGACAAGAAGTGCGGGCGCTCGGCCTCGGCGAGACCGAGGACGAGTGGCGCCAGGCGGCGGTCGCGGGCGTGCGCCACGATCCCCGCGAGCATCTCCGCGCCGGAGGCGTCGAGGGTGGTCACGCCCTTCACGTCGAAGACGACGCCGCGCCCCTCGTCGAGGACGTCGAGCTCGCGCTGGAGCGCGTCCGCGTCGAGCGTCGAGAGGAACGTGAGCGGCCCCTCCAGCTTGAAGACGTAGTTCGGTCCCACGCGCGTCGGGATGACGATCATCCGTCCGCGGCCGAACCGCACGGCCGCGATGACGAGCGCCGCCGCGAGCCCCCACTGGACGCCCTCGAGCAGATCGACGAACACGATCGTCACGAACGTGACGATGTAGACGAGACCGTCCATGCGAGAGTGCCGGAACAGGCGCACGAGCGGCGCCGGGCCGAGCATCCGGAAGGCGACGATGAAGAGGACGCCCGCGAGGGCCGGGATGGGGATCCGCTCGATGAGCGGTGCCGCGAAGAGGACGGCCACGAGCAGCGCGAGCGCGTGGAAGATGGCGGCGCGGCGCGTCTTCGCCCCCGCCTGGGCGTTCGTCGCGGATCGCGCGATGACGCCCGTCACGGGGATCCCGCCGAACAGAGCGACCGCGAGGTTGCCGAAGCCCTGGCCGATGAGCTCCTGATCGGGATCGCTGTTCTTCCCCGGCACGAGCTTGTCGACCGCCGAGGCGGACAGCAAGGTCTCGAGGGACGCGAGCGCGAAGACCATCATCGTCGACATGGCGAGCCCGCCGAGGTCGAGCTTCTGCGGCAGCGCGGGGAGGTGGGGCATCGGCAACGACCTCGGGATCTCGCCGATCGTCGCGACGCCGAGGTTGAGCATCGCGACCGCGAGCGTCGCCACGCCCACGGCGACGAGATGCGACGGAATGCGCTTCGAGATGCGCTGGGTGCCGTAGAAGACGGCCATCGTGAGCAACGTGACGAAGACCGCGGCGTGGTTCGTGCGGGGCGCAAGATCCACGATGTGGGTGATCACGTCCAGGATGTGGGCCTGCGGCGGCGGCGGCATGCCGAGCGCGCGTGGAAGCTGGCCGACGACGATGATCGCGCCGATGCCCGCCGTGAACCCCTCGATCACCGAGACCGGGACGAGGCGCACGAAGCGCCCGAGCCCGAGCGCGCCCGTCGCGATCTGCAGCACGCCGCACCCGACGCCCACGAGGAGGAGGACACCGAGGCCACGGTCCTGCACGATCGTCGCGATGAGCACGGCCATCGCCGCGGCGGGCCCGCTCACCTGGAGCGGTGTCCCGCCCAGGAGGCCGCAGACGATCCCGGCCACGATCGCCGTCACGAGCCCCACTGCGGGCGGCACGCCGGAGGCGAGCGCGATCGCGAGGGAGAGCGGGATCGCGACGCAGGCCACCGTGAGCCCCGCGACGACGTCCGCCCCGAGATCCTTCGTGGTGAAGAGCGCACGCCACTCGGCGGAGAGCGCGCGCAGTCCAAGATCGGGTCGAATCGGAAGCTTCATGAATCTCTTTCTCGGCCGGGCGCGCGCAGCGACGCGAGCGGCGTGCGCATCTCGACACGGTCTGTCCCGGCGGACGGCAAGGGTAGCGCCGCCGGGACCCGCGTGGGACACGGATGGCGCCCCCGGCAAGAGTCGAACTTGCGACCAACGCTTTAGGAAAGCGCTGCTCTATCCACTGAGCTACGGAGGCGTGGGGGAGTGTTTATACCCCGTCCGTGCGCGGGTCGCGTGCGGAATTTCGCGCTAGGATGGATCGCGGAGGTTCCATGCGCCGGTTCTTTCTCGCCTCATCCCTCGGCTCCCTGACGGTCGCCTGCGCGCTCGCCGCCTGCGGCGACGACGCGACCCCGATCCCCGCGCAAGCCGCCGACGCGGCGACGGCCGGCGAGACGGGGCCGTCGACCGGCGAGGACGCGGGCGTGCCCGGCGACGCGGCCGCCTCCGCCGACACGGCGCCACCCGACGCGGGCAAGCCGTGCGCGCCTCCCGCAGACGGCACGAAGAGCGCGCTCTGCATCGACCTCGCGCCCGAGAAGATCGCGTTCCAGAGCGCCCCCGACCTCGACGGCCGCGGCGCGCTGTACGTGAGCCTGTACGCGACCGCCCTCCCGGAGGGCACGCCCGACGCGGGCCCGGCGACGCCCATCGCGACCTACGTCGTAGACGGCGATCCGGACGGCGGATCGCCGGCGGATCTCCGCAGCCTCGGCGAGGTGCGCTTCGACGGGATCGATCGCGCACGCGTCTACGCGCGCGTCTTCTTCGTGGACGGCAAGCAGGCGGAAATTCAGGCCGGGTGGTGGTTCGGAGGCATGAACCTGTCGAAGGGCCTCAAGAAGGACATCCCGCTCAACGCCATCGACCTCGTGAAGGGCAAGGGCACCCGCTACACCATCCCGATGGTCGCGGCGCGCCGCCTCACCGTGACGGTCACGCGCGCGATCGCGCCGATCGGCAACGCACAAGGGCCGGTCTCGGTCACGGTCTTCGGATCGGACATCCCCGGCGCGAACCCGGACATCTACGGCGCGGGAGCGCTCCCGTGCGCCAACCTCGCGGCGCCCGGGTCGAGCGCCGTCGTGACGGCGTACGTGATCGGGCCGGGGCCGTACTGGCTGCTCCCGCTCCTCGACGACTTCGGCGTGGCCGGCGGGGCGGGCCTGCCGGCGGGTGCCCTCACGGCGATCGACTTCACGGGCCCGACGGCGAAGCTCCCGGCGTCGAGCCGGACGAGCTACGCCATGGACGCATACTCCGCGACCCAGACGCTCTCTCTCACCTCGCTGATCCCCCGCCCCACCGGACCGGCGGACGCCCTCACGTGCCCGTGATGGGAGCTCAGAGCTCCGACGGATCGATCCCGTCGGCCAGGAGCTCCCCCGCGTAGATCGACGCGAGCCGACGCGGGTGCATCGGATCGCCGACCCGCCCGATCTTCGCGTACTCGGGGACGCCGCCGTTCGACCACACCTCCTTCGGGAACGCCGTCGTCCGGCGGTTCTCCACGAAAGGCGTGTACAGGTCGACGAACCTCACGCGTAATCCCTCCTTCTCGAGCTTCTTCGCGGTGTCGCGGAAGCGCTCGACGAAGCGGTGCCGCTGCTGCTCGACGTAAGCCTTGCCGTCGGGTCCCTTCCCGCCGCGCTGATCGTCGGGCATGTGACCGGTCACGACGACGAGCGCCGTGGGCCTGCACCGCGACCCCGACGCGAGGAGGCGAACGAGCTCGGAGAGCTGGCTCGTGACGCTCGCGTCCTCGCTCCCGAAGTCGTTGCCGCCGCGAGCTGCGATCGCGACATCGTAGCAGTGCTCCTTTCGCTGGAGCTCGCCTTTCCGCTTCTCGAGCCACGACTCGATGCTCGTGCCGGAGACGGCGCTCGTCGCGCCCGCCTCGGAGGAGGGGAACGTGCCGCTGTAGGGGACGTCGTCGTGGCCGAGCCACCTCTCGGCGCCGACCCACCGCACGCCGAGATCGGGCACGCGGATCGCGAGGCGCTCGGCGAAGGGTACCGCCCAGCCATACTCGTCGTCGTCGTTGCGGAGGTCTCCCCGCTCGTTGAGGCGACCATCGGGCAGGAACGGGCGCTCGACCCATCGCACGCGCCGCTCGATGCTCTCGCCCGCCACGTAGACGCGGACGAGACGCTTCGGCGCCGCACGGGGGGTGGTGCTTGCCACGGGTGCGCTGGGCGCGAGCGTGGGGGTGGCCGACGGGAGGTGCGGCGTGGTCGTGGCCGCGGGACGATCGTCGCCCCTGCCACCGACCGCCTCCTTGACCCGATCGCACGCCACCACGGCGGACACCGAGGCCAGTCCGACGGCGAGCACGACGTGACGAGCGGGCACGAGCCCGAGCGTACGCCGCGACCGCGACCCCGTCACGCGAAGGGAATGGGGACCGGCGAGGGAGTAGCCTCGAGCCAGGTGGGTACGGGGAGCCCCTTCGAGCGGAGGAAGTCCGGGTTCATCAGCCTGCTCGCGTAGCGGCCTCCCCCGTCGCAGAGCACGGTGACGACGGTGTGCCCGGGCCCGAGCGCGCGGGCGAGACGGATCGCCCCTGCGACGTTGATGCCGGAGGACGCGCCGAGGTAGAGCCCTTCGTTGGCGAGAAGGTCGAAGACGATCCGGATGGCCTCCTCGTCGGGGATCTGGAACGGGTCGTCCACGACGAGGCCCTCGAGGTTCTTCGTGATGCGGCCCTGTCCGATCCCCTCCGTGATGGACGACCCCTCCGCGCGGAGTTCGCCGTGCTTGTAGTGGTTGTAGAGGGCGGCGCCCATGGGATCGGCGAGGCCGATGCGGACGCCTGGCTTCTTCTCGCGCAGGTACTGCGCCACGCCGGCGAGCGTGCCTCCGCTGCCGACCGCGCA
>SXGT01084035.1_pt1 | contig 18500 bp, 19 predicted proteins | sample 3176221 | NCBI WGS metagenome assembly SXGT01 (sample SAMN11356862, study PRJNA531348) | freshwater metagenome | isolation source: freshwater sample F1-120 | place: China: Fuxian Lake, Yuxi | collected 2017-12-25
CGGGTTCAAGTCCCGTCCGCTCCGCTAGCGCCACTCTCGCAAGAGGGTGGCGTTTCGCGTTCTTGGCGCCGGCGATCGTCGTTGATCGTCGTTTTCGGGGCCGGACGGGTCTTGCACCTAGGTTGCAGCGCGGGTTGTCGTCGAGCGCCGCGATCGTCGTTGGCACGCCGTTGCCACGAATTCTCGTCGCGCGAGGTCAAGGGCGGGGCGCTCGTAGCCGTGTTCGACTTCATCGAAGGCTTCTACAACCCGCGTCGCATCCACTCCGCGCTCGACTATCGCTCGCCGGTCGAGTACGAGGAGAAGCACGAGCTGGCTGCGTAGCCGGCGAGCAAATCAACCCGTCCATCAAACCGGGGCAGGTTCACTTACGGATGTACACCGGTTGGCGGACACCGTCCGTGGCACCCTCATCAATCTCTACTTCAACGACCGCGTCGCGCGGCGCCGCCTGCGCGTTCTATATCAGACGCACCCGTGATCGGTGGCGATCATGGCCGCTTTCAGGAGAACGCGGCCATCGTCCGGGGACGACCGACACCAGATTGGCTCGTCGGCGAACTCGACTGCGCCGCCGGCATCACAACCCGGCCGTAAACGCGGATCGGATGAGGACCGTGCGTTGCGTCCTGTGCGGTCGGGACCTAGACGAGGGACTTCCGTTCTGCGAAGTAGGTGCGCGGTGGGACGAGCGCAACCCTGATCACGCAGCGCTCCAACTCCAGTTCCAGTGGTCGTCGGCGCACCCGACGTCATGCGGAAAGCCATCGATGCGGTCCTTCGCGCACCGCTCACACTGGCGCCGCGCGCCTTCCTTGCCGCGTCGGTGATCGCGCAGCTGGTCGCGGCCGGTCGGCTGCGTGTTCCGATCGCGTCGACCTTCCCGATCGACGAGATCGCGCCGCGGTCGAGCTGCAGAAGGGCCGACACGTGCACAGCAAGGTCGTCATCGATCTGTGATCGGTGGTGGCGACGATGGGCCGATCCCATCGAGGAACCAGGTCTGCATCGGGCCCTTCCCCTTGACGTCGATCGTCCCGCGGTCGCGTACGCACGCGAGGTCGCCGAGCACGCGACGGAACGCGTTGCTGATGTGGATCTCGCCGGGCTCGCCGTGCGACTCCATGCGCGATGCGGTGTTCACCGCGTCGCCCCAGAGATCGTAGACGAGCTTGTTGCGGCCGAGGACGCCGGCGATCACCGGGCCGACGTCGAGCCCGATGCGGACCTCAAGCGCGTGGCCGGTCTCGCGACGCACCTCGGCGACCGCGTCGCGGACGGCGAGCGCGAAGCGCGCGGCCCGGAGCGCGTGATCGGCGCACGCCTCGGGCAGGCCGGCGGCGGCCATGTAGCAATCGCCGATGGTCTTGATCTTCTCGACGCCTTCGTTGGCGGCGAGCTCGTCGATGCGCGTGAAGATCTTGTCGAGAAGTTCGGCGAGCTCTGCGGGATCGACGCGCTGGGTGAGCTTCGTGAAGCCGACGACGTCGGCGAACATGATGCTGACCTCGTCGTGGCGATCGGCGATCTTGCGCTCGTTCGCGCGCAGGCGCGCCGCGATCGACTTCGGCAGAGTCGCCTCGACGAGGTGTTCCGACAGTCGGCGGTACACGAACTCGCGGCGCGCCGCGAGGTGGTTGTCGCGCATGCGCGGCGTCCCGAAGGCGATCGCGGCGAGCAGGATCAGCGCGTGGCCGGCGGTAGTGTCCGCATCGAAGCCGGAGGTGGTCGGGACCACGGCGAGGTAGCCTGCGGCGAGCGCGAGCACGAGCATCGAGAGCGGCAGGACGGGCATCGTCGACACCTGCATCCCGCGCATCAGCATGATCGCGATGAGCGCGAGCCCATACGGCGCGAACGACGGCGGCGCCGCCGCGGCGACGGTGATCCACGCAACGGCGATGGTCGCCAGGATGGCGCCGGTCGCGCGGACGCTGTGCCGCAGGAACCACGCGGTGCGCGCAGACAGCCCGAACGCGACCAACAGGACCCAGAGCGCCGCCATCGCAAGCGTGGCGCCGCCCCGCGCGCTGGCCGGCCAGCTCGATCGGGTGGCGAAGAAGACGACCAGCGCCGGGATGAGCACAAAGACCTGCGGGCGCACGTTGCGCGACGAATACTGCACACGCTCCGGCGCGGTCTCGGTCCAGAACGTCGCTTCGAGCACGGGATCATGAAACCGGAGCGAGAACCGGTCCACGGTCGGAAACGCGAAGTCCGCCTCGGATGCGCCCATGCGGCAGCATACCGTCAGCCGGCGATCGGTTCGAGATCAGCCCAGTTGGGGCCCGCCTCGACGCCGACGACCAGCGGCACCGAGCGGTGCTCGCGAAGTTCGCCGACTGCTGCGCGACCTGCGCGGGGTTCAGGTCACGTGATCTAGGCAGTTGTCGGAAGGCTCTCGAAGGTCATCGTTTCGTCCTCGGCGACCCGCAGCACTTCGTTGATCAACGCGCCGTGTTCGGCGAGTGCAGCTGTGACCTTCTTCATGAGCGCGATCTGCTCGTCGCGTCGAAGGCCGGCGCGCTCGATCAGAACGACACCCGCGTGCGCTTGCGCACAAGCGCCTCGAAGTCACCAACGTTCAAGGTGACGAGAATGCGATCCTCGGCGTACGCGCGGTCGAGCAGCTCGTGCTCGGCCGCGCCCTCCAGACCACGGTCCCTCACGTGTCACGCGTCGACACCGTCAACCGCGAGCGGGCGCACCACGGCCGGTGAGATGTTCTCATCGAGCAGGAGCTTCACGAACACGGGGACGACCGACGCGAGGATATGCGACCACGTAGCGCTTCGCGAACTCGACGTCCTGTTTGCTGAGGCTCGGATGGTCCTCGACGATCTCTTCAGCTGTTGGCTGGTTAGCGTCCCGTTCGTTGCGCCGTGGTCTGCAGAGCATGGCCAGGATCCGCCGAACCGGGTCCGTACTCTAGAGCTGCACGATCGCGATCCCACCGGACGTCGGACCGCCGCGGCCGCCCTTGCAGCCAACCGCGATCTGACCGGTGGTGGGGTCCGCGGCCAGGGTGCGCGGAGAGTGCGCGGTCTCGAGGCGCCACTCCGAGACGAGCCTGCCGTCACGCCAGCGATGAACCCAGCCGCCGCGGTCCGCGGTCACCTCGTCGCCAGAGGGTAGCTGGCACGCGGCAGCGATCGGGAAGCGGTGCGCAGGACGGATGTCGTCGAGCATCAGCGACGGGTGATCGTCGCCGGGTTTCACGCTCCACCGCGCGACCGCGCCGTCCGCGAAGCCAGCGGTGATGCGCGTGCCGGCCTCGTTGGCGGTGATCGCGCTCGCGTTGCCCGAGATGCCGTCGCGGATGCCGAGGACGAGGGTCGAGCGATCGTCGACGACATCGTCACCGTGACGCCGATCACGGACGCCGGCGCCCCACTGGGGATGCCGACCGACCTCCGGGACCCCAGCAATGACGTGCGGCGAGGCGGTCCCACTCTCTCGGAGCAGCAACCCACGACCCCAACCCGTGACCGCCGCGCCGTCGATGCCGACGAGGCGGCGGCTCGCGAGCACAGGCGACGGGCCCCCCGGACGATCGAGCCGGTTCGATGGGACGCCGATCAAGACGCGGTCCGGTTCGCGTCCGAGCTGGCGCACCCAGAGATATCCCCGGTGCACGATCACGCCCGTCGCCGCCTCGGCCACCTCGGTCGCGATCGATCGGTCGTACGCGGGGCGTGGACCAACGTCGTCGAGCGCGAGTATCCTCGTGGGTTGAGGGTTCAGTCCCGCCGACCACAGCGAGAGGACGACATGGTTCCCGTCGGGCGTGACCCACAACCCCGATACGGTCACCGGCCCCCACGTCGGCTCCGGTTTCTGCAATCCGCTGGGCGGCGCGTCGCGTGACCAACCGTCGCCGCCCGCGTACCAGCGCACAGTTCCGTCCCGCTCTGCGCACCCCATGAAGCCGCTGCCGTACCAGAACCCGCCACCGAACCAGAGCCGTCCGGCCGCGTCGTACGCTGCGGCGTACACGGAATACGGCGTCGGGATCCACGCGAGCTGCCGCCCCATGCGAGGACCCTATCAGACCGCCGTCGGTTGGACAGGTCGCCATGAGCGGGCGTCGTCTTGCGCCGGCCACACCGGGAGCCACCGTTCGTGTCGATGCGGCCAGACTCGGCCGAGATCGCACGACCGACCCAGGCTACGGCTGCTCGGTGATGACGACGGTGTGTGCGCCGAGCCAGTCGAAGTCGATCTGGTAGCGCGTACCGCTGGCACCGGTCGCGGCGAACCTGGTGGGCGGCGGCGTGGAGAAGCCGCTCACCGTGATCAGTCCCTCGAGCAGCGGGCTCCGCCCGACCTCCTCGGCCGGGCTCACCATCAGTCCGCTCGGCGTGGCCGGCGCCGCCATGGTGGCGAGATCGAGCACCATCGGATCGAGGGCGAGCGCCAGGCGCTGGGGATCGCTCGTCGCGAGATCGTCGCCGAGCGCGTAGGGCGCACCGGCCAGCGCCGCCGTGACCGCCGAGACCCTGGCCTCGTCGATCGTCAGCGGCGTGCGGACCTGGGTCTGATCGGCGTCGGGCCAGACCAGCGGGAACAGGTGCGTACGCGCCGCCAGACTGCGCGCGGCACCCCCGACGAAGGTGAAGGTGATGTCGTAGTTGTCGAAGGCAGTGTCGGCGCCCACGCGGAGCGAATCGGCCAGACCGAGCGACGGCAGGATGGGCGCACCACACGCGTTGATGATGGCGTTGGTCCCGGCGGCCTCGCGCAGCAGCACGAGACCACGCCGCATCGCCTCGATCCCGGTCGCCGGTTGCGAGCGCGTGCCGACAAACGCGCCGGCATAGAGGAAATCGAACTTGAAGAACGTGAATCCAGCAGCCGCCAGCCGGCGCACCTCGTCGGTGACGATCCTCATCGCCGCTGGGTTGGTCCCATCGAGGATGTGGTAGTCGCGCGGGTTCCCGAAGGGACGATGGACCAGCCGCGTGCCGTCGGGGCCGCGCACGAACAAGGAAGGATCGGCGCTGGCCGCCGCGCTCGACGTGATGTCGACCAGGAAGGGCGCCAGCCAGACGCCGGCCACCAGACCGCGTCCGGTGATGTCGGCGGCCAGCGCCGCCATGCCGCCGCTGAACCTCGGGTTCTCCTGCCAGTCGCCCCAGGCCAGCTCCCATCCGTCGTCGATCTCCACCAGGGTCAGGCCGGCGGGCTTGAGCTGTTGCTCGATGATCGGGAGCTGGGCGCGCACGTCGGCCTCGCTCACGTCGTCGAAGAAGGCGTTCCACGAGAACCAGCCGCCGGGTGGCCGACGCGGCACGAAGCCGTTGCCGGCGTGGGCGGCCTGGAGCTCGGTCGTCAGATGGGCCAACGCCTCCTCGGGTGTCGGCGCGGCGACCAGGTACAGCGCCTCGCTGATGCTCTCGCCGCCGTCGGCGGGCAACGCCTCGCGGGTGGGACCGTGGACGATCGAGAGCCGCGTGTGGCCATCGATCCTGGTCGCCGCGAAGCCGGTCACCGCGTGCGCAGCCGATAGCGCCGCTGCCAGGAGCACCGGACCGGTGTCGCCCTTGCGGAGGATCACGGAGTGATAGGACACGCCGGCGACCTCGTCGAGCGGATCGCCGGTGCGCGCCGCGGTCATCGCCGCCACGCCATCACCATCGCCGGGCACCGAGCCCGGGATCCACGCGGTGCCGGAGAAGCTCCACGACTGGTAGCCCTGCTGGAACATCGCGTCCTGATCGAGATCGTCGAGCGCGAGCTCGAGACCCTCGGCACCGGCGCGACCGCGCAACCACACGCGCACGCCCCCGCCGGAGGCGGACTCGTAGCTCAGTGACGGCGCGTCGGCGCCGCCCCGCCAGGCACCGTCGGTGCGCTGGCGCAAGGTCGCGTCGCGCAGGCAACGGCCGTCGAGGGCGAGGGTGAAGGTTCCGTTCTCGCCGGGGCCGGCGACGCAGGGTTCTTCGCCGTCGCAACCGCTGGCGACGAGCACGACGAGCACGACGAGCTGCACGGAGCGGCGCACGGCCGCGTAAGCTAGCACCGCGTCCCCCGCATCGCGACGCTGAACAGATGCGTCGGCGCGGCTTCTCTCCCGCGGTGTAGCCCCGCGCTCCGGTGGTACGTTCGCGGCGATGTCGATGACCCGGCAGCCCTATCCCGACGAGCCGTCCACCCAGGCGGCGTTCGCGCGCCACGTGTCGCGTGGCAAGGTCGCGTTCTACGAGGCCCACGGGATCTCGATGGTGATGGGCGATCGCGCAGGCGCGGTGTTCCACGACGCGTTCTCGGACCGCGCGTGGTTCAACTGCCACTGCAACGGCGGCGTGTTCAACCTCGGGCATCGCCACCCGGCCGTGCTCGCCGCGGTCCGCGCCGCGCTCGACGAGCTCGACATCGGCAACCACCACCTGGTGTCGGGGCACCGCGCCGCGCTCGCCGCGCGGCTCGCGGCCACGACGGACGGACGGCTGTCTGGCGTCGTGTTCGGGGTGAGCGGCGGCGAGAGCGTCGATCTCGCGATCAAGGTCGTCCGCGCGGCCACCGGGCGGCCCGGCATCGTGTCGGCGCTCGGCGGCTACCATGGCCACACCGGCCTGGCGCTCGCGGCCGGCGACACGCGCTACCGCGACCCGTTCGGTCCCAACCCGCCCGGGTTCACGCAGGTGCGGTTCGACGATCTCGCGGCGCTCGAAGCCGCGGTCGACGACACCACCGCCGCGGTGCTGCTCGAGCCGATCCCGGCCACACTGGGCATGCCGATCGCGTCGCCGGGCTACCTCGCCGGCGCACAGGAGCTGTGCCGCGCGCGGGGCGCCAGGCTGATTCTCGATGAGGTCCAGACCGGGCTCGGAAGGACTGGTCGGATCTGGTGTCACCAGCACGACGGGCTCGAGCCGGACGTCGTCGTGACCGGCAAGGGGCTGTCGGGCGGGGTGTACCCGATCACTGCCACGCTGATGACCCGCGAGCTGCACGCGTGCTTCGACGACCGTCCGTTCGTGCACGTCTCGACGTTCGGCGGCTCCGAGCTCGGCTGCGCGGCCGCGCTCGCGGTGCTCGACGTGATCGAGGCGCCCGGGTTCCTCGAGCGCGTGACTGCGCTGTCCGACCGGTTCACCGCCGGGTTCGCGGGAGCCCCGTTCACCGTGCGGCGGCGCGGCCTGATGATGGGCCTCGGGTTCGCCGCCGACGGGGCCGGGATGCTGGCGAGCAAGCTGCTGTTCGACGCCGGCGTGTTCGCGGTCTACGCCAACCACGATCCGGCGGTGCTGCAGTTCCTGCCTCCGCTCACCCTGTCCGACGTCGATGCCGACGAGGTGATCCGGCGCGTGCGAGGCGTGCTGTCGTGACCGCGCTGCCCGCCGACGCGCTGGCGGCGCTCGATGACGCGGTCGAGGACGCGCTCGCCGGCGGCGGCGAGGCCGGGTTGCGCGTCCTCGGCTACGGCGAGATCTCGACCGTGGTCGCGTGGGGGGCAGCGGGCGGTGAGGTCGCGTGCAAGCGACTGCCGCCGTTCCCCGACCTCGCGCGCTTCGACGCGTACCGCGGCTGCGTGGTCGGCTACCTCGATCGCCTGCGCGCCGCCGGCGTCGAGCCGGTCGCCACCGCCGTCCAGGGCCGGCCTCGGCCCGACGGCACGGTGGGCGCGTACTGCGTCCAGCCGCGACTGCCGGGCGACGCGCTCCTGCCCAGCTTGCTCGCGCGCGGCAGCGACATCGAGGTCGAGCGCGCGCTCGAAGCGGTGATCGACCGGATCGTTGCGTGCGTGTCGTCGCGGCTCGGGCTCGACGGCCAGCTGTCCAACTGGGCGCAGATCGACGGCGCGCTGCGCTACCTCGACGTGTCGACGCCGCTCGAGCGCGACGATCAGGGCCACGAGCGGCTCGACGGCACGGTCTTCCTCGCGTCGTTGCCGTGGGCGCTGCGCGGCGTGGTGTCGCGGTTCCTCCTCCGCGACATCCTCGACAAGTACTACGACCCGCGTGGCGTCGTGCTCGACCTTCTCGGCAACCTCCACAAGGAAGGGCTCCACCGCCACGTCCCACGGGCGGTCGAGATCGCGGCGGCTCGGATCGCGCCCGCGATCACCGCCGACGAGGTGCGGCGGTACTACCGCGGGGACGCGCGGACCTGGGCTTTCCTCCAGCGCGCGCGCCGGTTCGATCGGTTCTGGCAGCGGCGGGTGCGCCGGCGCGTCTACCCGTTCCTGTTGCCGGGGAGGATCGACCGCCGTGTGTGACACGCTGGTCCGGGTCGAGCGTGGCCGCGTGCTGTTCGCCAAGAGCAGCGATCGAGATCCCAACGAGGCGCAGCGCCTCGACTGGCAGCCGCGGCAGCGGTACTTGCCGGGCGCGCGAGTCAAGGCGACCTGGATCGAGTTGCCCCAGGTCGAGGAGACCCACGCCGTGCTGCTGAGCCGGCCGTTCTGGATGTGGGGCGCGGAGATCGGCGCCAACGAGCACGGCCTCGCCATCGGCAACGAGGCGGTGTTCACGACCCAGCCGTACGCGGCGACCGGGCTCACCGGCATGGATCTGGTGCGGCTCACGCTCGAGCGGGCGCGCGACGCGGCGACGGGCCTCGAGGTCCTGCTCGGGTTGCTCGCGGCGCACGGCCAGGGCGGCCGGTGCGGCCACGAGGATCCGCGGTTCACGTATCACAGCAGCTTCTTGCTCGCAGATCCGACGCGCGCGTTCGTGGTCGAGACCGCCGGGCGCGAGGCCGCCGTGGAGGAGGTGCGGGGGGCGCGCTCGATCTCGAACGGGCTCACGATCCCGGGGTTCGCGGCGCGGCACGGCCGCTGGCTCGAGCCCTGGGTGGCCCAGGCATCGGCGCGCCGCGCGCGGACCCAGCGTTGCGCGGCGACCGCTGCGGGCGTGGCCGACCTGATGCGCGGGCTGCGCGATCACGGCGGCGCGTGGCCGCGGTACCGCCCGCTCAACGGCGCAATGGCGGCGCCGTGCGCGCACGCGGGCGGCCTGGTGGCGAGCACGCAGACCACCGCGTCGTGGGTCGCGGAGCTCACCCCGGACGGCGCCCGGCACTGGGTCACCGCCACCGCCGCGCCGTGCACGTCGCTGTTCAAGCCGGTGCAGGTCGACCAGCCGCTCGACCTCGGCCCTGCGCCGACCGATCGGGCGGATCGCGCGAGCCTTTGGTGGCGACACGAGCGGCTCCACCGTCTGGTCATGCGCGACCCCGCCCGGCTGCTGCCGCCGATCGCGCGCGAGCGCGACGAGGTCGAACGACGCTGGTGCGCCACGCCGCCCGCCCCGCGCGACGCATTCGCCGAGGCCGATCGGTTGCTCGCGCGGTGGATCGAAGCGACCGAGTCTCAGCTCCCCGTGCGCGATCGCCGGCCGCCCTGGGTGCGTCGCTACTGGCGAATCCGTGACGCGCGCAGCCGCGGTGACGAATGAGCTGTTCCAGCTGGTTGAACTTCGGGGGCACGAAATCTACGGCCAGTTCGTCGAGTCCGTGTACCGAACGGAAACGACCGCCTCCATCCCGCCGGCGGTGAAGAACGGGTTGACGCCGACACACGGTCGGAAGCCCCGAGGCTCTCGCCCGAAGGCTGGCCAGCCTCTCAATCCCGATGAGGTCCTGATCGTCGGGCCGCGCCACCTCGGCGAGAACGATCGCGGGCAGGGCCGGCGGTGGCATCGTCGGCGTGGAGCTTCGTGCCGTGACGTCGAGCCCGCTCAGTCCACGTACCTGGTTCTGAGCGAATCGTGCCAACCTGGAGCCATGACCATCGCTGGAGCGGCGTTGCCGCGATCGTCTTACTCGCCGCGTGCTCCTCTTGGAACAAGGGCCCAGCGTCCGGTCCACCACCGGCGAATGCTCAGATCACCAGGCCTGCTTCATGTGGGGCGCGCGTCTGCGGGCCGGCTCCCAAGACCCACGAGGACTGCGGCACGTGCACGACGCCCGGGCTGCTCGCGTGCAACGACGGTGTGTGCGAGGCGGCGTGCGACCCGAAGCGCTGTGCCGCAATGAACTACGAATACAGCGACTGCGGGATCCGGCCGCAGTGTTCTTACAACCAGCCCGGCAGCGGCTCGTACTCGTACGTGTTCACGTGCATCGAGGGCAAGTGCGAGAGCGAAGCAGATGGTGTCTCGTGCGACAGTGTAGACTTCGAAGATTGCACTCCGTGCGATCGCAACGGCACGGGCGATGGCAGGTGCGAGATCGAGCGTTGCTCGCCGCTCGGCGCCGGCGCCGGCAAGTAGTTCATGCGCTACGCACCGCGTCTGATCTCGGCCGGGTCCGCTCCTGCGGGTGCGCTTGTCGAGCCGCTGATCGCCAATCCCCCGAAGAGCCCGCTCGGCGAGCACGAGCTCATTCCCCAGGTCGCATGGATGGTCGAGCGCGATGGGACGTTCGTGCACGTCGCCGACTCCGAGCGCGCACAGCTCGAGGTGATGCGCGGCTACGCGGAGCTCACGAAGCTCGACGGCGAGCTCTCGAACGAAACGCTCGAGGACCTGCCCGGCGTCAACTTCGCGACCAACGGCCTGTACGCAGCGGAGATCTTCCTCGACCGCGATCACCTCGCGGCCATCCACGAGATCCTTGGCTTCAAGGTGTACCTGGCGGCGGCACCGCGACGCGGGCGATTCCTCGTCGGTGGCATGGGGGCTGGCATCGAGGGAATGCGTAGGTTCCTCGACCGCGTCCGACGTGAACACGACGAATCCCCCGCCTCCGATGGGATCAGCCCGGTCACCTTGCTCGTGCGCGACGCAGCTCCCGCGGCGGTGGTCGGCGAGCTCCACCTGGTCGCGCTCGCGCGGGCCGCCGCCGAACGCTAGCCGAAGGCGATCAGCGGGATTCGCAAGGCCGGCTGCGGGGCGAAGTCCGGCCAGCAGCCGTCACCGATCGAGCATCATCCGGTGCTTGCTGGCCAGGGCGTCGACCTCGGCGAGCGTTCCGCCCGAGTACTCGGTGAGCCTTCCGGTATCGAAGAGCTTCACGGACCAGGTCCGGCCGTTGTCGTCGGACCGCGCTTCGATGCTCTTCTTGTCGCCGCTGTATCGTCGAATCATCGACGCTCCTGTCGTTGGAGATGACCTCCAGGATCGACGTCGGACACGATCCGAACGTCAGCCAAGGCGCAAGGAGTCTACAGGCGTGGCGAGGATCACACAGCCAGGAGTGGCGCTGTCTGCCGAGTTAGCATCTCGGCATGACCACCTGGGGCGACGGATGGCGGTGGTCTGGGCGCGCTCGTCTCGGGCTGGTGGTGGTCGCGCTGGGCGCAGGTTGTGGCGACAACACCGCAGCACCGCCGGCGGTGACGAGCGGGACGCGGCTCAAGCTGGGGTGGTACGAGTACACGGACGGCACTCGCCAGCTCCGGGACGGCGACCTCTTCGACGCCGAGCTCGGTGCGCGGTGTCGGGTCCGACTCTCCGTCGACGCGGTCCTCCGCTGCGCGCCGGACACGGTCGGGGGGCCAGAGAGCCAGCTGGCGGTGCTGGCGTCGCGCGTGGTCGCGCTCACCTCGCTCGTCACCGAGCAGGCCTACACCAGCGACGACGGCCTCTACCTGCCGGTGGCCATGGTCGAGACCGAGCTCGACGCCAGCTGTTCGATGCGCTCCATCTCGGCCGAGGCCGTGGCCTGTCCGCCCAGCGGGTTCGGCGGCACCGTCGTCTACCGCGACGCCGCCTGCACCGAGGCGGCGCTCGGCGAGTGGCCGAAGGTCGCGGTGCCGCGTGCCGTCACCGCGGGTCCGTACTGCGCGCCGCAGGCCTACGCCGTCGGCGCGCCGACCGGCTCGACGCCTCGCTACTACCAGGACGAGGCCGGCGCGTGCGTCGACGCTCCGACCACCTTCACCGGCTTCCACGAGCTCGAGCGCCGCGAGACGTTGATCTTCGAGAGGATCCGGGTCCCCTCGCCTGGCCGCCGGCTCGAGCCGGTCATCACGATGGTCGGCCTCCGAGAGGTACCTGTCGAGCTGTTCGACACCGCCCTCGGCGAGGAGTGTGCGCCCGCCCGGCGGCCAGGGTCGGGCAGCGAGGTCGTCTGCGTGCCCCAGAACGTCGCCCGCCGTGTGATGACCTACTACCCCGACGCCACGTGCACCGTCGTCGCGCCGTTCGCCGTGGTCGATCTCGGCGCCCGAACGACGTCATGCACCCGAACACCGTCCTTCGTCCGCGCCCTGTCCGGCGCCCCCACGTTGTTCCAGCGTCTGGGCCCGGCGGTCGCCGCCTACGAGCTGGTCGCCGGCGGTTGCCGCCTGGTCGCGGATCCGAGCATCGCGATCCACGCGCTCGGCGAGCCGGTGCCCGACGACACCTGGGTCCACGGGCTCGAGGTCCACGATCCCTAGGTCGCTCGAGACTCGAGCTCGATGCGAAGCAGGTGTGTCCCACGCACACTGGATCTTGCGTGTACTGTCGTCGCATCCGACGTGAATCCGAGCTGGCCGCGAGATCGACTGTGGCGTGAGCGCGACTGGAAACGCGCGCTCGAACGCGCGCTGGCGGAGCTGCCGCTGGCCGCCCCGGATCGCGTGGCGCGAACGATCGAGCTCGGTCGCGCCTTCGAGCACATCCATCCCGACCGCCGTCGCGCGATCGCGGCGTACGCGGCGGCGGGCCCGGGACGCGATGGCGGACGGGCGCGAGAGCTCGCCACCGAGCTGGGCTGGTGGCCCGCGCTGGCACGCCTCGCCCTGCTCGAGACACCGCTCCGGGCGCGGCTCCTGGTGGACGAGCTCACCGCGTGGGTCGACGCCGGCGAGCCCGCGCTGGCCGCGTCGCTGATCCACGGCGCACGCGGCATCGCCCCCGACGATCAGGAGCTTCGCGCCCTCGAGATCGCGTTCGGTGGCGGCGACCCGCTCGCCGAGTCGACGGGGCTGGCGGAGGCGGGACGGAGCCGCAACGACGCAGGTCTACTCATCGGTGCGGCGCGGCTGGCGCGGCTCGGTGGCGACCGCGGCGCAGCGTATCGGCACCTGGTGGCGGCCCGGGCGATCGCTCCCGGCCACTGGCGCGCGACCGCGCTGCTGCTCGATCTGGCAGGCCAGGACGAGGCCGGCCTTCGCGAGCTACTCCAGGTCCTGCTGGCCGACCTCGAACCCGAGGTCTGGCTCGACATGGTGCGCGCGATCGGGACGCGACTGGCGATCGGCGCCGGCACGCGCGGCCTGGGGCTGCGACTCTTGCGCCACGCCCTCGAGCGCGCGTACGCGTCCGGCCTCGACATGCCCGCGCACCTGGCGACCTGGTCGGTGCTCGCCGAGCACGGCGAGGCGTCGGGTTCGCGTCACGAGCTGATGACGCTGGCGGGGACGGCACTCGAGCACACCGCCGACCACACCGATCGCGTCTGGTTGATGGCGTTCGGCGCCGAGACCTCCTGGCGCGACGACGGCGACCTCGAGGCCGCGCGCTCGTGGGCGGAGCTCCTCGCCGAGCTGGCCCCCGAACATCCGATCGTCCTGGACGTACGCGCCGCGCTGGTGGCGGAGGAACCCGACGCGGCCCTGGTCTACCTCGATCATACGAGCGCGGGAGCTCCCCGTCACGGCCTGGCCGAGATGCTGCGCACCGCGGTACTCGCGGTCGAGAGCGCCGTCGCCGCCGCCGCGCGGGACGACGACTTCGACATCGACATCGACGAAGCGCCCGCCGCTGCGCCGCCGGCCGCCGCCCGCGTCGCGCGCGAGGCCCTCGCCGCCGCCGCGCGCGTGGCCGAGTCGCCACCGCGTCCACCCGATCTCATCCCGCGCGCCGCGCTTGGCGTCCTGGGCAAGCTCTCCGGAAGGCCGCCGCGGTTGCCGGTCAAGGCCGCCATTGCCAGCGCGCACCCGCGCGCCGCTCGCATGGCCGTGCCGCTCGACGCGGTCGTGCGCACGCCCGATGGAGCGTCGCACGCCGTGGTCTGTCGGGACATCAGCACCAGCGGTGTGTTCATCCTGACCGATCGCGGCCTGCCGATCGGCGACGTGGTGGAGCTGTCGTTGCGCACCCCCACCAGCGAGCCCTGGCGCGAGCAGGGGCATAGCGCCAGAGCCCGAGTCGTGCGGCGCGAATCGCGAGGTTATGGCCTCGAGCTGATCGAACCACCCGCCACGCTCCTCGCCCAGATCGAGAAGCTGGACGCTTCTTGATCGGCGCAGGTCACGGCTTGGCCAGCGACGCGCACGCCTTCCACATGGCCTCGGCGTCGGCCTGCGTGAATTGCGGGCCCTTGACGTCCTCGCAGTTGAACTCCTTGTCGCCCACCTTGACGTTGCCGTAGAGGTGGAACTCGTTCTTCCCCATGACCTCGCTCTCGTAGAGCAGCGCGTCGGGCGTGTCGACCACGAATTGCTTGAGCTTGTTGATGTCGTTGGCCTGGATCTCCTTCTTGATGGCGGCCACATCCCCCTTCGCGGTGCGCAGCTCGAGCTGGAAGCTGGCGCCCGCCGCGACCTCGGCGGCGCCGAAGCTCTCCTTGGCCGTCGCGCCCTCCGGCGCCATGATCGTCCAGCCCTTCCAGTCCTCGCCCACGGCGGAGAGGTCGAGCGAAGCGAGCTTGGGCGGGGCCGGTGGGTCGGCGGGCTTGTCAGCGGCGGGCTTGTCCGCGGCCGGCTTGCCGCTGGCCGGCTGGTCACCTGCGCCCTTGTTGCCCGCGTCTTCCTTCTTCTTGCAGGCGGTGGAGGAAGACGCGAGCGCGAGCGCGAGCACGACGGTCGAGAGTTTGTTCATGCCCCCACTTATACGCCCGGCGTCGGGGCCAAACCGATCCTGCGAGCGGGTTCGTCAGTGACCGTGGTGCTCCGCCGGCGGGGCCGCAGGGCCGGGGGCAGCGGGGCCAGCGGGGGCAGCGGGGCCAGCGGGGCCAGCGGGGCGGAAGGTGGCGTGGCAGCCCTGGCACGCGCCGAGGGCGCGGCCGAGCGCCGCCGCGGCGCCGGCGTGGTCCTTGGCCAGCGCCGCCATGACCAGCTGCTCGAGCTCGGTGTGGAACGCGGTGTCGATCGCCGTGAAGGCCGCGGCGTCGCCACGGGGGCGGTAGGCACCGCTCGCGAGCGCCTGTTCGGTCGCCAGACGCGCCTCGTGCACGACGTGGATCCAGCGCGGGATCGCCGCCAGGTCGTCGCGTCCGAGCGCGACGATCGCGTGCTGGAGCGCGCACTCGAGCCGGCGCATCTCGGTCAACACGGCGTTGGCGCCGCTCAGGGTCGAGCAGTCGCCGGGCCCCGGCGCGGGCGTGGCCGCCGGAGCTGCGGGCGGCGCGGGCGCAGGCACGACCGCCGGCTCGGGCCGGTGCTGGGCGTCGGGCTCGGACTTCTTGCAGGCGGCGAGCGCGAGCGCCGCGGCGACGAGGACGAGGTGTTTCACCGGCCCAGCCTACCAGGCGCCGTCACCGCGCGGCCGAGGCGGGCGCGGCGGCGTCTGCCGCGGCGGCCTGTCGCCGCACGACGTCCATGTCGAGCGCCCGCACCGCGGCGATCAGCCGGTCCAGCGCCGCCGGCGGCAACGCGCCGACCTGCTCGAAGACGAGCACGCCGTCGCGAAACGCCATCAGCGTCGGGATGGCGCTGATCTGGAACGCGGCGGCGAGCGTGGGCTCGGCCCAGGTGTCGACCTTGGCGAAGGTCACGTCGGGGTGCCGCGCGGCGGCCCGGTCGAACACCGGCGCGAACGCGCGGCAGGGCCCGCACCAGGCCGCCCACCAGTCGATGAGCACGATGCCTTGCTTCACGGTCGAGACGAACGTCTCCTGGGTCAACGGCGTCGTCATGTCGCTCTCTCCTTGTCCGTGAGAGCCGACGAGCGCCGAAAGGATTCACCCCAGCCGGTCGACGACCCGGGCCAGCCGATCACGGACCTCGGCGGCGATGGGCGCGAGCGCGGGGCTGTGGGCGGCCACCGTCTGCATCGGATCGATGGCGAGCACCACGGCGTGGTCGCCCTCCTCGTAGATCACGACGTTGCACGGCAGCATCACGCCCGCGTCGAGCTCGGCCGACAGGGCGCGATGCGCCAGCGTCGGGTTGCACGCGCCGAAGATCGTGTAGCGCCTGAACTCGACCCCCAGCTTGTGCTGGAGGGTGTCGCGCACGTCGACCTGAGTCAGGACTCCGAAGCCCTCGGGCTTGAGCGCCTCGGGCAGCCGCTCGATCGCGGCGTCGTACCCGATCGCCAGGGTCTTCTTCAGGGCCGTTGCCATGTCCACCTCCATCCCCCGTGAGAGCCAGCGCGCGCCGAAAGGGTTCAGCGGTGCATCGCGTCGAGGATTGCGGCGCGGACGGCATCGCGGACCGGTCCCGGGACGTGGTCGCCGGGGATGCTGCGACACAGCGAGACGGTGCGCTTGAGCGTGTCGCAGGCGCCGGCGCACTGCGGGCAGTGGGCCAGGTGCGCCTCGATCTTGGCGCAGGTGGTCTGGTCGATGTCGGCGCCGGCGTAGGCCGACAGCTCGTGCGCCAGGTCGACACACGGATCGGTCTGGCGCGCGTCGAGGACGCCGACCAGGCTCTGGCGCAAGGCCAACCGCGCGCGGTGGAGCCGGCTCTTGAGGGCGCCGATCTCGATGCCGACGACCTGGGCCGCCTCCTCGGCGCTCAGTCCCTCGACGTCTCGCAGCACCAGCACCTCGCGCTGCTCGGCCGGGAGGGCCGCGATCGCGCGGGACAGCGCCGCCCCGAGCTCGCGCGCGTGGGCCTGGTGGTCCGGAGGCGGCGCCGGATCGGGCAGATCCTCGTCGAGCACCCCACCCGGCCGCTCGCTGCGCCGCTCCTTGATGCAGAAGCTGCGCGCGATCTGGTAGAGCCATGTCGAGAGCGCCGCGTCGCCGCGGAACCCCGGCAGGTGACGGAACGCCGCGAGCATCGTCTCCTGCAGCACCTCGCGCGCCGACTCCTCGTCACCGCACATGCGCAGGCCGAAGCGGTAGATCGGCTGCTCGTAGCGCGCCAGCAGCTCGTCGATCGCTGCACGATCGCCGGCGCGCGCGGCGGCGATCAGCTCGGACTCGTCGTCAGATGCGCGCACTCGGCGACATAGCAGCACGTTTCCCACCGGGGCGCACGCCACAGGTACTGAACCCGAAGAGCGTGTAGAGCGGACAGCTCCCGATCGCGCCAGTCACGAGCGGGACGAGCCCGAGCAGCCCCCAGTAGGTCTTGGGACCGATGAAGACCAGGGACAGGACGACGACACCGACCAGGAAGCGGAGGACGCGCTCCAGGCCGTGTTCGTTGGTGGGGAGAAGCTTGTCGACGTTCATGGCGTGGCTCCTTTGCTGGTCAGAGCCGCCGGCGGCGCAGAGGATTCGGCAACGGACTGTTCGCCCCGTGGAACAAGCGAAGCAGATCGTCCAGAAGCCGCTCATCTCTCACGTGGACCTCCAGCGATCGATCGCCGGCGTGAAGGCATTGGCGACCAGCACGGCGAGGGCAGCCGCGTCGGGGTACGGCGTGTAGAGGCGGGCGGCGATGGTCACGACGCCGGCGATCGCGGCGAACGCGACGCGGCCGAGCGGCGCGAACGGGGCCGTGACCGGATCGGTCAGGAGAAAGAACGCGGTCAGGAGCGTTCCGCCGGCGAGCAGGTGCAGGAGCGGATCGGCGACCAGCCACGGCGCGTGGGCGACGATCCGGTCGGAGCCGGGCAGTACGATCGACCCGACCGTGACCGTCGCCAGGTACACCAGCGGCACTCGCCCGTCGATCGTGCGCAGCGCGACGAGCGCGAGGCCGCCGAGCAACACGGCCCACGGCGCCGACGTGCCGAGCGCGCCCGGCACGTCGCCAGACCACACCGCGCTGAGGAGCGGTGCGGTCCCGCCGCTCTCGCGCGCCAGCGGGCTCGCCATGGTCACGCCGTCCCACGCCCACGCCGGCGCGAACAGGGTGGCCGGCACGAGGACCATCAGCAGACCGCGCGACAGCGCCGCCGGATTGAACGGGTTCTTGCCCAGGCCGCCGAAGGCGTGCTTGCCGACGCCGATCGCCAGGGCCCCAGCCGCCGCACCCAGCCACGGCGGCGCGTCGGCCGGCAGCAGCAGCGCGGCGAGCATCCCGGTGATCACCGCCGACAGATCGCGGGGGGCCGCGCGGCGGACCGCGATCTCGACGGCGAGCGCCGCCGTGACCGCGCCCCCGAGCGTGACCGCTGCGGGCGCGCCGTGGCGCCAGATCGCGATCGTCGCGATCGGCAAGAGAGCCACCACCACCTGAGCCATCAGGTGGCTGGTCGACTGCGGCGAGCGCAGGAACGGGCCGCGCATCAAAGGTGCCCGAGCGGCGCCAGGGCCGCGTAGAGAGAAGCCACCACCAGCAGCCGCACGGGCGCGCCGCGCAACCGCCACCACAGCGCGTCGCCATCGACGCGGGTCGCGATCACGTCGGCGGCGATCCAGGTGGAGAGCAGCCAGGTGCCGCCGGTGAGGGCGGCGGCGCTCGCCGAGGTGTGAGGCGCGGCCAGGAGCAGCAGCGCGGGCGCCGCCGCGGGCAGCCGGGCGGCGCACACGACGAGCGCGGCGAGGGGCACGGCGAGCGTGCCGGC
>SXGT01150823.1_pt1 | contig 18500 bp, 16 predicted proteins | sample 3176221 | NCBI WGS metagenome assembly SXGT01 (sample SAMN11356862, study PRJNA531348) | freshwater metagenome | isolation source: freshwater sample F1-120 | place: China: Fuxian Lake, Yuxi | collected 2017-12-25
CGACCCGCGCCCGAACCTGCCGACCATCGTGCGCACCGTGGAGCAGGCCTTCGAGCTGTCGGAAGCGTCCAGCACGCCCGTGATGCTCGAGCTGCGCATCCGCGCCTGCCACGTGCACGGCTCGTTCGCCGCCAAGGACAACCGCGCGCCGCAGTTCTCGCGCCGCGCCTTCATCGAGAACCCCGAGTTCGACTACGGCAGGATCTGCCTGCCGCCCTCCTCCTACGCGCAGGAGAAGCACAAGATCGACGTGCGCTGGCCGGCGGCGGTGAAGTTCATCCGCGAGCACAAGCTGAACGAGTTCTTCGACGGCGTCATGCGGGACACCGGCATCCTCTGCCAGGGGGGCAAGTACAACGCCGTGATCCGTGCCTTGCAGCTACTGGGCTACGCCGATGCCTTCGGCGCCAGCCGCATCCCGATCTACTGCATGAACGTCACCTACCCGCTGATCCCCGAGGAGATCGTGCAGTTCTGCGCCGGCAAGGCCAAGGTGCTGCTGGTGGAGGAAGGCCAGCCCGCGTACCTGGAGGATGCGCTGCTCGCCACGCTGCGCCGCGCCGATCTGAACTCGGTAAAGGTGTTCGGCAAAGCAACCGGTGTGGAACACGCTAGCGTGTTGCCACTGGCAGGGGAATACACCGGCGAAACGGTGCTCATCGGCATGGCGAAGTTCCTCGGCGAGGAAAAGAAGCTCGAGGCGCTCATCGCGCCGAAGAAGCAGGCCGCCGCCATGCTTGGCGCGGCGGTGCCGGTGCGCCCACCGGGCTTCTGCGTCGGCTGCCCCGAACGACCGGTGTTTGCCGCCATGAAGCTGGTGGAGAAGGACCAGGGGAGTTTCCATGTCTCGGCGGACATCGGCTGCCACCTGTTCTCGTCGCTGCCGCCCTTCAACATCGGCAACACGGTGCTCGGCTACGGCCTCGGCCTCGCCTAGAACTCCGCCGTGCACCCGATGTTCGGGCGGCGCACGCTCACGGTGAAGGGCGACGTCGGCTTCTGGCACAACGGCCTCACCTCCGGCATCGCCAATTCGGTGTTCAACAAGGGCGACGGCATCCTCGTCATCATGAAGAACGGCTACAGCTCGGCCACCGGTACGCAGGAGCTGCCCTCCTCGCCGCAGCACAGCGAGAGCAAGTCCGACATGGGCATCGAGCGCGCGCTGCGCGGCGTCGGCGTGGGCTGGATGCGCACCGTGCACACCTACCATGTCGGTGAGATGAAGCAGACCCTGTCAGAGGCCATGACCACCGCCTACCAGGGACTCAAGGTGATCATCGCCGACGGCGAATGCCAGCTCGAAAAGCAGAGGAAGCTCAAGCCGCTGGTCGCCGCCGCGCTGGCCAAGGGCGATCGCACGGTGAAGGTGAAGTACGGCGTGGACGAGGACACCTGCACGGGCGACCACTCCTGCATCCGGCTCTCGGGCTGCCCGACGCTGACGGTGAAGGACAATCCTGATCCGCTGCGCCGCGACCCGGTGGCGACGGTGATCGAGGGCTGCGTCGGCTGCGGCCTGTGCGGCGAGAACGCGCACGCAGCCACGCTCTGCCCGTCCTTCTATCGCGCGGAAGTCATCCAGAACGCGGGGCCTTGGGATCGTTTCCTCGCCGACCTGCGGGCGCTCTTCACCGGCGCGCGCCGCGCAGGTGGTAGCATCACATGATGCGCCTGCGCACTTTTGTCCTTGCATTGGCTGCGGTAGCGGCGGCCGCATCCGCCAGCGCCCAGACGTTTCCCTCCCGGCCCGTGCGCTTCATCGTTGCCGCTGCGCCAGGCGGCGGTGGCGACCTGATGGCGCGGCTGCTCGCCGAGCCGCTGCGCGAGGATCTGGGTCAGCCGGTGTTCGTGGACAACAGGGGCGGCGGCAACGGCATTATCGGCGCGCTGGAAGCCGCGCGCGCCGCGGCCGACGGGCATACGGTGCTGCTCACCGCCGCCGCGCTCGCCATCGCGCCCTCCGTGTACGCAAAGCTCGCCTTCGACCCGGTGCGCGACCTGAAGCCGATCGCGATCGTGGCATCGGTGCCGCTGGTTCTGGTGACAAGGAACGACAACCCGGTCAACACCGTGGCGGATCTCGTCTCCCTGGCGAAGCGCGAAGGCGACAAGGTCACCTTCGCGAGCTTCGGCAACGCCACGCCCTCGCATCTCGTCGGCGAGAGCATGAACCAGCTTGCCGGCCTGAAGATGACGCACGTGCCCTACAAGGGCAGCGCCGCGGCGCTGACCGACGTGCTCGGCGGCCTGGTGACCTTCGGCATCCTGGATGCGTTCTCCATGACGCCGCAGGTGAAAGGTGGCCGCGTGAAGGCGATTGCGGTCACGGGGCCGAGGCGCTTCCATGCGCTGCCCGATCGTCCTACGCTGGTGGAAGCCGGTATCGCATTCGACCCGGTGGGTTGGCACGGCATCTTCGCGCCGACGGGCGTTCCGCCCGCGATCGCGAGCCGGCTCAATGCCGCGTTCGTGAAGGCGGCGAACCGCCCGGAGATCCGCGAGCGCATCGTAAACGGCGGCTCGGTGCCGATCGAGCCGCCGTTGTCGGTCGAGCAGTGGACCGCGCGCTTCCTGCAGGATGTCGAGCAATGGGGACGCGTCGCCAAGGCGGCCAGGATCAGCGCGGAGTTCCAATAGACCGGTCGTTCGACATCGCCGTAACGCGCGCCGTGCGCTTCGGCGCCGCGATCATCGGCCACCCTGCCGCGCCGCGCCGCCGCGACCTGCTGCTCGACGTCTACGCGCCGGTGGGCGCGGCCGGCGCGCGGCCGGCGATGGTGATGGCCTTCGGCGGCGCGCTGCACCGCGGGTCGCGCGAGCACGACCGGGTGGACGCCGAGGGACAGCGCAACACCACGATCGCGGAATACTGCGCGCGCTTCGCCGCGCGCGGCCATGTCGCGTTCTCGATCGACTACCGGCTGATCCCCGAGGACCCGCATCCCGGAGACACGCCGATCATCTCGAACGAGCGCAGCACGCCGCGTTCCCGCGTTGACGTCGTGCGCCAGATCATGGGACTGCCGCCGATCACCATGGAGCAGCTGCGCTGGGGCATCGAGGCGGCCTGCGACGACATGGAGATGGCGGTCGCGTTCGTCCGCGCCAACGCGGCACGCTTCGGGGTGGACGCGGATCGCGTCGCGCTGGGCGGCTTCTCCGCCGGCGCGCGCATGGCGCTGATGGTCGCCTTCGGGGCGCGCGTGCCGGTGCGCGGCGTGGTCAGCCTCTCCGGCTTCATCGGGCCGGACGACCTCACGCGCTATGTCACCGGCGGGCCCGGCCAGCCGCGCGTCCTGCTCTTCACCGGCCAGCACGACATCGACTACGTCGCCGCGGCCTCATCCGGCATCGCGGATCACTTCGCATCGCGGCGCCTCCTCGCGGGAGCCCACGTCGTCGCCGGCGCGAACCATTTCTACGCCGGCGAGAGCCCGGTCGCTTGCGCCGACGGGCGGGCAAGCACAGTGGAAGGCGAGATGGCCGCGTTCCTTGCAGAGGCGTTCACCTGATTGGGGCGGCGCGGCCTGTCCGCAGCCCCGATCCGCTTCAGCGCCGGCGCTTGCGCGCCGCGGGCTTGAGGAGCTGCTCCAGCGCCGCGCGCAACGGCGGCAGGTCCTTCTCCACCACGGCCCAGACGATCGCCACATCCAGCAGCCAGTACTTGTGCGCGAGCCGGTCACGCATGCCGGCAACGCTCCTCCAGGGCACTTCCGGACGAAGGCGGGCAAGCTCGCTGCCCGCGGCCTGCGCGTCCTTGACGGCCTGACCGAGCTGGATCAGGCGCGCGACCACGGCGTCGCGCAGCATGGCGCTGGATTCGAACGCCTTGCGGCCCTTGCGCGTGTAGCCCTCGATCGCGGCGATGGCTTCGAGCGCGTCGCCCAGGTGGTCCGACGCGGCGCGCGCCATGCTCAGAGGATCTGGATCGCGTCGCGGCTGGCCTCCGCGAGCACGCGCGGCTTCATTCCGGCGCGCGTCACCACGTCGACCTTGCGGCCGAGCAGGTCCTGCAGGTCTTCGGCGAAACCGATGAGATCGACGAGGCTGCGCCCGCGCTCGAGCTCGACCATGAAATCGAGGTCGCTTGCGGGGCTGTCGGCGCCGCGCGCCGCCGAACCGAACAGCGCGACGCTGCGCACGCCATGCGCCCGTGCCAGCGAGCCGATCAGCGACCGCCTGCGCTCGACCTCCGCGCGCGCAGCGCCGGCCGCCTGCGCGCCGTGGGCATCGAGCGCGAACTGCAGCCCTGCAGCGCCCGCCAGGCGAGCGAGGCTGTCGAAGTCGCAGGTGCCGCGCGAGCCGATGCGCGACACGGTTTCCGGGCGCACACCCGCTCGGGCCGCGAGCGCGCGCCGGTTCAGGCCGCGCGCGCGGGCAGCTTCCGTGATGCGGGCGAGGGCCTCGGACACCGAATATCGCGACATCGCTCAAGTGTCAACGATATTGACTTTAACGTCAATGTCCGCAAAGGCTATTCGGCCCTGATATTCGCGTCCTTCACGACCTTGCCCCACTTGGCGTAGTCGGCCCTGATCTTCTCCACCGTCTGCGCGGGCGGGAAGATCTCCGCATCGCAGCCGGTGGCGTTGATGGGCTCCAGGGCCGCCTTGTCCGCCCCGACTCTCGCCAGCGCCGCGGTCCAGCGCGATACGACCTCCTGCGGCAGGCCGGCGGGGCCGAGCAGTCCGTACCACGCCGTCGAGTCGAAGCCCTTCAGGCCCAGCTCGTCCATCGTCGGCACGTCCGGGAACGCCGCCGAGCGGGTGAGCGAGGTCACCGCCAGCGCGCGGATCTTGCCGCTCTTCACCGCGCCGACGGCCGGTCCGAGCGAGGAAAACAGCATCGGCACCTGCCCACCCATCAGGTCGGTCATGGCCGGGCCGCCGCCCTTGTACGGCACGTGCAGCAGGCTCGCGCCGGTGACGTTCTTGAAGTACTCGCCAGAAAGGTGGTGCGGGCCGCCCACGCCGGAGGTGCCGTAGCTCCACTTCGCCGGCTCCTTCTTCGACGCGGCAACCACCTCGGCCATCGTGCGGAAGGGCGTCGACGGGTGTACCACCAGCATGCTGCCGCTGCCGCAGACGTGACCCAGGTGCGTGAACGAGTTGACGTTGTGGTAGCCGACCTTGGCCAGGTGGGGCGCCACGGTCAGCGGGCCGCTGTCGAAGTAATACAGCGTGTAGCCGTCGGCCGGCGCCTTGGCGATGAACTCCATCGCCACCCCGCCCGCGTTGCCGGGCTTGTTTTCGATGATGAGCGGCTGCCCGAGCAGCGGCTCGAGCGCGCGCGCGAGCGGGCGAACGCCGGCGTCCGCCGCGCCGCCGGGCGCATAGCCGATGACCACGCGGACCGGTTTTACTGGATAGGCCTGCGAAAGCGCCACCTGCGGCAGGATGCAGGCGGCGAGCAGCACGCCGAGTCGTTTCATTTGCATGGTCCCCTCTCCGTTGAGCCCTGCGGCATGATATCGCGATGGATGCGCGCCGGTCGGTGGTGATCGCGGGCGGCGGCCCGGCCGGGCTGTGCCTCGCCATCGAGCTCGGCCTGCGCGGCGTGCCCTGCCTCCTGCTCGACGACAAGCCCGACACCACGCGCCACCCCGCCGCCAACGCCACGCAAGCGCGCACCATGGAGCACTTCCGGCGCATGGGCGTGGCGCGCGAGATCCGCGCCCAGGGGTTGCCAGCCGACTACCCCACCGACATCGCCTACTTCACGCGCTACGCCGGCCGCGAACTGGCGCGCTTGCGCCTGCCGCCCGCCGCACAGACGCAGGACCTCGCGCGCCGCGCGACCGGCTCCTGGAGCACGCCCGAGCTGCCGCACCGCTGCTCGCAGATGTACATCGAGCGGATCCTGAAGCGCCGCGCGCGCGAGTTCGCGACCAACGACATCCGCTACGGCTGGCGCGTCGCGGGCTTTCGCGACCTCGGCACCCGCGTCGAGGTGGACGCACAGCCGGTCGGCGGCGCGATCGCCACGACCATCGCCTGCGACTACCTCGTCGGCTGCGACGGCGCGCGCAGCATGGTGCGCGATGCGCTGGGCATCCGCCTCGAAGGCGAAGGCACCGCAAGCCGCGATTTCATGGGCGGCGCGATGCTCGCCGCGCACATCCGCTCGGCCGAGCTTTACCGCGTGATCCGCGGCGAGCGCGCGTGGATGTACTGGGCGTTCAATCCGGAGCGGCGCGCGTTCATGCCTGCGCTGAACGGCACCGACGAGTTCGTCTTCCACACCCAGCTCACCGAGCGGCAGGCCGCGGGCGAGGTGTCCGAAGCGCAGGTGCGCGCGATGGTCGCCCAGGCGGTGGGTGCCGAGTTCGCCTTCGAGGTGCTCTACACCGCGCGCTGGAACGCGGGCTACACGCTGGTGGCGCAGGCCTTTAGCCGCGGCCGCGTGTTCCTCGCCGGCGACGCGGCGCACCTGTTCACGCCCACCGGAGGCTTGGGCTACAACACCGCAGTGGATGACGTGGTCACTCTCGGCTGGAAGCTCGCCGCCACGCTGCAGGGCTGGGGCGGACCGCAATTGCTTGCAAGCTACGAGGCGGAACGCCGCCCCAGCGCGCAGCGCAACACGCGCATCGCGCGCGGCTTTGCCGACAGCATCGGCAACTTCGCCCCGCACGCGCGGATCGAAGAAGAATCGGCGGAAGGCGAACGCGCGCGCGAGGAGGCGGGGCGCTATCTCCTCGCCCACGCCGAGCGCGAGTTCAGCATCCCGGGCGTGACGCTCGGCGTGCGCTACGACGGCTCGCCGATCGTCCTGCCCGACGGGCCACCGCCCGCGGACACGATCAATGAGTATCACTCGAGCGGCGTGCCCGGCGGCCGCGCGCCGCACCTGTGGCTGGGGGAGGACTCGCTCTACGACAGGCTGGGCGGTGAATTCACGCTGCTGCATCTTGCCGGCCCCGCGCCGCGATCCCGACGCGGTGTGCCGCTCACGACCCTCGACCTCACGCATCTGCCGCAGGCGCGCCAGCTCTACGGCGCCGATCTCGCACTCATCCGGCCGGACCAGCACATCGCCTGGCGCGGCGCGCACGACGCCGATCCGGTGGCCGCACTCGCGCGCGCTTGCGGCCAGGCGAGTTGAGGTAGCGTTCGACCCTCCACGCGTTCAACCCGAGGTGCATGCCATGTCCCACGATTTCATCGTCATCGGCGCCGGCCACAACGGCCTTGCCTGCGCCGCCTATCTCGCGAGGACGGGTGCCAGCGTGCTGGTGCTGGAGCGCAGCGCGCGCGTCGGCGGCGGGTGCCACACCGAGGAAGCGACGCTGCCCGGCTTCCGGCACAACCTGTGTTCCGTCGTCCACACCCACATTCCCAACAGCCCGGTGTACCGCGACCTCGAACTCGAGCGCCTCGGCGTGAAGTACGTCTACCCGGACTACCTGCGCGGCACCATCTTTCCCGACCACCGCAGCATCGTCATGCACCGCGAGCCGGAACGCATGGCCGCCGAGCTGGGCCGGTACTCGGCGCGCGACGCGAGGACCTACACGCAACTGGTGGCGGACTACGGCGAGTTCATCGACTCGACCTACCTGCCCCTGATGTACTCGCCGCCGTTGCCGCCCTCGATGCAAACCGCCGAGCTGGAGAAGTCCGAGGAAGGCCGCGCGCTGCTGCAGTGGCAGGCGAGCACGCCGGTGCAACTGCTCGACGAGCTGTTCGAGAGCGAGGAGGTGAAGGTGCATTTCCTCGTTCGGATGACGGTGCTGGGATTCGCGCCGGACCAGTTCGGGCAAGGGTGGATCTGCCTGTTCCGCATCCTTAAAGCCGAGGCGCCGATCTGTGTCGGCGGCTCGCAGAGCCTGGCCGACGGGCTGCGCCGCGCGCTCGAGGCGCACGGCGGCGCGGTACAGACCGGGATCGAGGTGAAGCGCGTCCTGCTGCGCGGCAAGCGCGCGGTGGGGGTGGAACTGTCCGATGGCACGCGCACCGAAGCGGCCAAGGCGGTGATCACCAACGTCGAACCGAAGAAGAGCTTCCTGCAGATGGTCGGCGAAGAGCATTTGCCCCCCGCCTTCGCCACGCGCGTGCGGAACTACCACTCGCGGGGGCGCTCGCTGATGGTGCTGCACCTGGCGCTCTCGGAGCCGCCGCAATATCGCGCCGCCGCGCACAACGCACCTGTCAACACGGCGTTCAGCCAGGAAATGTTCGGCGGCAGCGTCGCGGACCAGGTCCGCGCCTACCGGGACATCGCCGCGGGCGTCGCACCGCGCATGGAGATGCTGCAGGTCACGCTGCCGACGCTGTTCGACCCCTCGCAGGCGCCCGCAGGGCGGCACACCGCGGTGGTCTGGCAGTACGCGCCCTACGCCGTGCAGGGCGGCTGGCCGAAGCTGCGCGAGCAGTACGCCGCGCACCTGCTGGAACTCTGGCGCCGCTACGCGCCGAACATCACGCAGGACAGGATCCTCGGCATGAAGATCCAGGACCCCACCGACACCGAGCGGCTGAACGACAACATGGTCAACGGCGTCGACGTGGTGGGCGACATGACGCCCGACCAGATGGGCTACTTCCGCCCGTTCGCCGGCTGGTCGAATTACCGCTCGCCGGTCGAGGGTCTCTACATGTGCGGCGGCTACTGCCATCCGGGCGGCGGCGTGCACGCGGGGGCGGGACACAACGCCGCCACCGCGATCGTCGAGGACTTCAAGCTGAAGCGGTGGTGGGACTGATGCCGCAGCACGAGGCGAAATTTGCCGTCAACGCCCCGCCCGGAGAGGTCTGGAAGTTCATCCGCGACATCGAGTCCCTCTGCGCGTGCATCCCCGGCGTCGAGCGCGTCAGGCTGGTGGACCAGCGCACTGCCGAGCTGACGGTGAAGGAGAAGATCGGCGTCATCCCGCTGATCGTGAACCTGACGGCGCACATCGACGAGGAAGATCCCCCACGCAGGCTGCACGCGACCGCCCGTGCCGAGCACCTGACGATGGAGATCGAGGTCGCGCTGGAGGCCGCGCCTGCGGGAACCGGGCTGACCGGCGTGTTCAAGGTCAAGGGCGAGGGGCCGCTCAAGGCGGTGGTCGATCGCCTGTTCGACAAGCGCGCGGCGGAGCGCACTGTCCAGTTCGCGGCCACGCTCGAAGAGCGCTTCGGCGCCGCGGCAGCGCCGCAGCGCGCCGCGGCCGCCGCGCCTGGCATCTTCGAGCGGCTGCGCCGGTGGCTCGCCGGGCTCTGGCAGCGTTAGGGTAATCTCGCCCCGTGGAACGCTCCTTCGATAGCGAAATCGAGTCGCTCAAACTCGGCGACGGCGAGGTCTTCCACGGCGAGGGCATCCTCGCCGTGACCAAGGCCCTGCTGCAGTCGGGGGTTTCGTACGTCGGCGGCTACCAGGGCGCGCCGGTGTCGCACCTGCTCGACGTCATGGTGCAGGCGCGCGAATACATGGACGAGCTCGGCGTGCACGTCGAGGCCTGCACCAACGAGGCTTCGGCCGCGGCCATGCTCGGCGCCTCGATCAACTACCCGGTGCGCGGCGCGGTGACATGGAAGTCGATCGTCGGCACCAACGTCGCCTCGGATGCGCTGTCGTACCTCTCCACCGCGGGCGTGATGGGCGGCGCGATGATCATCGCCGGCGAGGACTACGGCGAGGGCGCGAGCGTGGCGCTGGAGCGCACCCACGCCATCGCGATGAAATCCTCGCTCTGGATGCTCGACCCGCGCCCCAACCTGCCGAGCATCGTGCGCATGGTCGAAAAGGGCTTCGAACTCTCGGAAGCATCGAACTCGCCGGTGATCGTCGACCTGCGCATCCGCGCCTGCCACGTGCAGGGGCATTTCAGCGCGCGCACCAACCGCGCGGCCGCCCTGTCCAAGCGCCACCGCGGCGGCCCGGCCGACTTCAACTACGAGCGCCTGTCGCACCCGCCGGCGACCTTCCGGCAGGAAAAGCTGAAGGCCGAGGTGCGCCTGCCCGCGGCGCGCCGCTTCGTCGCCGAAGCGAGGCTCAACGAACTGTTCGAGGGCGACCTCGCCGAAGTCGGCGTCGTCGTGCAGGGCGGCCTGTACAACAACCTCCTGCGCGCGCTGCAGGCGCTCGGGCTGGCGGATTCCTTCGGCAAGAGCCGCGTGCCGATCCTCGCGCTGAACGTGGTCTATCCACTGGTGCCGGAGGAGATCGTCGCCTTCTGCGCGGGCAAGAAGGCCGTGCTGGTGCTCGAAGAAGGCCAGCCCGAGTTCATCGAGCAGGACATCGCCACGACCCTGCGCAGGAATGATCAGGCCACCGAAGGGCCTTCAAGCACCTCGGCGAAGTTGCATGGCAAGGACCTGCTGCAGATGGCAGGCGAATACAGCGCGGAACTCATGGTGCAGGGCCTGACGAAGTTCCTCGCGCAGCACCAGCCGCGCCTCGACCTGTCCGGCGGCGCGCGCTGGCTCTCGCAGGTGGGCGAGGCGCGCCGGCGCGCGGCCGAGCTGCTGGGTACGGTCCCCCCGCGGCCGCCGGGTTTCTGCATCGGCTGCCCGGAGCGGCCGGTCTTCTCCGCGCTCAAGCTTGCCGAGCGCGTGACCGGGCGCCCGCACGTCTCGGGCGACATCGGCTGCCACGCCTTCGCCACCTTCGAGCCCTTTTCCATGGGCAACTCGATCCTCGGCTACGGCATGAGCCTCGCCTCCGCCGCCGGCGGCGGCCCGATGCTGGCGCAGCGTCCGTTCGCGGTGTTGGGCGACGGCGGCTGCTGGCACCACGGCCTGCTGTCGGGCGTGGCCTCGAACTTGTTGAACCGCGGCGATGCCGTGCTGCTCATCATGAAGAACGGCTACGCCTCGGCCACCGGCACCCAGGAGCTGATCTCCTCGCCGCCGAAGGAGTCGCGCGACAGCTCGGGAGAAAGCGCCGCGCACGCCGACCGCACCATCGAGAACGCGCTGCAGGGCCTCGGCGTGCAGTGGGTGAAGACGGTGCACACCTACGACGTACCCGACATGCAGAGGACGCTGACGGAGGCACTGACCACCGAAGCGAAAGGGCTGAAGGTGATCGTTGCCGAAGGCGAATGCCAGCTCGAGCGCCAGCGCCGAGTCAAGCCGGAGACCGCGCGCATGCTCGCCGCCGGCGAGCGCGTGGTGAAAGTGAAATACGGGGTGGACGAGGACACCTGCACCGGCGACCATTCGTGCATCCGGCTCTCGGGCTGCCCGACGCTGACGGTGAAGGACAATCCCGATCCGCTGCGCCGCGACCCGGTGGCCGCCGTGATCGAGGGCTGCGTCGGCTGCGGCCTGTGCGGCGAGAACGCGCACGCGGCGACGCTCTGCCCCTCCTTCTACCGCGCCGAGGTGGTGCAGAACCCGTCGGCGTGGGACCGATTGATGCATACGCTGCGAAAGGCATTCGTTCCGGCATGACGCCACCCGACCGTACGATCACCATCCTCGTGGCCGCGCTCGGCGGCGAAGGCGGCGGCGTGATGGCCGACTGGCTGATCGAGGCCGCAGCCGGGAGCGGCTTCCCGGCGCAGAGCACCTCCATTCCCGGCGTCGCGCAGCGTACCGGCGCGACCACCTACTACCTGGAGATTTTCCCGGCCAGGCGCGAGCTGCTCGGCGGCCGCGAGCCGGTGATGTCGCTCACCCCGAGCCCGGGCAACGTCGACGTCATGGTGGCCTCCGAGCTGGTAGAGGCCGCGCGCGCGATGCAGAACGGCTTCGTCAGCCCCGATCGCACCACGCTGGTCGCCTCGACACACCGCATCTACGCCACCATGGAAAAAATGCAGATGGGCGACGGGCGCTTCGATTCGCAGCGCGCCATCGACGCGGCGAAGGCGCTGGCCAAACGCTCGGCGCTGTTCGACATGCGCGAACTGGCGCAGGCCAACGGCACCGTGATCAACGCCGTGCTGTTCGGCGCCATGGCGGGCTCCGGCGCGCTGCCGCTCACGCGCGAAGCCTGCGAGGCGGCCATCCGCAAGGGCGGCCGGGGCGCCGAAGCCAGCCTGCGCGGCTTCGCGGCGGGCTTCGACATTGCGGCGGGTTCGCGCGCCACCCCGCAAGCGCCGGCCAGGCGGCCAGCGCCCGAGATGCAGGAGATCCTCGACCTCGGCGTCGCGCGGCTGGAGGACTACCAGGGCGACGGCTACGCCAGGCTGTTCCTCGCGCGCGTGAAGTCGCTGGACACCGGCGACCTGAAGCTGGTCGGCGAGACCGCGCGCCACCTTGCGGTGTGGATGAGCTACGAGGACATCATCCGCGTCGCCGACCTGAAGACGCGCGCCTCGCGTTTCGAGCGCGTGCGCAGGGAAGTCGGCGCGAAGGACGGCGAGCCGGTGGTGGTGATCGACTTCCTCAAGCCCGGCGTGGAGGAAGTCGCCTCGCTCCTGCCGCCCTCGATGGGACGCGCGCTGGTGCAATGGGCGGAGAAGAACGGCAAGCTGGACGCGTACAACGTCGGCATGCACGTGAAAACCTCCGGCGTGCTGGGCTACCTGATGACGCGCGCGCTCGCGTGGCTCAAGCCCTGGCGCCCGCACAGCTACCGCTATGCCGAGGAGCAGAAACTGATCGAGCGCTGGCTCGCCCACGTGCGCGAGGCGGCGAAGAAGAGCCCCGCGCTCGCGCTGGAGATCGCCGAGTGCGCGCGCCTGGTCAAGGGCTACGGCGATACGCACCGCCGCGGCAAGGCCAACTTCGTCGCCATCATGGACGCGCTGGTGGAGAACCCGGCGACCTCGGACCCGGCGGAACAGGCGAAGTCGATACGCAAGGCGCGCGAAGCCGCCCTCGCCGATGCCGAGGGGAAGGCCCTCGGCGGCGCGCTCGGCAAGCCGGTGACCTGGCTGAAGGCCGTCCACTAACGCAGAGGAGTTCCCATGACCACTGCCGTCACGCCAAACGTGAAACAGCACGACCAACTGCCACCGAAGGCCTCGCGCTTCGTCGACGTCGCGGCGCTGCCGTGGACGAAGACCGCCTATCCCGGGGTCGAGGCGAAGACGTTGCTGGTGGACCGCAGTTCCGGACTGCTGACCGTGCTTCTCAGGATGGCGCCGAACGCAAAGCTGCCGGACCACGAGCACGTGCTGATCGAGCAGACCTGGCTGCTGGAGGGATCCCTCGTCTGCGGCGAAGGCACCGTGACGGCGGGCAATTTCGTCTGGCGCCCCGCCGGCAGCCGGCACGAGGCCTGGGCCGGCCCCGAGGGCAACCTTTCCATCGCCATGTTCCAGTTGCCGAACAAGTTCTTCCAGGCCGACGGGCGCGAGCTCGATTTCCTCGGCAACGACTGGGACAAGGCCTGGGGCACGGCGGCCAACGCGGCACACCTCTGACGTGGGCAGGATCTTCACCACCGAGCGCCGGATCCGCTTCTCGCACTGCGACCCGGCGGGCATCGTCTACTTCGTCAACTTCTTCGACATGGTGGGCGGCGCGGTCGAGGACTGGTTCGCCGGGGCGATCGGCATCACCTTCAACGAGATGCACATCGGGCGCCGCGTCGGCTTCCCGATCGTCAACACCGGCTGCGAGTTCTTCAAGCCCTGCCACCTGGGCGACCTGCTGGTGCTGGAGCTCGCGGTGGCGAAACTCGGGCGCAGCTCGATCGAGTTCGCCATCCGCGGACAGGTCACCGGCGAGGAGAAGTTCCGCGCACGCCACAAGGTCGCGCTGGTGTCGCTGGACACCTACCGCTCGCAGCCCATCCCGGAGGACATGCGCGCGCGCATGGCGCCGTTCGTCGCCGGCTGAGCCACGGGCCGGGCGCTTGACGAGGATCAAGCGCGCCGGCCGCGGCGCGCCTAGATTGGCCCTCATGAGCCAAGCCGCCATTCGGGCGGGCGTTCCGGAGGCGATCTACCACCGCCGAGCGGTGCGCAGCTACACCGACCAGCAGCCCGGGGAAACGCTGATCCTCGAGCTGATCGACGCCGCGGTGCGAGCGCCGACGGCCATGCACCTGGAGCCCTGGGCCTTCGTCGTCATCCAGGACCGGGCCATGCTCGAGCGCTACTCCGAGCGTTCGAAGGCGATGTTGCTCGAGCCCGAGCTGGCGGTGGGCTGGGGTTCCGCGGGCAGCTCGCACCACGACCACCCGGGAGTGCTCGCCGACCCCGGCTTCAACATCTTCTACGACGCCGGCACGCTGATCGTCATCTGCCGCACCGCCGACACGCGCTTTGCCGAGGCCGACTGCTGGCTGGCGGCGGAAAACCTGATGCTCGCCGCCGCGGCGCGCGGCCTCGGCACCTGCTGCATCGGCTACGCGCTGCCGGTGCTCAATGCCCGAGACGTCAAGCACGAACTGGGGATCCCGCACGCAGGCGCCGCCGTGGCGCCCATCATCCTCGGCACGCCGCGGGGAACCGTTCCGGCGGTTTCGCGCAAGGTGCCGGAGATCCTGCGCTGGGTCAGGTGACGGCCGCTGCGCATCACCCGCATCGGCGTTGAGGACGCGCTCGCGAGCCTGCGCACCGGCGCGGACGGGCTGGCATCGGCGGAAGCCGCCCGCCGCCTGCTCGAATACGGCGCCAACCGCCTGCAGGCCGCCCGGCGCGCACCGCTTGCGCTGCGCCTTGCCCGCCAGTTCACGCACTTCTTCGCGCTGATTCTCTGGGCCGCCGCCGGCCTGGCGTTCGGCGCCGAATGGCGCCAGCCGGGCCAGGGGATGGCCGCGCTCGGTGTCGCCATCGTCGCCGTCGTCGCCGTCAACGGTGCGTTCTCGTTCTGGCAGGAATACCGCGCCGAGCGGGCGGTCGCCGCCCTGCAGACGCTGCTGCCGCACCAGGTGACCGCGATGCGCGACGGCAGCGCGGCTCGAATTCCCGCCGAGACCCTGGTGCCGGGCGACGTGATCCTGGTCGCCGAAGGCGAGGAGGTTCCCGCGGACTGCCGCGTGATCGAGTCCTGGGGACTGCGCGCCAATCTCGCCACCGTGACCGGCGAAGCGCTGCCCAAGGCGCGCATCGCGCAGGCCGTTGCGGAAGACGCGCCGCTCGCGGCGCGCAACGTCCTGCTGGCTGGCACCTCCATCGTTTCCGGCGAGGGCCGCGCCGCGGTCTACGCCACCGGCATGCGCACCGAATTCGGCCGCATCGCGCATCTCGTCCAGTCCACGGGCGAGGCGCGAACACCGCTGCAGCGCGAGATCGCGCACGTTTCGCGCCTCGTCGCGCTGCTCGCCACCGGGCTGGGGATCGCGTTCTTCGCCATCGGGCAGATGGTGGGCCTGACATTCGGCGAGAGCCTGCTCTTCGGCATCGGCATCATCGTCGCCAACGTGCCCGAGGGGTTGCTGCCGACGGTCACCCTGGCGCTCGCGCTGGCCACGCAGCGCATGGCGGCGCGCAAGGTGCTGGTGCGCCACCTGCAGGCGGTGGAGGCGCTCGGCTCGGCCACCGTGATCGTCACCGACAAGACCGGGACGCTGACCGAGAACTCGATGCGCACGCGTTCGGCGGCATTCGCCGACGGCGGGTGTCGCGTCGATGGGCTCTCGCCGGCCGAGGCGCGGCAGCGCGCGGGGTTCTTCGAGGCGGCACGGCACTGCCACGCGCTGCACGCCGTGGCCGAGAACGGCCACACCACGCAGCGCGGCGATCCGATGGAAATCGCGCTGGTCGAGATGGCCGCGCGCGCCGGCTTCGGTGCCGCGGCGCCCGGGCGCATCGGCGAGCTGCCGTTCGACGCCGAGCGCATGCGCATGTCGACGCTGCACCGGGCGGACGGGGATGCCATCCTCTACTGCAAGGGGGCGCTCGAGGCGGTGCTGCCGCACTGCACCGGCGTCGAGCGCGCAGGCAACGTCGTTCCCATGGACGAGGCCCTGCGGGCGCGGTTCCTCGCGGCCGAGCGCGAATTCGCGACGCGCGGCGAGCGCGTCCTGGCGCTGGCATGGCGCCGCCTGCCCGCGGACACGGCGCCGGATCGCTGGGAGGAGGAGCTGGTGCTCGCCGGCCTGGTCGGGCTCGAGGACCCGCCCCGCGCCGAAGTGCCGGCCGCGGTGCGCACCTGCCGGGAAGCGGGCATCCGGGCGATCATGGTGACCGGCGACCACCCGCGCACGGCGCTCGCCGTGGCGCGCGCCGTCGGCATGGTCGCAGGCAGCTCGCCGCGCGTGGTGACGGGCGACGAACTCGCGCACCTCAGTGAAACGCAGCTGCAGCTCGCGCTCGACCACCCCGAAGTGCTCTTCGCCCGCGCCAGCGCCGAGCAGAAGCTGCGCGTCGTCGAAGCCCTGCGCGCCAAGGGCCACGTCGTCGCGGTGACCGGGGATGGCGTGAACGACGCGCCGGCCCTGCGCCGCGCCGACATCGGCATCGCCATGGGCATCGCCGGCACCGACGTGGCGCGCGAATCCGCCGACATCGTGCTGCTGGAAGACACCTTCGCCTCGATCGTCGCCGCGATCGAGGAAGGGCGCGCGGTGCACGACAACATCCGCAAGTTCCTCACCTACATCCTGACATCCAACATTCCCGAGGTGGTGCCCTACCTCGTGTTCGTGCTGGCGCGCGTGCCGTTGCCGCTCACGGTGATCCAGATCCTCGCCGTGGATCTCGGCACCGACATGGTCCCCGCGCTGGCGCTGGGCGCGGAACGGCCCGCGCCGGGAATCATGCAGCGCCCGCCGCGGCCGCCAGGCGAGCGCCTGATGCACTGGCCGCTGGTGGCGCGCGCCTACCTCTGGCTCGGCCCGCTGGAGGCGCTGGCGGCGATGGCGGCCTTTTTCTTCGTCCTCGATCGCGGCGGCTGGCGCTACGGCGACGCGCTGCCGGCGGCCGACCCGCTCTACCTGCAGGCCACTGCGGCGTGCCTCGCGGCGATCGTCGTCACGCAGGCGGTCAACGTCTTCCTCTGCCGCCACCCGGAGCGCAGCGCGTTCGCGCCGGGCTATTCGACCAACCGCCTTCTGGTCGCCGGGGTCGCGCTGGAACTGGTGCTCATCGCCTGCATCGTCTACACGGCGCCGGGGCAGGCGGCCTTCGGTGCCGCACCGCTGCCCGCCGAAGCCTGGCTCTTCATGCTGCCGTTCGCCGCCCTGATGCTGGCGCTGGAAGAGGGGCGCAAATTCCTCATGCGCCGTAGCCGTCCGCCAGCATGAATTCCAGCAGACGCGGCTCGCCGCAGGCGACGGCCTCCTTCAGCGCCGCATCGACGTCCGCAGGATCCGTGATGCGCGAGGCCTTGACTCCCAGCGACCCCGCCAGCGCGGTGAAATCGATTTCCGGGTCATGGAAGTCCATGCCGGTGAACGCCGGCTTGCCGCGGAAGGACACCATGCGGTCCTTGAGGATGCGGTAGCTGCGGTTGTTGAGGATGACGTAGGTGATCGGCCGCTTCAGGTGCGCGGCCGTCCACAGCGCCTGGATGGTGTACAGCGCGCTGCCGTCGCCGACCACCGCCACCCCCGGGCGCTCCGGATGCGCGAGGCTCGCGCCGACGGCGCCGGGCATGGCGAAGCCGATACCGCCGCTGGCGAGTCCGAGGAACCCCTTCGCGTCGCGAAAGCGCAGGAGGCCGAGCAGCGAGGCCGTTGCGGTGAGCGCCTCCTCGACCACGATGGCATTCGCCGGCAGGTTCTCCGCGATGCGCCACATCAGGTAGCGCGGGTCGATCGGCGTGCCCTGCGCGACGCCCGCGGCGTCGCGCGCGAGCACCACGCGCTTCGCCGTCCAGTTGCGCGCTTCCAGCGCCTCGATGCGCCTCGCGCTTTCGGCGATGCGCGCCGAACCCGCAAGCTCGCGCAGCACCGGCAGCAGGGCGGCGAGCGTGGCCTTGACGTTGCCGTGGATGGCGTGCTCGGCGTGGAAGTTCTTGCCGAGGTCCCAGTCGCGCTCGCTCAGTTGCACGATCGGCATGCCCGCGGGCAGTGCCTCGACCGGGCTGTAGACCGACATGCGCAGCGAGTCGCCGCCGAGGCTGACGAGCAGGTCGTGCTGGGCGAGCGCGTCGCGCACGTGCTTCTGGCTGCGCGGCAGGCTGCCCATGTAGGCGGGGTGATCGGTGGGGAAATGCGCCGAGTACGGCACCGTCTGCTGGTACACGGGCGCGCCGAGCAACTCGGCGAGCGCCGCGGCCTCGGCCCACGCGTCCCAGGTGGCGAGCTCGTTGCCGGCAATGACGACAGGGTGGCGCGCGGCGAGCAGCCGGTCGGCGAGCGCCTTCAGCGCAGCGTCCGAGGGCCGCGAGCTCGCGTCGACGCGCGTCGGCCGGCCGAGGTCGAGTTGCGCTTCGCCATCGAGAATGTCTCCCGGCAGGCTGATGAACACCGGGCCGGAAGGCGGCGCGGTGGCGACCTTCGCCGCGCGCCGCAGGATGCGCGGCAGGTCTTCGACGCGCGTCACCTCCACTGCCCACTTCACCATCGGCTGCGCGATCGGCACCCAATTGCAAAACGACGAGGAATACCAACAGATGTACCTGGTGCCGCAATCAAATTCGGGAAACCAGTACTTCTATATACATTCCAAGCTTCTTGTCCATCAGGAAAAGCAGCTAACCAACGTTGAGTTGCAATTTTAGAAA
>SXGT01322091.1_pt1 | contig 18498 bp, 15 predicted proteins | sample 3176221 | NCBI WGS metagenome assembly SXGT01 (sample SAMN11356862, study PRJNA531348) | freshwater metagenome | isolation source: freshwater sample F1-120 | place: China: Fuxian Lake, Yuxi | collected 2017-12-25
CCCACACCGGGACGCTGCTCGTCGACGGCGAGGACGTCGGCAACCCGCGACCGGACCAGATGCTCGCCCGTGGGCTGAGCCTCGTGCCCCAGGGCCGCGGCACCCTCACGGCCCTGTCGGTCCGCGACAACCTCCGCGTCGGGGGAACGGGACTGGGCGACCGTCAGCAGGTCGAGGCGGAGATCGAGCGCTGGTTCGAGGTCTTCCCCCGGCTCGCCGAACGGTCCGAGCAGGTCGCCGGGACCCTGTCCGGTGGTGAGCAGCAGATGCTCGCCATCGCCCGGGCCCTCATGAGCCGGCCGCGGCTGCTCCTGTGCGACGAGATGAGCCTGGGCCTCGCCCCGATCATCGTCTCCGGACTCTTCGACACGCTGCGCGACGTCAGCCGCGACTCCGGCACCGCCTTGCTGCTCGTCGAGCAGAACGCCGAGCTCGCCCTCGCCATCGCCTCCCGCGTCTACCTGCTCGAGGTCGGATCGGTGGCCGCCTCGGGCCCCGCCGAACGCTTCCGCGACAGCGACGACATCCGCAAAGCCTACTTGGGTTACTAGGACGGACTTCTTCATGGACATCTTGCTCACCCGGGTCTTCTCGGGCATGACCTCAGGGTCGATCTACGTGCTGATCGCCCTCGGACTCGTCGTGGTCTTCCGCAGCTCCACGACCATCAACTTCGCCCAGGGCGAGTTCGCGCTCTTCACGACGTACTTCGCGTGGTGGCTCACCGAGAAGGGCGCGAGCATCTGGGCCGCGATGGTGCCGGCGATCCTGCTCGGCTTCATCCTCGGCGCCCTCGCCGAACGGTTCCTCGTGCGACCCGTCCGCAAACGCGACGAGACCGCCATCCTCATCATCGGACTGGGGCTCTTCACCGGCCTCAACGGTCTCGGCGGCTGGATCTGGGGGTCCGACGACAAGGTCTACCCGACGGTCTTCCCCTCGGCCGAGGGCGACTACTTCACGATCATGGGCGCACGCCTGCACTACGACTCGATCCTCGTGATCGTCTCCATGGCGGCGGTCGTCGCCGGGCTGACCCTGCTGTTCTCCAAGACCGCCGTCGGCCTGCAGATGCGGGCCGTCGCGACGAGTCCGGAGTCCGCCGCCCTGTGCGGCATCAAGGTCGGCCGGATCCTCACGCTCAGCTGGGGACTGTCCGCGGCCATCGGCTCCTTCGCCGGCGTGATCCTCGTGCCGATGGTCCCCCCGGGCCAGCTGAACCTCGCCAGCATGTTCCACATCCTGATCTTCGCCGCGGCCGCGGCCCTCCTGGGCGGGCTCGACAGCATCAAGGGCGCCGTCGTCGGCGGGCTCGTCCTCGGCGTGGGCCTGGCTCTGATCAACGGCTACGCGACCTTCATCCACGGGTCGTTCTCGCTGACCATCGCCCTCGTCCTCATCGTGATCGTGCTGACCGTCCGGCCCGCCGGGCTCTTCGGCACCCGACGTCTGGAGCGCGTGTGACCACCCAACTGGACCGGACCCCGTCCACCCGCGGATCCGCGGAGCGAACCGCCCGAGGGCCGAAGATCGTGACGGAGGGCTCGCGCGAGCACCGCGTCGTCATGGGCGCGGCGATCGTCGCCACCGCCGCCTTCATCGTGTGGGGCAGCACCCTCGGCGCCTTCGAGCAGGGTCAGCTGACCCGCGTGGCGATCTTCGCCATCGCGATCGCCGGCCTCAACATCGCGACCGGCTACGTCGGACTGCTCTCCGTCGGGCACTCCGCCTTCTTCGGCATCGGCGCCTACACCACCGGCATCCTCGTCGTGAAGTACGACTGGGACGCGCTCGCGACCGTGCCCGTCGCCCTGGTGGTCTGCCTCGTCGTCGGCCTGTTCGTGGGGCTGCCGGCACTGCGCATCCGCGGGCTCTACCTGGCGATGGTCACGCTCGCCTTCGGGGTGGCCTTCCCGGAGATCGTCGCCCAGCTGGAAGACCTGACCGGCGGCTCGGAGGGCCTCAACATCCGCCGCCAGCAGCTCCGCCCGCCGGAGTGGTCGGGCTTCGCCCTCGGCGAGCGCACCCTGTGGCTGTACTGGCTCTCGATCGTGGTCCTGCTGATCGTGCTCCTGGTGACCCACAACATCGTCAAGGGCCGATACGGGATGGCGATGATCGCCGTGCGGGAGAACGAGGTCGCCGCGTCGGCGTCCGGCGTCAACATCGCGGTCGTCAAGACTCTCGCCTTCGGCGTCTCCGGTGCCATCACCGGCGTCGGCGGCAGCCTCTTCGCGATGTACATCGGCAGCCTGTTCGCCGAGGGATCCTTCACCCTCCTGGCCGGCATCACCCTGCTCATCGGCCTGGTGATCGGGGGTGAGGCGACCCGGCTCGGACCCGTCGTCGGTGCGGCGATCGTCGTCTACCTGCCCTACTACACGCAGGAGCTGGGCTCGGGGCAGGGCGCAGCGGTCCTGTTCGCCGTCGCACTGATCGCCATGATCTTCGTCGCGCCCGCCGGCATCGTCGGCGGTCTCGCGAAGCTGACTCGACGCTTCCTGGTCATCGTCCCGCGGCCACGCGGACGCCAGGAGAAGGAGGACGTCGACTGATCCTCGCGGCGCATCTCCTCGGGCCCTGCGCAACCTCTCACCAGATCCCCCCGCACCACCCAGAAAGGTTCGTCATGACCAGACTCTCCACCGCATCGCTGCGGCGGGCCGCGCTCCCGCTCGGTCTCGCCACCGCCCTCGCCCTCTCCGCCTGCGGCGGCGGCGGCGGCGACTCCGACTCCGCCGGGGGTGACGCCTCGGAGTTCAGCATCAACCTCGACGACTGCGAGGATCCCGACGCTGCCACCGAGCCGATCACCGGCACCTTCGACGTCGGATACAGCGCACCGCTGTCGGGCCCCGTGGCCGGCGCCGTCGAGCTCGCCACCAACGGGTACGACGCGCGCATCGCCGCCGCCAACGAGGCCAACGAGATCGACGGCGTCGAGATCGTCGTCAGCTACAAGGACGACGCGTTCGCGCCCGACCGCGCGAAGGCCAACGGCGTCGAGTTCATCCAGAGCGACGGGGTGGACGCCCTCGCGACCTTCGGCACCGGCCCGCTCAGCGCGATGGTCGACGACCAGAACGCCGCGTGCGTGCCGATGCTCTACCCGAGCTCGTCGACGGCGGAGTTCTCCGACGTCGAGGAGTTCCCGTGGACGACGACCATCCTGCCGCTCGCCTCGAACGAGGCCCGCTTCCTGGTGAGCCTCATCCAGGAGCGCTACCCCGACGGAGTGACCGTGGGTGTGGCCGAGAACCCGACGGCGTCGGGCAAGGTCCAGGGTGAGGCGTTCGTCGCCGAGGCCGAGGAGGCCGGACTCCCGATCGAGGTCGTCGTCTCCGACGCCGATCCCGTGGCCGCAGCCACCGAGCTGCAGGCCGCCGACGTCGAGGTGGTCTACCACGGCGGCGTCACCGGGACGTGTGCCGCGTTCGACTCCGCGCGCGGTCGCATCGGCTACGAGCCGGACCTGGTCCTGAAGCCCAGCAACTGCGTGAACGCGGTGGAGTACATCTCCGCCGGTGACGCCGCCGACGGTGTCGAGCTGGGTGCGTTCGGCAAGGATCCCAACGACCCGGAGCTGGCCGACGACGAGGGTGTGGCCGAGTACAAGCGCCAGATGGACGCCGCCGGTGTGCCCGAGGAGATCCAGGGCAACGCCGTGGCCGTCTCGGGCTGGACCCAGGCCGACCTGCTGGTCAACACCGTGAAGCAGGCCGCCGAGTCCGAGGACGGGCTCACGCGACTCAGCGTCATGGAGGCCGCCCGCGACCAGGACTACGCGTCGCCGATGCTCATCAACGGCATCAAGTGGTTCAGCGAGCCGGACCTGCTGACCGGCATCGACGGGTTCCGTCCGACGCGCTGGATCGCGGCCGAGGAGCGGTTCGAGCCGGCGGGCGAGATCATCAACATCCGCCCGTGACGTGACCGTCGGCCGCGTCGGACCTTTCCTTTGGGGTCCGGCGCGGCCGACGCGCGTCAGTTCACCTGACGTTCCCGATCGCCCCAGAACTCCTGGCGCAGCTTGAACTTCTGCAGCTTGCCGGTGGCGGTGCGGGCGAGCTCGTCGCGGAACTCGACGCGCTTGGGGCACTTGTAGCCGGCGAGGCGTTCGCGGCAGTGCGCGATGAGGTCGGCGTCGGTCACGTCGGCGCCGTCCTCGAGGACGACGAGCGCGGTGACGAGCTCGCCCCACCTCTCGTCGGGGATGCCGATGACGGCGACCTCGCGGACCGCCTCGTGCGACATGAGCGCGTCCTCCACCTCGATGGAGGTGACGTTCTCACCGCCGCTGATGATGACGTCCTTCTTGCGGTCGGCGATGGTGACGTAGCCGTCCTCGTAGGTGCCGCCGTCGCCGGTGTGGAACCATCCACCCTCGAGCGCGGTGGCGCTCGCGTCGGGGTTCTCCCAATAACCCTCGAGCACCGTGTTGCTGCGGGCCAGCAGCTCCCCGGTGTCGTCGACGCGGATCTGCGTGGACAGCGCAGGTGCGCCGGCGCGGCCGAGGTGGCGGGCCTGCTCGGTGGGGTCGAGGTCGTCCCACTCCTCGCGCATGCGGCTCATCGTCAGCAGCGGTGCCGTCTCGGTCAGGCCGTAGATCTGGATGAACTCCCAGCCGAGCTCCTCGCGGACCCGCTCGATCGTGCGGGTGGGTGGCGGGGCGCCCGCGACGACGCAGCGGACCCGGCCGCGACCGGTCGGCCCGTCCCAGTCCTTCAGCGCGTCGAGCACCGCCGCCAGCACCGCGGGTGCGCAGCACAGGAACGTCACCTGGTGCTCCTCGATGCGGCGCAGGATCTCCGCCCCGTCGACCTGGCGGAGCACGACGTGCTTCGCGCCCATGCCGGTGACGCCGTAGACCATGCCCCAGCCGTTGCAGTGGACCATCGGCAGCGTGTGCAGGTAGACGTCGCGGTCACTCACCGACGCCTGCCAGCCGAACACGGTCGCGTTGGTCCACAGCGCGCGGTGCGTCTGCTGCACGCCCTTGGGCCTCGCCGTCGTGCCGGAGGTGTAGTTGATGGTGGCGGTCGCGTTCTCGTCGGCCTCCCACGGCTCGGGCTCCCCGCCACCGCCCCACACCTGCTCGTCGTCCTCCCCGAGCACGAACACGTGCTCGGCCGAGCCGCACACGTCGCGCAGGTGCGCGAGCGTCGGGTCGAGGATCACGACCTGGGCGCCGCTGTGCTCGACGATGTACTCGACCTCCGCCGGCGCGAGGCGGAAGTTCACCGGCACGAACACGCGGCCCCAGCCGGAGACGCCGAAGAACGACGTGTACAGCCGGGCGGCGTTCTGCGAGACCATCGCGACGCGTCCACCGACCGGCACCCCGAGCTCGTCGAGCCGCGCCGCCTGGGCCTTCGCCCGTCGCATCACCTCGGCGTAGGTGAGCTCGCCCCACGAGGGCGCCTCCTGGTCGGGCTCGTCGACGACCGCCACCCGGTCGGGGTAGACGGCGACGGCACGGTCGAGGAAGTCGCGGATGCTGAAGGGGACGATCACGGGGGCCTCCGAGGGGTGGTCGTGCGGTACTCGATGTGACCGCGGTCACGACCCCATTCAGCCACGCCGATGCATGGTGCACCACCCCGGGGAGGTCGTGACACGACGGACGGTCGGAGCGGGGCGGCGGATGGTGATGGCGTTGGCCGACGCGGGTACGGTTGCCTGGGTCAACTTTCTGGCCCGAGTTCTGGAAGGACGATCGTGACCGACGTGACGACGGGCTCCGAGGCGGCTCCCGACACCGCTCCACCCATACCGCGCGAGCACCTCCTGGTGATCATCACCCTCATCGTCGCGACGTTCGTGGTGATCCTCAACGAGACCGTCATGAGCGTCGCCATCCCGGTGCTGCAGACCGAGCTGGGCGTGCTGCCGAGCACCGGCCAGTGGCTGACCACGGCGTTCCTGCTGACGATGGGCATCGTCATCCCGCTCACCGGTTTCCTCATCCAGCGGGTGCCGAGCCGCACGCTGTTCGTGGCCGCGATGTCGCTGTTCACCGCCGGCACCCTCCTGGCGTTCGCCGCGCCCGGCTTCGAGGTGCTCGTCACCGCACGCGTCATCCAGGCCAGCGGCACCGCGATCATGCTGCCGCTGCTGATCACCACCATCCTCACCGTCGTCCCGACCGCACGGCGCGGCGCGATGATGGGCAACGTCAGCCTCGTCATCGCCGTGGCGCCGGCGCTCGGCCCGACGATGTCGGGACTGATCATCGACTCCCTCGGCTGGCGGTGGATCTTCGGCATCGTGGCGCCCATCGCCATCCTCACGCTCGTCGTCGGCGCGCGGCGGATGGTCTCGGTCGCCGACGCCACCGACGTCAAGATCGACCTGCTCTCCGTGCCGCTGGCGATCCTCGGCTTCGGAGGCCTGGTCTACGCCCTCGTCGCCGTCGGCAAGTCCGCCGACTCGACGTCGTCCATCCCCCTCGCGGTGCCTGCGGGCATCGGCGCGGTGGCGATGGTCGTCTTCGTAATGCGCCAGGTGGCGCTCGCCCGCGAGGAGCGCGCCCTGCTGGACCTGCGCGTGTTCACGTCGCGGCAGTTCACCATCGCCACCACGGCGCTCGTGCTCGGCATGATGACGATGTTCGGCACCTTCATCCTGCTGCCGTACTTCGCGCAGCAGGTGCTCGAGTACGGCCCCACGCGCACCGGCCTGCTGTCGCTGCCGGGCGGTCTGCTCATGGGTCTGGCCGGACCGATCGTGGGTCGCATCTACGACCGCCACGGCACCCGCGTGCTCGTCCTGCCCGGCACGCTCATGGTGAGCGCCGGCATCTGGTCGCTCACCGGCATCGACGCCCAGACGCCGATGTGGTGGCTGCTCGGCGCCAACACCGTCATCCTCGGCGGCCTCGCCATGGCGTTCACGCCCCTCATGACCGCCGGCCTCGGCTCGGTGCCCGCCGACCGCTACTCCCACGGCAGTGCGGTGGTCAGCACCCTGCAGCAGGTGGCGGGGGCCGCCGGCACGGCGCTGCTGGTCTCGGTCATGACGGTCGTCGCGGCCGGCGCCGCGGGCCGCGGGATCACCGACGCCGAGGGCATCGCCGAGGGCGTGCAGACGGCGTTCACCGTCGCCGGCGTGCTCTCCTTCGTGCTCGTCGCCGTCGCCGTGTGGGTGCGCAAGCCCGCCGACACGACCGCGGCTCGCTGAGGACCACACGGTGGTGCAGTCGGCCGAGCTCCTCGTGGACGACGCGCTGGCCGACGCCGTCCGCGACGAGTGGCGGCTGCTGTCGGAGGCGGGGCTGCCGAGCCTGGCCGACCACCGCGGACCGACCAACGCGCCGCACGTGACGGTCGGCGTCGCCGACGAGGTCGACGACGCTGCCGAGGAGGCCCTCGCGTCCGTGCCACTCCCGGGCGAGCTGCGACTCGGCGGCCTGCTCGTGTTCGCCGGCCCGCGTCGCGTCGTGCTCGCACGCGCCGTGGTCGCCACGCCCGCGCTGCTGGCCGCCCACGTCGCGGTCACCGAGGCGTGGGCGCACTGCCCGGGGCGGCCCGACCACCTCGAGCCCGGACGGTGGACGCCGCACGTCACCCTCGCCCTGCGGCTCGCACCGGACCGGCTCGGCCCGGCCGTGCAGGCCCTCGCGGCGGCCCCGCGCGAGCTCGTCGGACGGGTGAGCGGCCTGCGGCGCTGGGACGGCGACGCCCGTCGGGCCTGGACGGTCCAGGAGACGGCCTAGTCGTCGAGGTCGGCCAGGTCGAGCACGAACCGGTAGCGCACGTCGCCCCGACCGAGCCGTTCCAACGCCTCGCCGACCCGGGACGACGGCAGCACCTCGACGTCGGCGGTGATGCCGTGCTCGGCGCAGAACTCCAGCAGCTCGGCCGTGGCGACCGTGCCACCGACGCCGGAGGACGTCAGGCGCTTTCGACCCATCAGGAGGTCCATCGCCTGCACCTCCATGGGCCCGAGGTAGCCGACAACGGCCACCAGGCCGTCGACGGCGGCGAGCCGCAGCAGCGGTCCCGGGTCGTGGGGGACGGGAATGGTGTCGATGACGACGTCGAAGCCGTCGCGGGCCGCCGCCATCTGCTCGTCGTCGGTGGTGAGGAGCAGTCCGGACGCCCCGAGGCCCGCTACGTCGCGTTCCTTGTCGGCCGTCCGGGAGAGCACCGTGACGTCCGCCCCGAGAGCCGCTGCGAGCTTGACGGCCAGGTGCCCGAGCCCGCCCAGCCCGGCCACCGCCACGCGGCTTCCTGGGCCGACCCCCGCGGCCCGCAGCGGGCTCCACACGGTGATGCCGGCGCACATCAGGGGAGCGGCGGCCGACGGCTCGAGACTCGTCGGCAGCGGGTAGGCGAACGACTCCCGCAGCACGTACTCGCGGCTGTAACCGCCCTCGGTGGTGCGCCCGTCGGCGTCGGTTCCGCCGTAGGTCAGCAGCGGGACCTCGTGGCAGCACTGCTCCAACCCGCGCGCGCACATGGCGCACGCGCCGCACGAGTCGACGATCGTGCCGACCGCGACGGGGTCACCGGCGGAGAAGCGCACGACCGACGACCCCACCTCGGTCACCTCGCCGACGAACTCGTGACCGGGCACGACGGTGTCGCCGCTGCGGACGGCGTGCAGGTCGGGGTGGCAGACGCCGCAGTAGTCGATGCGCACGGCGACATCGTCGTCACGCAGGGCGCGGCGCTCGATGGTGACCCGCTCGGGGCGGGTCGACCCGCCGGTGCTCCGCCAAGCTCGCGTGGGCCGCATGATGCCCCAGCGTAGGCCGTTCCGGCGTCAGTCGTAGGGGTAGAACCCGTGGCCGGACTTCTTGCCGAGCAGGCCGGCGTCGACCATGCGGTCCAGGACCGGCGGCGGGGAGTACAGCGGCTCCTTGAACTCCTCGTACATCGAGACGCCGATCGCGCGGACCGTGTCGAGACCGATGAGGTCGGCGAGCGCGAGCGGTCCCATCGGGTGACCGCAGCCGAGGACCATCCCGGAGTCGATGTCGGCGGCCGAGGCGTACCCCGCCTCGTACATGCGGATCGCCGACAGCAGGTAGGGCACCAGCAGGCTGTTGACGACGAACCCGGCGCGGTCGGTGGCCTCGATGGGCTCCTTGCCGAGGGTGTCGGAGACGAACGACTGCATGCGTTCGAGTGTCGTCGCACTGGTGGTCAGCGACGGGATGAGCTCGACCAGCTTCATGACCGGCGCGGGGGTGACGAAGTGCACGCCCATCACCCGGTCGGCCCGGCCCGAGGCCGCGCCGAGCTTGACGATCGGGATGGAGGAGGTGTTGGAGGTGAGGATCGCGTCGTCGTCGGTGAGGATGCCACCGATCCGGGCGAAGAGGTCGAGCTTGGTGCGCTCGTCCTCGCTCGCGGCCTCGACGACGAGCTGGCGGTCGGCCAGGGCGTCGAGGTCGGTCGTGACGGTGACACGATCGAGCGTCTCGGTGACGTCGACGGCGCTCAGCTTCCCGCGCTTCTCCGCACGCCGCAGCGAGGACTCGACGCGCTCGTGCGCGGCCTGGGCCGCCTCCTCGGAGACCTCGACGGTGACGACGTCGAGACCGCTGCGCGCCGCCACCTCGGTGATGCCCGATCCCATCAGTCCGCCGCCGACCACGCCGACGCGCTGGATCTCGCTCATGTCCCACTCCCTCATTGGTAGGACTTCATAGTAATCGGTTCGATCCACCGAACATGAGGGACCCCTCACATCGTCTCCGCGGGTGTCACGGGCCGTCGTGTGTCGCCACCAGCGGCACGCTGCCGCGTGGTGAGATGGGCCCATGCGCTCGCTCGTCCCCCTCGCCCTGCTCGGGGCGCTCGTCCTGGGCGGGTGCAGCGGTGAGGACGCCCGCGAGCGCGCCACCCAGGCCCGGGACGCCGCCGCGGAGGCCGACGGTGCCGTCCCGGACGACGCCACGGCCGTTCCCGAGGCGCTGCGCGACTTCCGCTGCGAGCCCGACGAGGACGGCAGCTGGTTCGCCGCCGGCACGGTCAGCAACAGCACCACGATGCAGCTCGACTACCGCGTCACCGTGCAGGTCGGTCCCGGCGGCGACGACGTCGCTGCCGCGGCCGTCGACCTGGAGGGCGTCGAGGCCGACGCCACCGCCGACTTCCTGCTCGACGAGCTGCCCGCCGCAGGCTCGGACGGACCGTGCCGGGCGATGGTCGTCGCGCTCGCGCCGGGCTGACGACCCGCGCGTCAGCTGTTCGGAGTGCGCCGGGACCGAGCGACGAACCACCCCGCGAGGCCGAGCAACGCCACGACCGCGACCGCAGCGACGACCCAGGGCAGCGCCGACCCTGACGTGTCCTCCGTCGCCGTCGGCGGCGCATCGGGATCGTCGATCTCCTCGGCGTACTCCGGCCCGGGTTCGGCCTCGCCCACGAGACCGACGCGGATCGTGACGGGGATGAGGTAGTCGTCGCCCTCCGGATCGGACTCGAGGCCGACCACCACGGTGTACCGACCGTCGAGCGCCGCTCCGCCGGCCGCACCCGTGTCCTCGCGGTTGCGGTAGGCGATGGGCGCGGTGCTGTTGCCCTGGGTCTGCCCCTGGTTGCCCACCTGCGACTGGTTCGGCGGTGCTCCCGTCGCGAGCGAGCCGAGTCCGGCGCGTGCGCGCGCCGGATCGACGATGGCGACGGTACCGATCATGCCGCGCGGCCCGATCGCCTCGGCGAGGTTCCCTTCTGCTCGCGGGTACTCCACGGTGGCCACCACCTGCTGGCCCCACGACGCGTCCACCTGGTAGGTGAGGGCCTCGCCGGGGACGATCGTGTCCTGATAGGTCCCCGGCTCCAGCACCGGGGCGTCGTCGAAGGACGTGCCGCCGACGACCTCGCCGCGCTCGGTGGTCTCCGGGTCGCTCCACGTGACGGCGGACTGCGGCTCGGGGAGGCTGTCGGCACCGACGACGGACGGCTCCTCGAGGACGCGCAGCTCCACGGGGGCCTCCTCCACTCCTCCCTCGCGCACGACGGTGGCGATCACGTCGCCGGCGCTGCAGGCCGACGCCGTCGTGTCGCCGGCCCGTGCCGATGCGGTGATCAGCGCTCCCGACGCGCGTTCGGCAGTGATCCCGTCGCCACCGCAGGAGGTGCCGTCCTCCGTGGCCAGCTCCACCCGAAGCACGTCGTCGGCTGCGGAGCCGCTCCGCAGGCTCGCGCCGAGATGGAGCGTGGAGTCGCCGATGTCGCGCGTCAGCCGGTACACGCGGGTGCTGTCGGCCGGCACGGAGTCGACCCAGTCGCCGGAACCGATCTCGGGCGCCTCCGACGCGGACTCCGCGCCACGGACCGGTTGGCCGATGGTGGCGTAGGTGCGTGATGCTCGCGTGGCCAGCCGCTCGAGGCTGGAAGCGAGCTCCTCGGTCGAGTCGACGTCGTAGTAGGTGCCGTTCCCGGCCCGGGCGACGCACTGCAGCTCGTCGCGTGCGCGGGAGTCGACGTCGAGACCGACGACGTCGATCGTCAGGTCGATGCCGTCCTCGGCGAGCTCCGCTGCCACGGTGCACGGATCGGGGTCGCAGTTGGACTCACCGTCGGAGACGAGCACGATGCTCCGCTTTCCCTCCGAGCCCAGGTCGTCGGCCGCGCCGCGCAGGGCGAATCCCGTGGGCGTGTCGCCGTCGGGCTCGTAGGCCTCGATCGCTGCGTCGAGGTCGTCCCGGTTGTCGGTCCCGACGGGCACGACCAGCTCGGAGTCGGTGCACGGTTCGGAGACGCCGGAGCCGAAGACGCGCATGCCGACCGGTTGCGCGTCCGGCAGCGAGGCCACCACGCGCCCGAGAGCCTCGCGTGCCGCCTCGATGCGCGTCCCACCCCCGGGCACCGGCTCGGCCATGGAGCCGGACGCGTCGAGGACCAGCACCAGGTCGCCGTCGTCGTCTGTCGGTGCGTCGGCGGCCGATGCGGTGGCAACGGGCGCCACGGCTGCACAGGCCAGCAGCGCCGCGCAGACGAGCCTGACGTCGCGAATCCCTCGAACCCCCATGCCGGGGACGATAGCGGCTCAGGACCGCGAGATGCGCACCATCTCGTCGCGGGGGACGACCTTGACGCGCTCGCGCTGGTGCTCGTGGGACTCGCCCAGGCCGAGCTCGTGCTCGTCGAGCTTCTCCCAGCCCTCCCACGTCGTGTACTCCAGGCCGCGGCCGTCGAGGTAGGCGTCGACCGCCTCGCGGTCGGCCTGAGCCGGCGCCTGGAGGTCGGCGACGTCGGACAGCAGGAGGTCGACGGTCTGGGCCGCGTCGGACTTGGTGTGCCCGATGAGGCCGACGGGGCCGCGCTTGATCCAGCCGGTGACGTAGGCGCCCGGCAGGGGCGAGCCGTCGATGTCGATGACGCGACCGCCGTCGTTGGGGACGGTGCCGCTGGAGATGTCGAACGGGATGCCCGCGAGGTTGTCGGAGTAGTAGCCGATGGCCCGGTAGACGGCCTGCACGGGCCAGTCCTTGAACTCGCCGGTGCCGCGGACGTTGCCGGTGCCGTCGAGCTCGGTGATCTCGGTGCGCAGGCCCACCACGCGGCCGTCCTGGCCGAGGATCTCGACCGGGTTCTGGCAGAAGTGGATGTGGATGCGGTGGTCGGCGCCCGTGGGCTCCTTGGCCAGGTAGTTCTGCAGCACGTCGACGACGAGCTTCTGGCTCTTGGCCGCCTTGATCGCCTCCATCGAGCCCTCGTCGAGCTCGAAGCCCTCGGGGTGGACGATGACGTCGATGTTCGGGGAGTGGCTGAGCTCGCGCAGCTCCATGGGCGTGAACTTGACCTGGGCCGGTCCGCGTCGGGCGAAGACGTGAACGTCGGTGGTGGCGTTCTTCTTCAGGCCCTCGTAGACGTTGTCGGGGATCTCGGTGACGAGCAGCTCCTCGGCCGTCTTGGCCAGGATGCGGCTGACGTCGAGACCGACGTTGCCGACGCCGAGGACCGCGACCTCCTTGGCGTGCGGCTGGAAGTCCCACTCGCGGTCGACGTCGGGGTGGCCGTCGTACCAGTAGACGAAGTCGGCCGCGCCGTAGGAGCCGTCGAGGTCGACGCCGGGGATGTCGAGGTCGCGGTCGCGACGCGCTCCGGTGGCGAACACGACGGCGTCGTAGAACTGGCGCAGGTCGTCGAGCTTGATGTCGTCGCCGTAGGCGACGTTGCCGAAGAAGCGGATCGCGTCGTTGGCCATGACGCGCTTGAGCGCCTTGACGATCTCCTTGATCCTCGGGTGGTCCGGTGCCACGCCGTAGCGGATCAGCCCGAACGGCGTGGGGTCACGCTCGATGAGGTCGACCGAGACGGCGTCGACGCCGTCCGGCAGCTCGGACTTCGTGAGGATGTCGGCGGCGTAGACGCCGGCCGGACCGGCACCCACGATGGCGACGCGCAGGTTCCTGCTCATGTGTCGAAGACTCCTGGGGGACAGGGGACACGCAGGGGTCATCCAGCGTGTATAAGCCCATCCTAAGTTCTCGACCCCAAGCCGGCACACCCGTCCAGCATGCGATATCGACCACGTCTACTGTCGAGTCATGACCACAGCCGTCGTCGTCGGATCCGGGCCCAACGGGCTGACGGCAGCCGTGGTGCTCGCGCGAGCGGGCGTCGACGTCACGGTCCTCGAGGCCGAGCCGACCATCGGGGGTGGCACCCGCAGCGCGGAGCTGACCGTGCCGGGGCTCGTCCACGACGTCTGCTCCGCCGTGCACCCGATGGGGGTCGCGTCGCCGATCTTCGAGGAGCTGGCGCTGCACGAGCACGGGCTCCGCTGGGCGTGGCCGGAGATCGACGCGGTGCACCCGTTGGACGGTGGTGACGCGGGTGTCCTGCACCGAGACCTGAACACGACGGCCGCCGGGCTCGGCGCCGACGGTGAACGGTGGCGCCGCACCTTCGCCCCCCACGCGGCCCGGGCCGGTGACCTCGTCCCCGAGCTGCTCGGTCCCGTGGTCCACGTGCCGCGCCATCCGCTCGCACTCGCTCGGTTCGGTCTGCCCGCCCTGCTGCCCGCCACCGCGCTCGCACGCCGGTGGTCCGGTGACCCCGCCCGTGCGCTGTTCGCCGGCCTCGCCGCCCACGCGGTGCGCCCCCTCGGCGCCCCGGTCACCGGCGGGATCGGCCTGATGTTCGGCACCACCGCGCACTCGCGGGGCTGGCCCGTCGCGGTCGGCGGGTCGCAGAGCATCGCCGACGCGCTGGCGAGCGCGCTGCTGGCCGCCGGCGGTCGGATCGAGACCGGCACCCGCGTGACGTCGATGCCGGACGCCGACCTGGTGCTGCTCGACACCGCACCCGACCAGGCCGTCACGCTCCTGGGCGACCGGCTGCCCGCCCGCACCCGCAAGGCCTTCGACCGCTGGGAGCACGGACCGGCGTCGTTCAAGATCGACCTCGCCGTCGAGGGTGGGATCCCGTGGACTGCCCAGGCCGCCCGGCGTGCCGGCACCGTCCACCTGGGGGGACGCCTGGAGGAGGTGGACGCCGCCGAGCGTGCCGTCGCAGCAGGGCGCATGCCGGAGCGACCGTTCGTGCTGCTCACCCAGCAGTACCTCGCGGACCCCGCCCGCTCGGTCGGCGACGTGCATCCGGTCTGGGCCTACGCGCACGTCCCCCATGGCTTCGCCGGGGACGCCACCGAGGCGATCCTGCGCCAGGTCGAGCGCTTCGCGCCCGGGACCCGCGAACGCGTCGTCGCCACCGCCGTGCGGACCCCGGCCGACCTGTACGCGGAGAACGCGAACTACGTCGGTGGCGACATCTCGGGCGGAGCCATGACCCCCCTGCAGCTGGTCTTCCGCCCGCAGGTCGCCCCCGACCCGTACCGCCTGACCCGCGGTGTCTACCTCTGCTCGTCCTCCACGCCTCCTGGGGGTGGCGTGCACGGCATGGCCGGCTACCACGCCGCCACGCGGGCCCTGCGCAGCCTCTGAGGGAACCTCCGGGCGCTGCCCGGCGTTCTGTGGTCGACCGTGAAACGATTGCCCGACTGACCACCATCGAGGAGAGACTCGTGTCCCTGCCCCGCCTGGCCAAGCCCCTCACGACCGCCGTCGCCGCGACGGCCGTCCTCACCACCGCCGCCTGCGGCAGCGACTCCACCGGCGGCGGCAGCAGCACCGACTCCGCCGAGTCCAGCGACAGCGGTGCGGACGCGGCACCCGCGCCCGGCGGCGACTACGCCGACGGCACCTACGAGGCCAACGGCACGTACTCCAACCCCGGCGGCACGTCGGAGGTCTCCGTCGAGCTGACGCTCGAGGCGAACACCGTCACCGACGTCGTCGTGACGCCCATGGCGTCCGGCACCTCGCGCCAGTTCCAGGACCAGTTCGCCGGCGGCATCGCCGACGAGGTCGTCGGCCAGGAGATCGACGCCCTCGACGTGGGCCGCGTCGCCGGGTCGTCCCTGACGTCGGGCGGCTTCAACGAGGCCCTCGAGCAGATCAAGGCCGACGCGGCGGCGTGACCGCCGTATGGCGCTTCGAGGCCATCGGCACCGCGTGGGAGATCGAGACCCCCGGACCCCTCGATGACGCCACGCGGCGCTCGGTGCTCGGCGTGGTCGACGCGATCGACGGCCGGTGGTCGCGGTTCCGTGCGGACTCGATCGTCAGCCGTGCGGCCGCCGAGGGCGGGTCGTGGGAGCTCGACGCTGCCGACGACCGCCTGCTGCGCCTCTACGACGCGCTGCACGACGTCACGGACGGAGCCGTCACCCCGCTCGTCGGGCGCCGACTGGCCGACCTCGGGTACGACGCCGACTACACGCTGCGCCCGTCGAGCCGTCCCGCGGACGTCCCGCCGTGGGACGTCGTGCGGTGGGACCCGCCGGTGCTGCACCTCGCCGAACCCGTGCTCGTCGACGTCGGCGCGGCCGGCAAGGGCTTCGTCGTCGACGCCGTCTCGCGTTGTCTCGTGGCGACGGGGCGTCCGCGGCACACCGTCGACGGCAGCGGCGACCTCCTGCACGCGGGGGAGTGGCCGCTGCGCGTCGCCCTGCAGGACCCGCGCGACCACGCGAAGGCCGTCGGTGTCGTCGAGGTGGCCTCGGGGGAGGCGCTCGCAGCCTCCGCGACGGACCGCCGCGCCTGGGGCGACGGCCTGCACCACGTCCTCGACGGTCGCACCGGCGAGCCGGCCCGCGACGTCGTCGCGACGTGGGCCGTCGCGGACGACGCGATGACCGCCGACGGCCTGGCGACCGCGCTGTTCTTCGTCGAGCCGACGGTGCTCGCTCGGCGGTGGTCGTTCGGGTGGGTGATCATGAAGGCCGACGGCAGCGTCCGCTGGTCCCGCGATCTCGCCGTGGAGGTGTTCGTCCGATGACCGTCCTGACTCGCATCGACGCCTTGCTGGGCCGCGTCACGATGTACCGGCTGATCACGCTCGCGCTGGTGGTGACGATCGCCGCGTACACCGTGTTCACGGCGACCGGCGTCATCACGGGGCTCTCGACCACCGGCAACCTGGTCTCGCTGTCCGTCGTCGTGGTGGCGTCGGTGGCGAGCAACCGGCTGATCGCGCTCGTGCTGCGCGTGGCGCCGCACGACGAGTCGGCCGTCATCACCGCGCTGCTGCTCTTCATGATCTTCGTGCCGCTCCCGACGACCGCGGACGGCATCACGTGGGCCGACCAGGCCTGGTTCGCCGCCGCCGGGGCGCTGGCGATGCTGTCGAAGTACGTCATCGCCTGGCGCGGCCGCCACCTGCTGAACCCGGCCGCCGCCGGCTCGGTGCTCGTGGTCCTCGCCCAGTGGGCGGTCGGACGCGAGCAGACCATCAACCCGCTGTGGCAGACCGCCGCCACGCAGTCGCTCCTGCCGTTCGTGGCCCTGGGCGCGGTCGCCATCCTGTGGCGCACCCGCAAGATCGGCATCGGTGTGGTGTTCGCGGTGCTCGCCACCGTGCTCGTCGTGACGTCGCTGGTCGGCGGCGCTGACTCCGGCGTCGGTGACGCCTTCCGCGTGGCGCTGTACTCCTTCCCGATCGTGTTCATCGCCGGCTACATGCTGACCGAGCCGCTGACGCTGCCGCCGCGACGCTGGCAGCAGATGACGGTGGCCGTCGTGGTCGCCCTCCTCGTCGCCCTGCCGACCGTCGCCGTGCTGCTCGAGGTCACGCTGCCGACGGTCGGTCCGATCGTGATGTCGCCGGAGCTCGCGCTGCTGATCGGCAACGTCGTCGCATTCGCCCTCGCGCCGCGGACCGGCATCCGGCTCGACGTGTCGGGTTCGCGTCCGCTCGGCGGTGACGTGCACGAGGTGACGTTCGTGCCGCGGCGCCGGGTGCGCTTCGAGGCCGGGCAGTACCTCGAGCTGCACGTCCCGCACCGCAGCGACCGGCGCGGCCCGCGGCGGGTCTTCAGCATCTCCTCCCCGCCTGGGGCGGACGAGCTGACCGTCGCGCTACGGGTCCCCGAGGAGGCGTCGAGCTTCAAGCGTCGCCTGCTGTCGATGGACGCGAGGGCGCGGATCGCCGGCACGGGCGTGCACGGTGACTTCGTGTGGCCCGGAGGCGGGGCCCGGCCCCTGCTCGTGGCCGGCGGCATCGGCGTCACGCCCTTCCTCAGCCACCTGCGCGCTCACGACCCCGGCGATGCCGTCCTGGTCTACGGGGTACCCGACGGCGACGACGTCCCCTACCGCGACGAGCTCGCCGCGACCGGCGTCGACGTCGTGCTGGTGAGCCCGGAGCGGCCGGCCGAGCTGCCCGACGGGTGGCGCCACGTCGCGGCACCCCTGCTGAGCGCCGACGTCGTGACCGGCGCCGTGCCCGACGCCGCCGAGCGCGTCGCGATGGTCTCCGGACCGCCGGCGATGGTCGACGCCCTGCGCCGGGCGCTGCGCCCCCACGTGAGGTCGGTGCGGACGGACCACTTCACGGGCTACTGATCCGAAGTTGAGTGGAATGGACTCAACCTTTGTGGTGTTGTGATCGTCGAGACCACGAACGACCAGGAGCACCCATGGACCTCTCCTCCCTCACGACCCGTTCCCAGCAGGCGCTGGCCTCGGCCGCGTCGCAGGCGGCCGCCGCCGGCCACGCCGCCGTCGAGCCGGCGCACCTGCTCGTCGCGCTCCTCTCGCAGGACGGCGGCACCGCAGCGCCGCTGCTGCAGGCCGCGGGCGTCGACCCCTCGGACGTCCTCGCCGACCTGAAGACCGCCGTCGACGCCCTCCCGTCGGCGAGCGGCAGCACCGTCGCCAACCCGACGCTCGCTCGTGCGAGCCACGAGGTGCTCCAGCGGGCGATCGACCTCGCTCGTGAGCTGGGCGACGAGTTCGTCTCCACCGAGCACCTCGTGGTCGGCATCGCGACGGTCGACTCGAGCGCCTCGCGCGCCCTCACGTCCCGCGGTGCCACGCCCGACGCGCTCCAGGCGGCGTTCGCCAGCGTCCGCGGCTCGGCCCGCGCCACCAGCGCCGACGCCGAGGAGACCTACCAGTCCCTGGAGAAGTACGGCGTCGACCTCACCGCCGTGGCCCGTGAGGGCAAGCTCGACCCCGTCATCGGCCGTGATGCC
>SXGT01063222.1_pt1 | contig 18497 bp, 18 predicted proteins | sample 3176221 | NCBI WGS metagenome assembly SXGT01 (sample SAMN11356862, study PRJNA531348) | freshwater metagenome | isolation source: freshwater sample F1-120 | place: China: Fuxian Lake, Yuxi | collected 2017-12-25
CGAACGGAAAGTTTGCGGCGCCAGGCGCTGGAATTGCGTCACCAGTTTGCGCAAGGGAATCGAGGGATGTTTGCCGGGGTATTGCCAGCGGAGGAAGTTGCGGTGCTCATTGAGCGGGAGTGTGGCGGATTCAGGGAACGCGTTTATCCGCCGCTGACAACGCTGAGACTGTTCATCGAGCAAGTGATTTCCGATGATCGAGCCTGTCAGGACGTTGTTTGCTGTCATCTTTCCGAGCGGGTGGCCCAACGAAAGGCGATGAGCAGTCTGAACACGGGAGCCTATTGCCAGGCCAGGCAACGCTTGCCGTTGTCGGTGCCGCAACAACTGTATCGCGCGGTAGCGACGGCACTGGAAAGCCGGATGCCGAAGGCGTGGCGCTGGCGGGGACGTTGCGTCAAGCTGTTTGATGGCACGGCGGTGTCGATGCCGGATACCGAGGAGAACCAGCGAGAGTTCCCGCAAAGTTCCGAGCAGAAAGCGGGGCTGGGGTTTCCGCTCGCGCGTATCCGCGGGTTGGTCAGTCTCACCAGCGGCGCCGTGCTCGGACATACCGTCGCCGCCTGCAAGGGCAAAGGAAGCGGGGAACAGAGTGTGCTGCTGGCCGACAAGCTGCCGTTGCTCGAGGCGGGAGACATTCTTCTGGCGGATGCGCTGCTGGCGACCTGGTGGATCGTTGCCGAAGCCCAATCGATTGGCGTCGACATCGTCATGCCGCAACACGCCCGTCGCATCACGGACTTCTCGCAGGGGCGCTCGCTGGGCAAGCAGGATCATGTGGAGGACTGGCCAAAACCAAATCGCCCCGCCTGGATGAGCGTCGAGCGGTGGCAAAGCTATCCCGTCGCCTTGACTGTCCGGGAGTTCGAGGTCGATGGCTGCACGCTGGTGACGACCCTGCTCGACCGCGAGCAGGTTTCTCCGCGAGAACTGAATGAGATTTACGCCCTGCGCTGGTCGATCGAGGTGTATTGGCGCACCATCAAGGCGACGCTGGAAATGGATGTGTTGCGCTGCCTTTCGCCCGCGATGGTCGGAAAGGAGACCGCCGTCTATCTGCTGGCCTACAACCTGGTGCGCTGGGCCATGGCAACTGCGGTAAAACTGGCCAATTTGTTGCCGCGTACGCTCGGCTTCACCGGCACCAAGCGCATCTTGCTCGCCCTTGCCGAAGAGCTTCGCCATGCCGGAAAACGTCGTTTGTCCTTCATGTTCGCCACGGTTCACGGCGCCATGGTCACAATGAAACTCCCCATGCGACCGGGGCGCATCGAACCACGCGCCAAAAAACGACGACCAAAACCCTTGCCACTTCTCACGGTTCCGCGTCAAACCGCACGCGAAAAAATCACCGCCGCTCGTCATGCAAGAGGCCTATCGTAGCGCCATGGCCCCCTGACCTGGATTTGTGATTTCGACTGACCGGGTTGCGCGCCATCCCAGCTTTCAGCTAAATACGACACACCTGATTCGCAGCTTGCTGTTGGGTGGCTTGGCGGGTTGACGTTTCCGCCGGGATTCAATGTGATGAGCGCGCCTTATTAAACGTAATTTCTGCTGTCATGCTGGTTGCTGTGTCCAATAAACGATCCGTCCAGACGGGGCTTTTCGGCGGCGTGCTTGTGGCGGTTTCGGGCATTTCATTCGCATAGCCGAACCCTACCGGCTGGTCTGCCGGCCGTCAATCTGGCAAACGATATAGACGGGAGCCGTCTTGCCAGCGCCGACTTTTTCAAAGCTGCCAGGGATCGAAGACTTGCGGGTAGAGGCGGAAGTCTCCGGTATTGCGTGTGACGACGGTCAGGCCGTGGCATTGGGCAGTAGCCATAAGGAGGGCGTCCATCACTGGTAGCCGCTGGCCGGCGAGTTCGGATTGTGCCGAGAGTTGCGCCCATGCGTGCAAGGTTGCTGCGTCGAGCGTCAGGATGCGGCCGGCGAAGCGTTGTTCGAGCTTGCCGAGCCAGGCGGTGAGTTTCTGGCTGCGGCGGGCGTCGCTGGCGCGCAGCTTGAGGATGCCCTTTTCGATTTCGCCGAGGGTGACGACGCAGAGGAACAGGGTGGTTTCTTCCTGCTCATCCAGCCACTGGATCACCTGCGGTGCGGGCGCCTTCTTGATGTATTCGGAAAGCGTGCAGGTGTCGAGCAGCCAGTTCATAGGATGGTATCGCGCCCGGTGTCGCGGTCACGTGCGAAGTCGATGTCCTCGCCGTTGATCTCGGGGCGTAGCAGGGCGGCGGAAAGCTTGCCCTCGTTGCGCCGGGTGAGGCGTTCGTATTCCTCCGCCGAAACGACCACCGCTGCCGGCTTGCCGTGCAGGGTGACGTGCTGCGGCGCACCGCCGATGGCTTCCTTGATAAGTTGGCTGAAGCCATTCTTGGCCTGTTGCAGTTGCCATTCAGTGTGCATGGGTGCCTCCTTGATGATCTGGCTAGTCTGTCCAGAATATAGCACGCGTCATCGCCGTCCTGCCAGCGCCGACTTTTGATTACTTGCCGTTTGCCAGAATCTCGCGGGCCAGTGCATCAATGCTGGCCTGACTCAGATCATCTGCCGAAAAAACAGCCGCGTCGGCATAGCGGTAGTTCTTGTCTTGTGAGCGCTGGTAGAGCGGGTCGTAGTGGTTTTCCAGCAGGTCGGCGACGAGGGCGGGGAAATCGTCGGCTTCGATCTGGCGGGTCCAGTGGTCTAGCGTTTCGTTGCTTTGCAGGCCCTGCAGGCGGCTGAGCTGTTCAATCAGCCACTGCGGGCGTTGCAGGAAGTAATCGTAGTCGCGCAGCAAAAAGTCGGCTCTGGCGGGACGGCTTGCGTCGATGCGCAGGCAGGGCGCGGCGCGCAGGCCGTTGATGAGGGCATCGGGCACTTGCAGTTTGCCGATGCGGCGACTTTCGGCTTCGGCGAAGACCGGACGAGCGGGGTCGAGGGTTTGCAGGGCGGCGAAGAGTTTCGACTCGAACATCTTCTGTGCCGGCTGGGGGGCATCGGGCAGGTTGCCGAGCACCGAGCCCTTGTGCGCGGCCAGTTCCTCAAGGTGGAGGATTTGTCCGCCGAGCCGGCCAATGGCTTCGAGGATGCGGCTTTTGGCACTGCCGGTGGGGCCGGAGATGATCCGATACTGGAACTGCGTTGGCAGGACCGTGAGTTGCTCGACCACATGCTTGCGCCAGGCCTTGTAGCCGCCTTCGAGGCGATGGGCATCCCAGCCGATCTCGCGCAGGATGTGGGCAAATGCACCGGAACGTTTGCCGCCGCGCCAGCAGTAGACGAGCGGTTTCCAGTCTTTGGGTTTGTCGAGGAACAGGGTTTCGATATGCGTGGCGATGTTTTTGGCCACCAGCACCGCGCCGACTTTCTTGGCCTCAAATGGGGAAACCTGCTTGTAGAGCGTGCCGACATGGGCACGTTCGTCGTTTGACAGCACCGGGCAACTGGTCGAGCCGGGCAGGTGATCTTCGGCGAATTCGCCGGGCGAACGGGCATCCAGGATCGCATCAAAATTGCCGACCTGTGCTATGGTTGCCACGCCCTTATATTGGCGTTCCGCCACGAATTTCTCCCATGGAAAATATCAAACTTACCCAATTCAGTCACGGCGGGGGTTGAGGCTGCAAGATTGCGTCGGCCGTGTTGTCGCGCATTATCGCCGAATCACCCCTGAAGACCTTGCCCGAAGCGCTCATGGTCGGTATTGAAACTGCCGACGATGCGGCGGTGTATCGCCTCAACGATCATCAGGCCATTGTCGCCACCACTGATTTCTTCATGCCGATCGTGGACGATCCGCGCGACTTCGGCCGCATTGCCGCAGCCAACGCGCTCTCGGATGTGTATGCGATGGGCGGCACGCCGATCTTCGCACTGGCCATCGTCGGCATGCCGCTCGGTAAGCTGCCGGAGGAAACGATTCACGCCATCCTTGAAGGCGGTGCCTCGATCTGCGCCGAAGCCGGCATTCCGATTGCCGGCGGGCATACCATTGATGCCCCCGAGCCGATTTATGGTCTGGTGGGGATCGGCATCGTGCATCCCGATCAGGTTAAGCGCAATGCAGGCGCCCATGCCGGCGATGTGCTGATCCTCAGCAAGCCACTCGGCATCGGCATTCTCTCGGCCGCGATGAAGAAGGACTTGTTGAGTCCGGCCGGTTATGCCGAGATGGTGCGCTGGACCACCAAGCTTAATGTGACAGGCGCGCAACTGGCGCAGATGCCCGGTGTGCATGCGGTGACGGATATCACCGGCTTTGGTTTCGCCGGCCACTTGCTGGAAATCTGCAAGGGTTCGCAACTGATGGCCGAGGTGGCGTTTGAACAGTTACCGCTGATCGAGGAAGCGGTCACGCATCTGAAGGCGGGCATTGCCACCGGCGCCTCGACACGCAACTGGGAAAGCTATGGTGCGTCTGTCGCCGTCCCGCCAGCGCCGACTTTTGAAGAGTGGCAGCAAAAGATGCTGACCGACCCACAGACCAGTGGCGGTTTGCTGGTGGCCTGCAGCCCGGACAGTGTCGAGGCGGTGATGGCGGCTTTCCATGCGGACGGTTTTGATCGGGCCTGCATTGTGGGCGCGATGCGCGAAGGCCCGGCCCGGCTCAGTGTGGTTTGAGCAGCGCCCTGACGGCCGGCCAGACGTGATCGCGGATTTTGGGTTGCGCGGCGACGGTCGGGTGCAGGCGGTCAGGCTGAAAGGCGCCCTCGTCCAGCGCAATCGGTTCGAGCAGGAAGGGCAGCAGGCTGGCCTTTTCGGCCTTGGCGACTGCGGCGAACATCTGACTGAACTGCTGCGTGTAGGCAAGGCCGTAGTTCGGCGGCAACTGCATGCCGGCGATCAGTACGCGTGCCCCGGCTTGCCGCGAGATTTGGGCCATCGCTTGCAGGTTGGCTCGGCTACTCGCAATAGGCAGGCCACGCAGGCCATCGTTGGCACCAAGCGCCAGCACCACCACCGCCGGACGATGTTGCTGGAGCAGGGCGGGCAGGCGGGTGCGGCCGCCCGCAGTCGTTTCGCCACTGATACTGGCGTTGATCAGCGTATGCGGAAACTTTTCCTGTTTCAGGCGATCTGTCATCAGGGCCGGCCAGCTTTGCGCGAGTTCGATCCCGTAGCCCGCCGACAGGCTGTCGCCGAAAATCAGAAGCGTCGGCGCGGCGTGGGCAGCACGCATCGCAAATAATGACAGCAAGAATATCCAGAAGAATCTCGACATGACAGAAACCGTTTTAAACGTCACAGGATTGGGCAAGACCGTCGCCGGCAACAATGGCATGGCAGGCGGTCTGACCATTTTGCACGAGATTGATTTCAGCGTGCAGTCGGGAGAGTCGGTGTCCATCGTCGGCGCCTCGGGTTCCGGCACGTCCACGCTGCTAGGTTTGCTGGCGGGGCTTGATCTGCCGACGGCCGGTAGGGTGGAACTGGCGGGCAAAAATCTGAACGACCTGAACGAGGACGAACGTGCCGCCTTGCGTGGGCGGGTGCTTGGCTTCGTGTTCCAGTCCTTCCACCTGCTGCCGGCGCTGACTGCGCGCGAGAATGCCATGTTGCCGATGGAACTGCTGGGTCAGCCGGATGCGCACCCGATTGCCGAGGCGATGCTGGCGCGGGTGGGGCTGACGGATCGGCTCGATCATTATCCCAAGCACCTGTCCGGCGGCGAGCAGCAGCGCGTTGCGCTGGCGCGGGCCTTTGCGGTCAAGCCCAAACTGTTGATGGCCGACGAACCTACGGGCAACCTCGATGCGGCCACGGGCCAACAGGTCATCGATCTGATGTTCGAGATGAATGCGGAGCAGGGAACGACGCTGATACTCGTAACCCATGACGAAGCGCTGGCGCGGCGTTGCGGGCGGACGTTACGCTTGGTGGCAGGGCGGTTGGCGCAGGATTGATTGCGCGGCACGGATGCCGCTTCTGACCGCGCCTTCAATTGTTGCTGGGTAGTCGCCCGCCACGTAGTCACCGGCCAGCCAGAGGCTTGGATCGGTGGTGGAGGTGGCGGGACGCGCAAGATTGGGCGTGCAGGCGAAGGTGGCACGCTTTTCCTCGATCACCCAGGTTTTGTGCGGAATCGTCAGATTGGGTAACAGGATGGCAATTTCGCGATGGATGGCCTGACTTAGTTCTTCGTGCGAGAGTGTTTGCCAGGCACCTGCGCCGCTGATGACCACCGCCAGCAGCCCGTGCTGCCCGACCAGTTGGCCGCGGTCGAAGACCCATTGCCCGTGACCGCTGGCCATGCCAAGCATCGGAAAGCTCAAGCGCACGGATGCCGGATATTGCAGGTAGATCGTCGCAATCGGCTGCCAGGCGAATTCGGGCAGCGGGATTTGCGGCGCCAGTGCTGGCAGGTGATAGGGGGCAACGGCGAGGACGCGGTGATCGAAGTCACTCAGTTCGTCGAGGCTGTGGATGCGGCGGCTGCGATGCACCTGGCCGCCATGTGCTTCGATGAAGCGTGCGGCGGGTTCGGGAAACAGGCGGGAAAAATCGACAGTGGGCAGCAGGAAGTCCGAGGCGGCACGGTCGGCGGCGAGGCTGTCGCGCAGGACGTTGAGGAATACCTGGGCCGAGGCGATGGCGACCGGCGTATTCAGCGCGGCGAGGCACAGCGGCTCCCAGAGAAAACGACGCAGCGCCTTGGGTTGATTGGCAATGAGCTGTTTGGCGGTGATGTCGCGCGGCAGGCGGAAACGCGCTTTCTTAAGTGCCTGCATGAAGCGGATGGCAGCGACTTTCTCTTTCCAGTTTAAGCCCTGCGCCGTCAGCAGCGCCCAGGCGAGGTGGAGTGGGGCGGGTAGGCGAGGGGCGGCGACTTTGACATGGCCGGGAAATTCGAGGTGTAGCGACTGCGGTTTCAATGCCGTCTTACCAGCGCCGACTTTTTGCATCAAACGCAGGGTTTCGCGATAGGCGCCGACGAGGATGTGCATGCCGTTGTCGACAGTCATTCCCTCCCAATCGACGCTACGCGCACGACCACCGAGGGTGCGCGAGGCTTCAAAGACCTCGACGTGGCAACCGGCGTCGGCCAGTTCCACGGCGCAGGCGAGGCCGGCGTAACCGGCGCCAACAACCGCTATGCGCTGAGCCATGTTTTTGCGGCCAGCCACAGTTTCAGGGGTGGCGTCAGCGAGGTGCGGCGGTCGAGAACGAGGAAACCGTCCTTTTCGATTTCCACCAGCAGACGGCGGTAGATGGCTGCCATGACGAGGCCCGGCCGCTGTGCCTTGCGATCCACGGCGGGCAGGGCGGCAAAGGCGCGTTCGTAATGTTCCTGCGCGCGGGCGTACTGAAAACGCATCAGTTCGACAAAGGCCGGTGTGTGCTTTGACTGCAGTATGTCACGCTCGCTGACACCGAAACGCGCCAGTTCATCCTGCGGCAGGTAGATGCGGCCGCGCCGCGCATCCTCACCGACATCGCGGATGATGTTGGTGAGCTGGAAGGCGAGGCCGAGCGCATGGGCGTACTTGAGCGTCTGGCGATCCTGATAACCGAAGATTTCGGCGGCCAGCAGGCCGACCACGCCGGCGGCACGGTGGCAGTAGAGCTGCAGGGCCTTGAAGTCGGCGTAGCGCGACTGCTCCAGATCCATCTGCATGCCGTCGATGATCTCGACCAGTTGTTCGACCGGCAGGGAAAAGGACGCTCGCGCGGTCTTGAGGGCCCGGGTGACCGGATGGCTGGGCTGGCCGGATTCCAGTTGGGCGATTTCGCTTCGCCACCAGTCGAGCTTGCTGCGGGCGATGGCCGGATCGTGGCATTCGTCGACGACGTCATCGACTTCGCGGCAGAAGGCATACAGCGCCGTGATGGCCTGGCGTCGGGCCTGAGGAAGGAAGCGGAAGCTGCTGGTGAAGCTCGATTTGCTGGCGGCGAGTTTCTCCTCGCAGTAGCGGTCGGGACTCATAGCGCTTTCCACAGGATGCGGGGCCAGTCAAGCGGGCCCAGCACCGGACGATGCTTGAAGACGTCGTAACCCGCTGCCTCGATCTTGTCGAGGATGCGCAGACCGCCGGCAACGATGGTGCGGATTTCGAGGCCAATGCGGCCGGGCAGATCGCGGCCGAGCGGCGCGCCGGACAGCATCAGGGCTCGGGCGCGATTAACCTGGAATGTCATCAGTTTTGAAAAGTCGGTGCTGGCGAGATGGCGATGGAGTTGATCTTCACTGACTTTAAAGTGCGCTAGCTCGTCTTGCGGCAGATAAATACGGCCATTTTGACCTTTGGCGATGTCAATGCCCACATCCTGCCAGTGGTTGATGAGTTGCAAGGCAGAGCAAACGTCGTCGGAGCGATTGAGGTTTTCCGGCGTGGCGGCACCAAACAGATGCAATAACAGACGCCCGACCGGATCGGCCGAGCGTCGGCAGTAGTCCATGAGCTCGGTAAAGTCAGCGTAACGATCCTTGGTGACGTCCTGAGTAAAGGCATCAAGCAGATCGCGAAACAGTTGCAGCGGCAAGCCGAAAGCGACGATGTGCGGACGCAGGCGCTGAAAAATCGGGTGGTCAGTCGGTTCGCCGCGTTCGATGCGGTCGAGCTCCACCTGGTAGCCGGCCAGCAGGTTCAGGCGTTCCGTGGCGGAAAGCTCGCCTTCGTCGGCGAAATCATCGGCACTGCGCGCGAAAGCGTAGATGGCATGCACCGCCGGCCGCAGATGCGCCGGCATTAACAGCGAAGCAACGGGGAAATTCTCGTAGTGATCATCCCGGTAGGAGTCGGCATGCATGGTGTGTCAGTATAGTCGGCGATTCCGTTAGAATCGTCGCTGAGAAATGCCAGTCACAAGGATAGCCCAGGTGGCGAAATTGGTAGACGCAGCAGGTTTAGGTCCTGCCGCCGCGAGGTGTGGGGGTTCGAGTCCCTTCCTGGGCACCAAAATTTATTCCGTACCAGCCTCATCCAATCTTCTCCTTTCCCCATGTTTTCGGTTTCGGAGACGACACCGACGAGGGCATGGGCCACGTTTGGCGCTGATCGGCATGGGCGCGCGCAAACCTGAAACCGCCATCATAAGAGAGAACACAGCGATGCGACTTCTTCACACCATGTTGCGCACCAGCCACGGAACACCATTTACAAAGGAAAGCATCAGATTATGCTTGACCCGAACACCATCGCCTTGCTCGATCAACTGGGGTTCGATACAGTGCTCGTGGAGACGCTGCTGTCGAGTGCAATCTGGCTCACCGTCCTAGCATTTGCGACTGCTATCCCGACCGGCATAATTGCCAAGCAGAAAGGGCGATCCAGGCCGTTATGGTTTGTGTTTGCCCTGTCGATCCCGGTGGTTCCGCTGCTGTTGCTCTGGCTGTTGCCAGCAGTCCCTGGTGAAGGTCCTCAACAAGGGAGCCAAGAATAACAAACATGAAAACTTTTCCCATCTTGAAAATTCTCTTTCTCTTCTCCTTGGTGATAGCTACAAGCGTTGCCAACGCGGTCATGCCATGGGGTGGCAAATAGATCATGTGATGACCTTTCGGCTCACCCCACGTTTTACAAGGCGCTCTATTGCTATTTGCGCACCCCCAATGTAGAATCAAACGCCTAATTTATCCGTGCGTGTGTTTAGGTTTTAGTAAGTTACGCACGGGGAGCCAGTAAAGCACGTTGTTGGCCCAGCCATGCTTGGCTGGGTATTGTGCTTTGTGGATTGCAATACTTGGTCGAATAATTTTTCGGGAAACCGCCATGCAAACCGCCCAGCACACCGCCCCTATCCTCCAGCACCTGAAGAAGTATGGTCAGCTTCTGGATTCTGAAATTGCCGCAGCCACAGGCATCCCCCTTCAAAAGGTAAGGACATCCTTGATCGAGTTGTCGGACAGAGGAGAAATCTCCCGTTGCAGCGTTACACGCTTCCTTAATGGCAAGTCCGTCGAGGCGATGCAGTGCCGTGTTTCGGGTTATGTACCGCCTTCCGCTCCCGGCAGAAAGCCCGGCGTCAAGTCCTGATTCCACCTTATTACGTCGAGATAGAGTATGAGTGACACAGCTTACTGCTACCACTGCGGAAAACATCATCCCATAGAGGAAATGCGCCAGTTGACGACCAAGACCGGCAAGCGCTGGCGTTGTATCAAGAGTATTGAGGCCACCAAGGCGGATCGCGAGACGCGCGATGCGTTTGGCAAAAAAATTACCGCCAACAACAAGGCCGACTCCCAGAGTCGGGCAAGAATTACGCTGAACGCGGGGCGTACGTAATCTTGCTCTATGTAAAATGTATCTGTGGACTGAGTTTGATGTGAATTTTCTATATGGCTGAATCGAGTGTCATTCCGATAGGCAATTATCGAAAGGCGAACGTTTGTTCGCCTTTTTAATTCAGAGTTGGTAACCCGCTACTATGTTCGATAAGGTCCGTAACAACAAAACAATTATTCAGGTGGTTTTGGCGATCATTATCCTGCCATTTGCCCTGTTTGGTGTCGATGCCTACGTCAGTGGCGGTGGCCGCGATGAGGTTGCCAGTGTGGGCGACGTGTCGATCTCTTCTTTTGAATTTCAGGAAAACCTGCGCGAACAACAAGATCGCCTGCGCAAGCAGTTGGGCGGTGCGGTTCCCCAGGAAATGCTTGATACGCCGGCGAGGCGCCGCGCGGTTTTGCAAGAACTCGTCAATCAGAAGTTGCTCCAGCACTACGCCATCGATACCCGTATCCGCGTGAGCGACGCAGATCTGGTTGGGTTCATTACCTCCGTCCCGGGTTTGCAGGAGAATGGCAAGTTCTCGCGCGAGCGTTATGAGGCTTTGGTCGCTGCGCAGGGCATGAGTGTCGAGATGTTCGAAGCACGGGTGCGTCAGGACATGCTGATCCAGCAGGCAGTGATGGCAGCGGGCAATGGGGCGCTTTCAGCCCCCCAATCGGCTGAGCGCTGGTTGGCCGCGCAACTTGAAGAGCGTGAGATTCGCGAACTCAGTTTGCTGGCCGATCAATTCGTGGCTACAGTTGCCAAGCCGGATGGCGAGGCGGTCAAGCGTTATTACGAAGAAAATCGCAAGCGTTTCGAGAAGCCAGAGCAGGTCAAGCTGGAGTTTCTGGTGCTGAGCCAGGGCAAACTGATCGACACGGCGCAAGTATCGGATGCCGATATCGAAGCGGCCTACAAGACCAATGCAGCCCGTTACTCGACGCCGGAGCAGCGTCAGGCCAGCCATATCCTGATCCGTGCCGACAAGAATGCGCCGGAAGCGTCGGTCAAGGAAGCTAGCGACAAGGCCGAACAGATTCTCGGTCAACTCAAGGCGGCGCCGGGAGATTTCGCCAAGTTGGCCAAGCAGCATTCGCAAGACCCTGGTTCGGCCAGCAAGGGTGGTGACCTCGGTTTCTTCGCGCGCGGCATGATGGTCAAGCCTTTTGAAGAGGCGGCCTTTGCCTTGACGCAGGGACAGATTTCGCCCGTCGTGCGCTCCGATTTTGGCTTTCATATTATCCAACTGACTGGCATCAAGCCTGAGAAGGCACGTCCCTTGGCCGAAGTTCGCGGCGAAATTGCGGCTGAACTAAAGCGTCAGATGGGGGCGAAGCAGTATGCTGAAGCGGCTGAAGCCTTTACCAATATGGTCTATGAGCAGTCTGACAGTCTCAAGCCTGCTGCCGAAAAGTATGGCCTGAACGTTCAAACCACTGACTGGATTGCCCGTGGCGCCCAGATGATGCCACCATTCAACAATCCCAAGCTGATGCAGGCCGTGTTTGCGGATGATGCCGTGAAGCAGCACCGGAACACCGAGGCAGTTGATGTGGGGGGGAACACCCTCGTCTCCGCACGCGTGCAGGAACATCGCCCTGCAGAGGTCGATTCGCTCGACACCGTGCAGCCTGTCATCGAAAAAGCCCTGTTGCGTGAAGCGGCGCTGGCGATGGCGGTGACGACGGGCGAGGCGCAATTGGCCAAGCTCAAGGCAGGTGAGAAAATGGAGTTGAACTGGGGCAATGTCCGTAGCGTATCGCGTTTGGCGGCTGCCAATTTGTCCCCCGAGGGACGACAAGCGATCTTCGCCGTCGCCGGCCAGAGTTTGCCCACCTATGTTGGCGCCAAGACACAGGCGGGTTATGCCGTCTATCGCATTGAGAAAGTCAAGCCCTTCGAGCCGGCGACGATTGAAGGTGAAGCCGCCAGCCGTGCCGTGACCCTACGCCAGCAATACCATCAGGTGATTGCGCAGGAGGAGGTCATGGGCTGGATCGATACCTTGCGCGAGCGCTATCCGGTCAAGGTGAACGCTGCCGCGTTGGAAAAGAAGTAAGCCGCTTCCCAAAATAAAATCGGCGCTGCGAGATGCCGTCTCGCCAGCGCCGACTTTTTATGTTGAAGAGGGCCTATGCAGGCAACGGGTCGGCATTCCCCATGGCAACATTATGCGTACCGCCATCCACATACAGCACTTCCCCCGTGACACCGCTGGCGAGATCGGACAGCAGGAAGGCGGCGGCATTGCCGACTTCCTCAATCGTGACGTTGCGGCGCAACGGTGCGTGGTGGGCGTTGTAGGCCAGCAGTTTGCCAAAGTTGCCGATGCCGGATGCCGCCAGGGTCTGGATCGGGCCGGCCGAGACGGCATTGGCGCGAATGCCTTGCGGGCCGAGGCTGAAGGCAAGGTAGCGCGTCGCGGCTTCCAGACTGGCCTTGGCCAGCCCCATGGTGTTGTAGTTCGGCATGGTGCGTTCGGCACCGAGGTAGGATAAACAGACCAGCGAGGGCTTGTCGCCCTTCAACAGCAGTGGACGCGCCGCCTTGGCAAGTGCCGCAAAGCTGTAGGAGGAGATTTCATGGGCGATGCGGAAGGCGTCGCGCGAAATGCCGTCGAGGAAATCACCCTCAATCGCCTCAGTAGGGGCGAATGCGATGGAGTGCACCAGCCCTTCGAGACCATCCCAGCGTTGGGCGATTTGTGCAAAAGCAGCGTCGATCTGTGAATCCTCGGCCACATCGACCTGATAAACCATGTCGCTGTCGAACTCGGCAGCGAATTTATTGATGCGATCCAGAAAACGTTCGTTCTGATAGGTGAAGGCCAGTTGCGCTCCTTCGCGATGGCATGCCTTGGCAATACCGTATGCGATGGACCGGTTGGACAGAAGGCCGGTGATCAGTATGCGTTTGCCGGCGAGAAAGCCCATGTTGAATCCTCCAAAAGCCATGCTCAAGTGATGGGCGATTATAGCGGCGATTCCATTACACTTCGGCCATGCGTTGTCTTTCCCTCATTCTGTTGGCCGTCATCCTGAGCGGCTGTGGTTCGGCCTGGAATGACCCCTATCCGGCAGATGATAAGGGGCGGAATATTCTCTATACGGCCTTCACCGATCGTCCCAAGCATCTCGATCCGGTGCAGTCCTACAGTGAGGACGAAATCACCTTTACGGCGCAGATCTACGAACCGCCGCTGCAGTATCACTATCTGAAACGCCCATATGAATTAATACCGGCCACCACGGTACGCGTACCTGAGGCGCGCTATCTAGATCGCCTTGGCAAACCGCTTCCGGGCACGACCGATGCAGCGCGGATTGCCTTTACCGACTACATCGTCGAGATCAAACCGGGTATTCGCTACCAACCGCACCCGGCGTTCGCCGAACAACCAGCCGACATTTCGCGCTTCCATACTTTGGCAGACTTTCCCAACCGCGGTACGCGCGAACTGGTGGCGGAGGACTATGTCTATGCGCTCAAGCGGCTGGCACATCCGCGTTTGCATTCTCCCATCCTCGGGCTGATGGCCGAGTACATTGTTGGATTGCCTGAACTGGCGGGCGAGCTGAAAAAATCGGCGCTGGCGGGACGGCATGATCAGTGGCTGGATTTGCGCGATGCTGCATTGGCAGGTGCTGAGGTCATCGACCGTTATCACTACCGCATTCGCATCAAGGGCAAGTATCCACAATTTCTGTATTGGCTGACGATGCCGTTCTTTGCGCCGATGCCATGGGAAGCTGATCGTTTCCACAGTCAGCCGGGCATGATGGAAAAAAATCTCACGCTAGACTGGTATCCGGTCGGCACGGGCCCCTTTATGCTGACGGAAAACAATCCGAATGCGCGCATGGTGCTGGAGCGCAACCCGAACTTCCGTGGCGAGACCTATCCGTGTGAAGGCGAGTCAGGCGATCAAGCCGCCGGATTGCTGGTGGATTGCGGCAAGTCACTGCCTTTCATCGAGAAGGTGGTGTTCACCCGCGAGAAGGAGCAGATTCCCTACTGGAACAAGTTCCTGCAGGGCTACTACGATGCCTCGGGGATTTCCTCGGATTCCTTTGATCAGGCGGTACAAGTCGGTTCTGGCGGCGAAATTTCTCTCACTCAGGACATGCGTACCCAGGGCATTGATCTGACAACCTCGGTGGCAACATCGACGATGTACATGGGCTTCAACATGCTCGACCCGCTGGTGGGTGGGTCAACCGACGCTGCGAAGAAGATTCGCCAGGCGATTGCGATTGCCATCGACCAGGAGGAGTTCATCTCGATCTTTCAGAATGGCCGCGGCATTCCGTCGCAAAGCCCCTTGCCACCCGGCATCTTCGGTTATCGCGAGGGCAGGGACGGCGTCAATCCGGTGGTGTATGACTGGACGCCGACTGGCCCAAGACGCAAGGATGCAGCGGTGGCCAAACGCCTGCTAGTAGAGGCGGGTTGGCCTGGGGGGCGCCATGCGAAAACGGGCGAGCCGTTGGTGATCAATCTTGATACCACCGCCACAGGTGTCGGGGCCAAAACGCGCATCGACTGGCTCAACAAACAGTTTCAAAAGATCGATGTGCAACTGGTGGTGCGCAGTACCGACTACAACCGTTTTCAGGAGAAGATCAGAAAGGGCGCGGTACAACTGTTCTATTTCGGCTGGAATGCCGACTATCCCGATCCTGAAAACTTCCTGTTCCTGCTCTACGGCCCGCAGGGAAAGGTCAAACAGTCAGGCGAAAACGCCTCCAACTATGCTAATCCGGAATACGACCGTCTGTTTGAGCGCATGCGTGCCATGGACAATGGACCAGAGCGTCAGGCGATCATTGATCGCATGCTCGCCATCCTGAATGAAGATACCCCGTGGGTGTGGGGCTTCCACCCCAAGGACTACAGTCTGCGCCATGCCTGGCTGAAAAATCGCAAGCCGACCAAGGTCGGTAACAACACCCTCAAGTATCAGCGTATTGAGGTTGCACAGCGCAGCGAATTGCGGCAACGCTGGAATCAGCCGGTTGTCTGGCCGCTGTTGTTGCTGGTACTCGCTGGCGTGCTTGTCGCCTTGCCCGCTTTCCTGAACCATCGGCGGCGCGAGGCCGCGACGGCTGGTCAGTAGATCAGGCCGGGCACTTGGTTCGCATTAAATCGGCGCACGCGATGTGCGCATCAAATAATTCACGCTGGTGTCGCTACCGAGTTTGTAGGTTTTCGTCAGCGGGTTGTAACTCATGCCGATTATTTCCTCAACCTCAAGTCCGGCTTCGCGGGCGAAGCGAGCCAGTTCGGCAGGACGCAGAAACTTCGTATAGTCATGCGTGCCCTTGGGCAGCATGTTGAGAAGATATTCCGCACCAATGACCGCAAACAGATAGGCTTTGGGATTGCGGTTGATTGTCGAGAAAAATACCTGCCCACCTGGCTTAACCAGTTGGGCGCAAGCCGCGATGGTCGAAGCAGGATCCGGCACATGTTCAAGCATCTCAAGGCAGGTGACGACATCAAAGCTGGCCGGCATTTCGCTGGCGAGGGTTTCGGCTTCAATGTGGCGATAGTCGATCTGGCGACCGCTTTCCAGCATGTGCAGCTTGGCAACTCCCAAGGCTTTATCGGACATATCAATGCCGGTGACGCTGGCACCGCAACTGGCCATGCCTTCGCTCATCAGACCACCGCCGCAGCCGACGTCCAGTGCCTGTTTGCCAGCAAGCCCGACGCAGCGATCCACCCATCCCAGACGCAGAGGGTTGATGTCATGCAAGGGTTTGAATTCGGAATTCGGGTCCCACCAGCGGTGGGCCAGATCACTGAACTTGGCGACTTCCTGGGGATCGACGTTGGCGTGGCTGTTCATGCAGACTCCATGGGTAGAAAGAGAAAAGCCCTGCAGGGCAGGGCTTTTTCAAAAAAGCCTTCTAGGGCTTTTCTGGGTGCGACTGATGTTGATTACTTGGTGCCGATCACTTCGATTTCGACGCGACGATCCGGTTGCAGGCAGTCGATCAGCTTCTTCGACTTGGCAACGCTCTTGCCGCACTGCGCTGCGGTGGTCTTGGGCTGCTTCTCGCCCTTGCCTTCAGCATAAACGCGGTTGGCTTCGATGCCCTTGCCGACCAGGTAATCCTTGACGGCAGCAGCACGACGCTCGGACAGCTTCTGGTTGTAGGCATCCTTGCCAATACGGTCAGCGTGGCCAACCGCGATGATGACTTCGAGCTTGATGCCCTTGACGTCATTCACCAGCGTGTCGAGGGCTTGTTTGCCTTCGGGCTTCAGTACGGCCTTGTCGAAATCGAACAGGGCGTCAGCAGCCAGCGTCACCTTGGCGGCGGCGGGCTTGACGCCAGTTGTTGGTGCAGCCGGAGCAGCCGGAGCAGCAACCTTCGGCTCTTCCTTCTTGGCGAGATCCTGATCGCACTCGGCGATAGCCATGGCAGGTGTCCAGTAGCCGGTGCGCCAGCAAAGGCCGGTACCGCTCTTTGCTACATTACCGCGTGCGTCGATGACGTAGCCAACGGTACCCTTCATGTCAACGCCAGGGGTTTGGGCTTGGGCAGCAGCGCTGATACCGAGCAGGGCTGCTGCAGCGATAAGGTTTTTCGTGGTGAATTTGATCATGGTGTTCCCTCTTTAATGATGTTGGAGATCTGGGCAGTGTGGCGTGAGTGCTGATTTTTGTTTCGGTCAAATCAGAGGCTGCATGCAAAGGTTGAACGCATACTATCCGCCCCGGATTCACTGACTCAGTAGCGCATTCTGCCACATTTGCGTTTTCTTGAGCAGCATGTCATGCGGGCAATTGATTGGTTTTTTGTCATTAATTCGCAACTTCCCATTTACCCAGACATGGCTGACGTTTTCTCTACCCGTGACATAGACAAGGTGCGAAAGCGGATCGAAACAGGGTTGATTGACCCAGTCATCCAGTTCGATCGCAATCATGTCGGCGGCCTTGCCGACCTCGATTGAGCCGATTTCGTGGGCCAATCCAAGGGCGCGAGCGCCTTCCAGCGTGGCCATGCGCAGCGCTTGATGGGCCGGTAAGAGCGCGGAGTCAAGGCCGGCAACCTTGGCCAGCAGGGCCGCATGACGCATTTCCTGGAACAGGTCGAGACGGTTGTTGCTGGCGGCACCATCGGTGCCAAGACCAATGGATATGCCTTTGGCCAGCATGCTCCCGACCGGGGCAATACCGCTGGCAAGTTTCATGTTCGAGGTGGGGCAATGGGCGACATGACAGCCGGAAGCGGCCAGCAGGCTGATTTCCTTGTCATCCAGATGAACGGCATGGACGGCGATCAGCCGGTTATTGAGCAGGCCAAGGCGCTGTAGTCGTTCCAGCGGGCGGACCCCATGCTGTTCGAGACTGGATGCAATTTCATCCAGGGTTTCATGGAGATGGATGTGGATGGGCAGTGCTGATTCGGAGGCAAGAGAGGCAATACGCTCGAATGTGGTGTCTGCCACGGTGTAAGGGGCGTGTGGCGCGAGGCAGAAGGAGATGAGCGCTTCGCCCTGCAGCTTTTCGCGTGCCTGCAGACCCTTGTCCAGATAGTCTTGAGCATGGGTGCCATATGCGCAGGGGAATTCAAGGACGGTGATACCCAGAGCGGCGCGGATACCGGCAGACAGGGCGGCACGCGCGGCATCTTCCGGAAAGAAGTACATGTCGTTGAAGCAGGTAATGCCACCGCGCAGCATTTCCCAGCAGGCCAACAGGGTGCCGTCATGAACGAAATCGGGTGACAGGTGGCGTGCTTCGGCTGGCCAGATGTGTTCTTGCAGCCACGCCATGAGGTGCAGGTCGTCGGCATAGCCGCGCAGCAGTGTCATCGCCGCATGGGTGTGCAGATTGACCAGCCCGGGCAGCAGCACGTGGCTTTCAAGGCGGCGATGTTCGTGGCCGGCATAGCGGGCGGCAGCCTTGGGCGTGGGCAACAGGTCGTGGATACGCCCCTCTTTCACGATCAGGCTGTGATTTTCGAGAACGGTTTCGTCCGGTTCAACGGGAATGATCCAGCGTGCGTCGATGACCAAATCGACCGAAATGGGCGGGGCGTTTTCGGGGGGTGTCATGGCAGTAAAAAAGCGTGACGACAAGGAGTTGGCGTAAGTTTCGCCATTCTAGGTGAGATCGGTTGCAGCACTCCGGCGATGTTAGAATCGCCCGCTTTTCGATGTGCCCATTTTTGGGATAGATGACCGCTTATGACCACCGTTGATCCCTCCGCCTTCGCCAAGGAAACCCTGCCCATCAGTCTGGAAGAGGAGATGCGGCATTCCTACCTCGATTATGCGATGAGC
>SXGT01026943.1_pt1 | contig 18494 bp, 22 predicted proteins | sample 3176221 | NCBI WGS metagenome assembly SXGT01 (sample SAMN11356862, study PRJNA531348) | freshwater metagenome | isolation source: freshwater sample F1-120 | place: China: Fuxian Lake, Yuxi | collected 2017-12-25
GAGTTGTACGCGCAAATCGCGAATGCCAATGGTCTCCGTGCCGCCGGCCTTCATGTTTATGACGGCCACAATCACGAGCCTGATTTAGCCGCCCGCGCCGCCCGGTGTGAAGCTGACTTTTTTCCTGTGGCGGAGTTGCGCCGCCAGCTGGATCGGCAAGGCCTCTTCGTTCCGAACGTCGTTGCCGGCGGCACTCCGACCTTCCCGTTGCACGCGCACCGGGCCGGCGTCGAATGCAGCCCGGGCACGTGTGTGCTGTGGGACTTCGGTTACGGCGAGAAGCTCCCGGATCTGGATTTCCAAGTGGCAGCAGTGCTCTTGACGCGTGTGGCGAGCAAGCCGGGCGCGGGCAGGTTGTGTCTCGATCTGGGTCATAAAGCCGTCGCGGCCGAGAATCCGCAGCCGCGTGTGAAGTTTCTGAACCTGCCCGACGCCGTGGCGGTGATGCACAGTGAAGAACATCTTGTGGTCGAGACGCCGGCGGCCGCGGAGTTCGCTGTGGGGGACTGCATTTATGCCGTGCCGCGCCACATCTGCCCCACCTGCGCGCTCCACTCGGAAGCGGTCGTTGTCGAGAACGGCCGCGCGACGGGCCGATGGGCCGTTGCTGCGCGGGATCGTGTGCTGACCATTTGACGCGCGCGGTCGCATGCCCGTTTTCCACGAATGCCAGCGTTGCACGGCCTGCTGTCGCTGGCCGGGGCAGGTGCGGTTGCCGGGCGAGGAAATCACGCGACTGGCGAACTTTCTCGGACTCGAAGAGCCGGAGTTCATCCAACGCTACACGCGATTAACCCGTGACCGCCTCGGATTGGCCTTGCTGGATAAGTCGGATGGCGCGTGTATTTTTCTCGAAGGCGAGAATTGCGCGGTGCAGTCGGTGAAGCCGCAACAATGCCGTGACTTCCCAAACCTCTGGAACTTTCCCGGCTTCGAGAAAACCTGCCATGCCATTCCCCGACTAGTCGGCGCCGACGAATATGCGCGGCTGGTTGAAGCCGCGACAGGCCGGCGACCTCCTGTGAATGTGCCGCGGGTTGACCGCGTCCAACCCGGCGCATAGATTCAAACCATGTTTCCGCCCGGTCCAGACGCGATGAATGTCTTGGGTGCGCGCAGCCGACGCGAGTGGCTGAGGCTCGGCGGATTGAGCTGTCTTGGACTCTCCCTTAGTGAATTGATCAAAGCGCGAGCCGCGACGGGTGGGGCGAACAAAGGAGCCTCCTTCGGTCGGGCGAAATCGTGCATCCTCCTCTATCTCGCGGGCGGTCCGCCGCAGCACGAGACGTTCGATCCGAAACCCGACGCGCCGCTGGAGATCCGCGGCGATTTCAAACCGATTCCCACTAGCGTGCCCGGTGTGCATTTCAGCGAGTTGCTGCCGCGCACTGCCCGCATCGCGGACAAGATGGCGGTGATCCGCTCGATGAGCACGGATAACAACAGCCATACCGCCAGCGGCTATTGGATGCTCACCGGCTACGAACATCCGGCGAAAGTGGAGATTCCAGCTAGCCCGAGCGATTGGCCGTGTCTCGCCTCGGTGGTCGGCGCGCTCAAGCCGAGCCAACGGTCTGCGTTTTCGTCGGTGATTCTGCCGGAGATTTTGCACAACGACAACGCGCCGCCATCTCCGGGTCAGTTCGGCGGCTTCATGGGCCACGTGTGGAATCCGCATCTCTTCGAATGCGATCCGTCCGCGCCGCGTTTCGAGATTGATGGCCTGAAATTGCCGGCGGAAGTGGCGCCGCTGCGGCTCGACGAGCGAGTGCAATTATTGCGTCAGTTCGACCGCCATTTTGCCAACGTCACGGCGAATGGTTCGGCGGCGGCCTTTGACCGGATACAGCAGCAGGCGTTTGACGTGGTGCGGAACGCGACGACCCGCGCGGCCTTCGAGTTAGAGCGCGAACCGGCCGGCCTGCGTGATCGTTACGGGCGGACGAAGTGGGGGCAGAGCGTGCTTCTGGCGCGGCGGCTCGTCGAGGCGGGCGTGCGGTTGGTGCAGGTGAACTGGCCACGCGAGCTGAACGACATGGCGACCGGGAACCCGGTGTGGGACACGCACAAGAACAATAGCGCCCGTTTGCGCGACGTGCTGTGCCCTCAGTTTGACCTCTCTTTTTCGGCGCTCGTCGCGGATCTGCACGAACGCGGCCTATTGGCGGAGACGCTCGTGATCGCGATGGGCGAGTTCGGGCGCACCCCGAAGATTAACGCGCAAGGCGGACGCGATCATTGGGGCCATTGCTTTTCGCTCGCTGTGGCAGGGGCGGGCATCGAGGGAGGGCAGGTGATTGGAGCGAGCGATAAAGCCGGCGGTTATCCTGTTAGTCGGCCGCTGCGGCCACAAGATCTGGCGGCGACCATTTTCCATCTGCTGGGCATTGATTCGAATGGCGATTTCCCTGACCTGTTCGGTCGGCCCCGGCCGTTGACCAATGGCGGCACACCGATCCGCGAATTGGTTGGCGCGTAAGATTTCTCCCGCTTTGTTGGAAACAAAAAAGCCGTCCGCCCGAAGGCGAACGGCTTGGAAGTCGGCGGAAGACTACTTCTTCTCTTCCTTCTTCGGCTCTTCTTTCTTCGGAGCCGGGGCTTGTTCGCCGCAGCCGATGAACATGCCGGTGAAGGCGGTGAGGGTGAACAGAGCGATGAGTTTCTTCATAGTATGTTTGGTTGTGGTTGTGTTTAAGGATTACGTCCCTGCGGCTGAAATCTTCTTTTTTCATGGGACCTTGTCAAACCAAAATCTGGCGGGCAGCAGGTTATGACGGAAGAGCGTTGCCGCGGGAAAGTGCTTCGGCTAGAAACATCCCGTTCGTCCGACGCATGCGATTATGGATTTTGGGCTTGCCCACAATGACGCACTTTTGCTTTGGACCGCCGTGGCGGTCGCCGGTCTGATTGGGCTGATTGCCGCTCTCAAGCTGAACGCCTTCGTCGCTCTCACGCTCGCTTCGCTTGGGCTTGGGCTTGCCTCGGGAATGGATTTGTCCGCCGTCGGCAAGGCGTTTCAGGACGGCGTAGGCGGCACACTCGGATTCATCGCCGTGGTCGTCGGTCTCGGCACGATGCTCGGGAAGATGCTGGCCGAGTCGGGCGGCGCGGAGACGATCGCGCGCACACTGATTCGCGCTTGTGGTGAGCGTTATCTTCCTTGGGCGGTGATGCTCGTCGCGTTCGTCATTGGCCTGCCGGTTTTCTTCGGCGTGGGCGTCGTCCTGCTCGTGCCGATCATTTTCACACTCGCGCGCGAGACCAAGACGCCGCTGTTGCGACTGGGCATTCCGATGGTCGCCGGTCTCTCGGCTTCGCACGGTCTTGTGCCGCCGCATCCGGGCGTAATGGCCGCCATCGCGGTGTTCGAGCCGGGGCGCGTGGATGTCGGTAAAACCATTCTTTACGGGATCCTTGTCGGCCTGCCGACGGCGGTGTTGGCGGGGCCGCTGTTCGCGAAATTCATCGTGGCGAAAATTCCCGGCCGCATCGGGGGGATTGGCGAGCAGTTGATGAATCGCCAGCCACCCGCGAACCCGCCGAGCTTCGTCACAGCCATCCTCACCATTTCATTGCCGGTGCTGTTGATGTTGCTGGCGACGGTTGCAGACGTCTCTTTGCCGAAAGGCAATCGCTTGCGGATGTGGGCGGATTTCCTCGGGGCACCGACCATGGCGATGCTTGCGGCGGTGCTGGTTTCATTCGTCACATTCGGGACGCGCTGCGGTTTCGATCGCGTGCGCATCCTGAAGTTCACCGAGGACTGCGTGGGGCCGGCGGCGGCCATCATGCTGGTGGTTGGCGCGGGCGGCGGCTTCAGCAAGGTGATTGATGCGGCTGAAGTGGACCAAGCCATCGTCGCACGGATGACGGGCGTGAATCTGTCGCCGCTCTTGCTCGGTTGGCTGGTCACGGCCGTGCTGCGTGTGGCGGTCGGTTCAGCCACGGTCGCCATTACGCTGGCGGCGGGCATCATGGCGCCGCTGGTGGGGGCGTCGCCGGGCGTGAATCTCGAGTTGCTTATCGTCGCGATGGGCGCGGGTTCCCTCATCTTCTCGCACTTGAACGACGGTGGCTTTTGGTTTGTGAAGGAATATCTGAACCTGTCGATGACGGAGACGCTCAAGACGTGGACGGTGTTGGAAACCATCATCGCCGTGGCCGGGCTCGTGCTCGTGCTGGCTTTGGACGCACTCATCCGCTATTGCTTCTGAATATGTTCATTCTCGACGCACATCTCGACCTCTCGATGAACGCCCTCGAGTGGAATCGCGACCTCACGCGGCCTATCGCCGAGATCCGTGAGCGCGAGGCGCATCTCACGGACAAGCCCGACCGCGCCAAGGGCACGGTCTCTCTGCCCGAGATGCGGCGCGGTCGGATCGGTTTGTGCGTAGCTACGCGGATCGCGCGCTATGTGAAGCGGTCCAATCCCATCACTGGCTGGCATTCGCCCGAGCAGGCATGGGCGCAGACGCAGGGACAACTCGCGTGGTACCGGGCGATGGAAGAGCGCGGCGAAATGGTGCAGGTGAAAGACCGTGTCGGTTTGGAGAAGCATCTTCAACTGTGGCTGAACAATCCGCCGCCCGACGCGCCCGTCGGCTACATTCTCAGCCTCGAAGGCGCGGACTCGATGGTCACGCCGGCTTATGTGGAGCGGGCTTATGCACAAGGTTTGCGGGCGATGGGCCCGGCGCATTACGGCCCCGGCACTTACGCGCAGGGCACTAATGCCACTGGCGGACTGGGACCGCGCGGCCGTGAGTTGCTCGCCGAGATCGAGCGGTTGGGGGTCATCCTCGACGCGACTCACCTGTGCGACGATAGCTTCTGGGAGGCCTTGGACCATTTCCACGGCCGTGTTTGGGCGAGCCACAACAACTGCCGTGCGTTGGTGCCGCACAACCGCCAGTTCAGCGATGATCAAATCAAGGAATTAATCCGGCGCGGCGCGGTGATCGGCGGTGCGCTCGACGCGTGGATGATGGTCCCCGGTTGGATCCGTGGGACGACGACGCCCGAATCTTCCGGCGTGCAGCTGCGTCATCTGGTAGATCACATCGACCATATCTGCCAACTTGCCGGTAACGCGCAGCACGCGGGTATCGGCACGGATCTGGACGGTGCGTTTGGTCGCGAGCAAAGCCCCGGCGACCTCGATACCATCGCCGACCTGCAGAAGTTCATCGGACTGTTCCGCGCGCGCGGCTACAAGGAAGAAGACATCGCCGGCATCATGCACGGCAATTTCATCCGCTTCCTGCGCGAGGCGTGGAAGTGATTCCGCGCCGCGTGAATCCCGCTTGGCTTGGCCATGTGCTTCTGGTTCACTTCGATTCCCGAATGAAAGGAACATCCTGCCTCGCGACCATTTTCTGCTGGCTGCTTCTCGGCGGTCTTTGCTGGGCTGCCGTGCCGGCGTCGCCGTGGCAGGTGGAGTCGCTCACGGCCGAGGGGCGTCTTGATTACGACATCAACAAAGGGCTGGTCACGGGCACGAAGGGTGTACTGGTGCGTTATCGTCCGGCGACGAACGAGTTGGTTGAGTTGACCGCGCAGAATGCGACCCTCAATCAGCAGACCAGCGACGTGCTGGCTGAGGGCGATGTGGTGCTGCGCCGCGAAGGTTTCACGTGGCGTTGCCAGCGGTTGGATTACAACTTCAAGACGAAGATCATCCGCTCGGCTGAGTTTCGCGCTGGGCGCGTGGGAAATTACATCGCCGGCCGTGAACTGCACGGGACTCAAACCAACAGGTTCTATTCGGCCAAGGACACCTTCTTCACGACGGATGATCTTGAAACGCCGGGGCATCGCATCCGCTGCCGCGCGATACGGGTCGTCCCCGGCGAGTATGTGGAGATGGACGACGCGACGCTCTACATCGGGTCCGTGCCGGTCTTCTACTGGCCGAAGTATCGGCGTTCGCTCAAACGGCATCCGAATAATTTGGAGTTGGAGCCGGGCTACCGCAGCGCGCATGGCGCGTATTTGCTTGGCACCTATAACTGGACGACAGAGCAGGGGACTTCGGGCAGCACGCATCTAGACTACCGCACCCGGCGCGGCGTCGCCTTTGGTCCGGAGGTGGAGTACCTGCTCGGGCCATGGGGCAAAGGTGATTTCAAATCCTACTTCCTCTCCGATGACCTGCCCGGCACGAATCACCTTGGTCGCGCGAATTCGCAGGGCCGCGTGCGGTTGGATTGGGTGCACCGCATGCAGTTGCAGACGAATCTGACGGCCCTCGCAGTGCTGAACTGGCAAAGCGATGCGTTTGTGGAGCGCGACTTTTTCGAGGCGCAGTACCAGCGCAACATCCAGCCGCAGACGTTCCTCGAAGTCAGCAAGCTCTGGTCGGACTACAGCCTGAATGTGCTGACACGACCGCAGCTCAACGATTACTTCGAGACGGTCGAGCGACTGCCGGACATCCGCCTCACGGGGCTGCGCCATCAACTCGGTGAGACGCCGCTTTTCTACGAGAATACGAGTTCGATTGGGTACAATCAGCGTCAGTTTGCCGACGGCACGTCGCACCGCTATTCAGCCCTTCGCGCCGACACGTATCATCAAGTGTTGTTGCCGCAAAATTATTTCGGCTGGTTGAACGTGACGCCGCGCGTGGGCGGCCGATTGACGCACTACGGCGAGGCGAACGGCCGTGGCGCGAGCACGGCATCCAGCGATCGCTTCGTGTTCAACACCGGCGCGGAAATCTCGACGAAAGCCTCACGCCTTTTTGCCGATGCGAAAAGTTCATGGCTTGAAGTGGACGGCGTGCGCCACATCGTCGAGCCGTCTGTGAATTACGTTTTCGTGCCGGCGCCGAATCGTACGCCGGCTGAGTTGCCGCAGTTCGACTACGAGATCGCTACCCCGCGACTGCAACCGATCGAGTTTCCTGAGCACAACGCCATCGACGCGGTGGACAGTCAAAACGTGTTGCGCTTGATGCTGCGGAATCGGTTTCAGACCAAGCGCCAAGGTGCGGTCGAAGACTTTGCCGACTGGGCTGTGTATACTGATTGGCGTCTCAAACCACGCACGGGGCAGGCGACTTTCGCCGACATCTTCTCCGACTTCGAGTTCAAGCCGCGCACATGGATCACGGCCGGATCGGAGCTGCGTTATGACGTGGACAACGCGCTGTTGCGCTTGGCTCACCATCGCGTCGCCTTCACGCCCGTCGCGCGCTGGGCCTTCTCCGGCGGTCATTTCTATTATCTGAGCCAGCCGGGTACGGACTCCACCGTGGCCGATAACGTGGCCTACACCGCTGTGGATTACCGTCTAAACGAGGATTGGTCGGCGCGGGCCACGCATTATTTCGACGCGAAGGAAGGCAGCCTCGCCGAACAGCGCTACACGCTCTATCACGACTTCCGGAGCTGGGTCGGGGCGTTCGACATTCGCACCATCAACCACCGTGGCGGCCGCCAGGACGAGATGCAGTTCTCCTTCACGTACTCGTTGAAGGCCTTCCCGCGTACGCCGCGCCGTTGATGTTCATTGATCTTCGGCGGTGAACATCACGAGGATCGGGCGATGGTCCGAAGCTTTTCGCCAGTCGCTGCGCGTGAGGATGCGAGCCGATTCCAGCGAGCACTCCCGCTTCATCCCTGCGCTGAGCAGGATGTAGTCAAACCTCGAAAAGCTTTTCTCCCGAGCATAGTGGTATGTCCACGTGGTGTTTTTCCCCATTGAAGAAGATGAGGGGATGGCTAGTTCGCGAGGGCGGGTATCGAACAATACGCGGTTATCTTTGTAGCCAAGGATGAGTTTTATTGGAGGTGAATCATCGAGGTCGTTGAAGTCGCCGAGGACGACGAGGTTGATATCAGGGTTCGCGCTGAGGAGCGTATCCACTCTGCGGCGCAGGAGGCGCGCCTCGTGCAAGCGAAGAGTCGCTTCGTCGGCGTTGGCGATCGGCCGCTTGGATTTCAGATGCGCGGCGAGAAGGGTGAATTGGTAATTTGTTCCGATGCGGATGTCGATTTCGGCAAAGCCGCGTTTCACGAAGAAGCGGCGGCCTTCGAGGAGGAACGCCTCGTTTGCATGCGGGCGGCGCGCGCTGATTGGGAAACGGCTGAGTACGGCGAGGTGGATTTCATCGTCACGCGCAACGACATGTTCCCAGTACGGATAGTCGGAACCGCCGCGTTTGAGGGCGTCCCGCAGTTCATGCAGGGAGTTCGTGCCGCCTATTTCCTGAAGTGCGATGATGTCAGCGCGTAGTTCGAGCAGGCTGGCATGCACCGCGGACTTGGCCTCAGTGGATTTGGCGGGCCGCTGGGGCGTGGGTTGATCGAGGTAGTTCTCGAGGTTCCATGTGGCGATGGTGAATGGTTCGGTTGCGCCGAGGATGAGCGCCGTGGCGATGAGGGCGAATCCAGATAACAGGGCGGGGGATGGCATGACTGGAACATAGGCATGGATGCGGCGCTGTCAAAGGGCGGGAAGTAGTTTTTGCCAAACGTTGCGGCCGTGTTACACTGCGCGTCCATTTGGATTCGGATTTATGCTGGCGAAAGAACAAGCGGTACTGACGGACAGGCAGAGCGAGCGTGACCATCGCGAGTTGAGGATCGACAAGGTCGGAGTGCGCGGGTTGCGTTTTCCCATCCAGATCCGTGACAAGGCGCACGTGTTCCAGAACACCGTTGCCACTATCACGATGCTCGTGGATCTGCCGAAGGAATTCAAAGGCACCCACATGAGTCGCTTTATCGAGGTGCTCAATGCCCATGGCAACGTGGTGCATGTGGAGAATATTCCCGACATTCTGCAAGCGATGAGGCAGAAGCTTCATGCTGAGACAGCCCACCTCGAGATGGAGTTTCCGTTCTTCCTCGAGAAGAAGGCGCCGGTTTCAGGCATCCCGAGTCTGATGGATTACACGGCGCGGTTCGATGCCGCAGCCACCGGAAAAAAGGTCGACTTCGTGCTCGAGGTGCGCGTGGGAGTCACCACGCTCTGTCCTTGCTCGAAGGCCATCAGCAAGCACGGGGCCCACAATCAGCGAGGGTTGGTGACGGTGCGGATCCGGTCGCGGGAAATTGTTTGGATCGAGGACCTCATCGCCCTTGTCGAGGCGTCGGCCAGTTCCGAGTTGTACGCGTTGCTCAAGCGGCAGGATGAAAAAGCGGTGACCGAGCGGGCCTACGAGACCCCGGTCTTTGTCGAAGACCTCGTGCGGAATGTGGCGCTGCGTCTGAACGCTCATCCCGACGTGACGTGGTACAAGGTCGAGGCGGAGAACTACGAGAGCATCCATAACCACAACGCCTACGCGTGCCTCGAAAAAACGTGAGCGAGCCGTGTCGGATGAGTGTACCTTGTCCTCTGATGGGCGACTGGGATGCCCCTGCTGAGGTCTTCTGGTCGCCGAGAAAAGGAGAAACTTTTTTGTGGCGTATTTGATTTCATTTGCTACATTCACCGGCCTTCTATCGGGAAGACGTTGGTTTTGAACAATGCCGCGTCATCCGAGGAATGAGCAAAAACTGCGAGAACTCGCCGTGAGCACAAAAAAACAATCGCGCGCCAAGGTGGCCCCGAAAGCCAAGCCAGCTCCCAAAAAGGGCGGCCACATGGTGAAGTCTGCCACGGCTGCGTCCATTCTGGGCGTGGCGGCCAAAAACCACAAAGCCGCGAAGTTCACGCCGGCCGGTCCGACAAAGATCAAGACCGAGTGGCGGAAGTATTACGAGACATTGCTCGACCTTCACCAGCGGTTGCAGGACCAGATGAGTGGGCTCGCCAAGGAATCGGCTGAGGAGATGTCCAACTACAGCCTGCACATGGCCGATTCGGGTACGGATAATTTTGACCGCGATTTTGCCCTCAGCCTGCTTTCCTCTGACCAGGACGCCGTGTACGAGATTGAAGAGGCGCTTCGGCGTATCGAGCGCAATACCTACGGCGTTTGCGAATTGACCAATAAGTCGATTCCGAAGGCTCGTTTGGAAGCGATCCCGTGGACGCGCTTCACCGTCGAGGCTCAGGCCCAGCTTGAGCGTGATGGTGCGCTGCGCCACAAAAAGCTCGGCGCGCTCGGCAGCGTGGATAGTGCCGGAGGCAGTGATGCCGACGAAGATGAAGAGTCAGAGGAGAAACCTAGCAAGGAAAAGGAATAATCATGCCCCGCGAAAACGTTACCATCGAGTGCACTGAGGCGCGCAAGGAAGGCAAATCGCCCTCCCGTTATGTGGCTACGCGCAATAAGAAGCTCCAGACGGAGAAGATTGAGATCAAGAAATACAATCCGTTTCTCCGCCGCCACACCGTGCACCGCGAAATCAAGTAAACCTTTATGCCCCGCAAGACCAACACCGACAAGAAGGGCGGCAAAGGCCGTTCCTCCAGTGAGCGCCGCACTCCTCGCCCGAAGCCGAAGATTGACTTCACCGTGGACGCCCTCGACTACAAAAACGTCAATCTGCTCAAGCAGTTCGTCACCGATCAGGGGCGCATTCTGCCGCGCAAGTACACCGGTTTGGCCGCGCATTATCAGCGCCGGTTGAACTCGGCCATCAAGCGCGCGCGCCAGATGCTCTTGATGAAATAGCCTTCACGCTCCGCCGCCGTTCTGGTGGCGGAGTTTTTATTTGCCAACATGATGCAAATGATTTGCGTTTGGTTGCGCCACCGAGAACGCTGATGGCGATTTGATGCTCTGGTTATGACGTATCTGATTCTATTTCTCTCTGTGGCGATCGGCGCGGTGGCCGTGTTCCTCTTTCAGCCGCGCGAACGCCGCAGTATCAAACTGCTCACCGCTTTCAGTGGTGCCTATCTTCTCGCCATCACGGTGCTCCATCTTCTACCGGAGGCGTTCCGAGAGCCAAAAACATCCGTTGGCTTCTTCGTTCTCGGCGGGTTTTTCCTTCAGATCCTGCTCGATTACTTCTCTCAAGGCATCGAGCACGGGCACGCGCATTTGCCGAGTCATACTCATGATCACGACCAGTCTCACGGGCATGGCCACGACCACAGTCACGGCTCTTGTGCGCACCAGCCCGTGCCGTGGGGGATGATGATTGGCCTCTGCGTACATGCTTTCATCGAAGGAATGCCACTGGGCGAACATGCCGGACACGACCACACCGCACATGCGGGCCATGATCACGGCCACACTCAGGCGCAGACGGCATTGCTCTGGGGCATCGTCGTCCACAATATTCCCATCTCCATCGTTCTGCTCACCCTGTTGATCCAAGGGCTCGGACAACGATCCAAGGCCTTCGGATTGCTGCTCATTTTTGCGCTGATGTCGCCGCTCGGTGCGCTCACCTCCTCTATCTTAGAGCCGCTCGCGCATTACCACGCCCAGCTCACCGGCATGGTCATCGGTATTTTTCTTCATGTCTCGACGACGATTCTATTCGAGACCGGGGAAGGGCATCGCTTCAATCTCTACAAAGCCGCAGCAATTCTCGCCGGACTTGCGGTGGCATTGATGGGCGGAATGCTTCACTAAAGTCGCATGCCCTGTCGCGGCCATCATCACCACAAGCCTCGACCACTTTCCGAGCTCGCCGCACGATTGCGTGGCGACGCAAAGAAGTTCACTGGCCCACGAAAGGCCGTCCTTGAGGTGTTGGCCGCGCATCCGCATCCGATGACCATTAAGGATGTGCATGCCGAGACGGGCGGGGAGTGCGACCTCGCGACCGTTTATCGCGCCCTGCATCTGCTCGAGGAGATGGATTTAGTGAAGCGGTTCGACTTCGGCGATGGCGTGGCGCGTTTCGAGTTATTGGCCGAAGGCGACGATGGTCACCATCATCACCTCATCTGCACCGAGTGCGCCGACGTCATCGAGATCGAGGAATGCTTCACGGATGCGCTGGAGAAGAAAATCGCCGATCGCAGCGGTTTCAAGGCTGTGACCCACAAGCTCGAGTTCTTCGGAATTTGTCCCGATTGTCAGAAACGCTGAGCGAAAAATTACGGGGCGCGCTTGTGGATGAACGCTCCCGATTGCCACGACTTCTCCAAGCGCGAGCGGATTAATTCCATCCCCGCTTTTTCATACGCGGATTGTACTTGGGAAAACTGCGTCTGCAGGATGCCTGCGAGCACGAGCACGCCATCCGGTTGAAGCCTGTTTAGGATTCGCTGACGCTCAGCGAGCAGCAGGTCATAGGTGAGGTTTGCGCAGACGACGTCGAACCGTCGTGTGCTTTTGAACGGTAACTTCGTGAGGTCTCGCCGGTGCAGTCGAATGCGTGGCTCAATCCGGTTGCGGCGAGCGTTCGCTTTCGCGGACGCGACCGCATCGGGATCGAAATCAAACGCCTCGACTTGTGTGTAGCCAAGTTTGGCGCCGGAGATTGCCAAAATCCCCGAGCCGGTGCCGATATCGAGAAGGGCTTGCGATCGTTGCGCGCGTCGGCTGCGCGTCAGTTCCCGAAGGCAGAAGGATGTCGTGGCGTGCTGGCCGGTGCCGAAGCTCAGGCCGGGATCGAGTATGACCACGGCTTGTCCTGCGACGGGCTTGCGCAGGCTCCAACTCGGTTTGATGAGCAGACGTGAGCCAATGGCGATCGGCTTGAAATGTTTTTTCCACGACTCAGCCCAATCCTCGCGCCGGATGCTTTTGGCTTCGACCCGGCCGAGGCCTGTGTCCAATCCGCATGCGCGAATCGCCGCCAATCCTTGCTTGAGCGCATCTCGTTTACTGGCATTCCATTCGGCTTGGCGTGTGCAGTAAACCGTCACGACGCTCGCTTTGGTCTCCGCATTCGCCCACACGGAGGCGGGTTGCGGGAAGAGGCGACCGAACAATTCAATGATGGCTTCCTCCGCTTCAGCAGAGGTCGCGATGGAGATGCGCCAGAGAGTTTTAGTTTTCACAGGTGATCGCGCCACGGAGTGAGGTTCAACAGTTGTAATTCCACCTTGTCGGGTCGGTGGTCTACTACGGTCAAGCTCGCGTAATCAATTTCGAACGCGGCGGTTTTTACGATCGGCAAATCGAGCAGCAGCGCGAGTAGCGTCCGTACGATGCCGCCGTGGCAGACGACAGCCACGGTCTTTCCATGAGATTCAGCGAGGATGCGGCGCAGGCATGGTTCGACGCGCGCGCGCGTCTGTGTGGCGCTTTCCGCTTCCGGAACGGTACCTTTGTCCAGTTGCTCCAGCCACTGGTAAGCGCTCACGCCGTGGCGCTCCTGCACTTCGCTCCACTTCAATCCAGTCCAGACGCCGAAATCCATCTCGCGTAGATCCGGGAGGAGGATGGGTTTTCGCAAATACTGGCCGGCCAACGGCGCGAGCGTTTGTTGCACGCGCTTCATCGGACTGGCGTAAATCGCGTCGAAAGCGACGCGCTCAAGGAACTTCGCCAATGCCGCCGCCTGCGCATGGCCTTGCGGCGAAAGTTCCATGTCAATGCGTCCGCCGAAGACGCGCTGGTAACTCGCCTCGACCTCGCCGTGGCGCAAAAGATAAAGCCGGGTTGGATTCACGCTGTGGACAGGTGTGGGAGAAGGCTACGCGCTGGCCAAGGCGGCCTCTTGCGCAGTCAACAACTGGCGCACGCCGCTCCGGCCGAGGGTTAGCATCGCGGCGAGTTGCACGTCAGTGAAGGTGGATTCTTCGCCGGTGCCTTGCAGTTCGATGAACTCGCCCTTGCCGGTCATCACCAGATTCATGTCCACTTGGGCCGCGACGTCTTCGGTGTAGCAGAGGTCGCACAGAGGTTCGCCTTTGACGATGCCGACACTGACGGCGGCGATGGGGTTGGTGATCGGGTTTTCCGTGAGCTTGCCATCGGCGATGAGTTTTCGCACCGCGAGGCTCAGCGCTACGTAACTCCCAGTGATGGCCGCCGTGCGTGTGCCGCCGTCCGCCTGCAAGACATCGCAATCAATCCACACCGTTCGCAGTCCAAGTTTCTCGAGGTCCATCGCTGCCCGGATCGAGCGCCCAATGAGCCGCTGGATCTCCTGCGAACGCCCGTCGATCTTGCCTTTCGAGATGTCCCGCGCCTTCCGTTGCAGGGTCGAGTAGGGGAGCATCGAGTACTCGGCGGTCACCCAACCGCCGGTCGCGCCCTGTTCCTTCATCCAGCGCGGCACGGCTTCGTCGATGGTCACGCCGCAGATCACCCGCGTCTGCCCCCACTCGATGAGCGTGGAGCCGGTGGCATGGGGGGCGATGTGGTTTTGGAAGCGCACCGGGCGGATCTGGTCAGCGCGGCGGCCATCGGCTCGAGAGGTGAGAGGGGCGATTTCGGACATAACGCGGCAGGATGTTAGAAGCCGATCCGGATCACGGCAACGCAGAAAAGCGCGGACACTTTTGCATCGTCACACCGCGCTGGCTCGTAATAACGTTTCCCATGGTTTCGGAAAAACCATGGACCCCTGTGGACGTGTTGCGGTTGCTCATGGCATGGCTTCTCCTGCTCTGCGGCGCCCAACTGATCGTCGCGCAATTTGCGCCCGCCGCTGCATTTCAGGGCAACACGAACCGCATGATGACGCTCGTTGTGCAGATGCTCGGCTTCCATGTAGCGGCGCTTGTTTTGGTCGGCGTACTCTTGTTTCGCCGCGGCATCAGCTGGGGCGACGCTTTCGGTTTGGGCACGCCCCGTTTGGGATTCTCGGTGGGGATCGGAGTGTTGGTGGGCCTCCTCGTGCTGGCCCCGGCATGGGCATTGGGGCAACTCAGCGCACTGGTTCTGGAAGGGATTGGCTTTCCTGTGAAACCGCAGCAAGCCGTGCAGATGGTACAGAGCGCGGCCTCGACAAGCGAACGCGCGTTGACCGCGTTAATGGCCGTGGGGCTTGCGCCGGTGGTCGAAGAGGTTCTGTTCCGCGGCATCATTTACCCGACGGTGAAGCAGGTCGGGTACCCTCGCATTGCCATTTGGGGCACCGCATTTTTCTTTGCTGCCATCCACGGAACCCCGGCGATTTTTGTGCCACTTTTCTTCCTCGGCGCGTTGCTCGCCCATCTCTATGAGCGCACTGGGACTCTCCTCGTCCCGATCACAGTGCACGCTATGTTTAATCTGGTGAACTTTCTCTGGCTGACGAATCCGGAACTGGTGCGCCGCTGGTTCGGCCCTGACGCATGAACGAATTCGACCTCATCGCCCGCCTCACCGGCGCGCTTCCCACGGACGCTTCCGTGATAGCCGGCGTCGGTGACGACTGCGCCGTGCTCGATGTGGGACTGCCGGATCGCTGGCTGCTCTTCAAGGCCGACGCAGTGGTGGAAGGTATCCATTTCATGACCGGCGCGAAGCCGGAGCAGGTGGGGCATAAAGCGTTGGCGCGGGCTTTGAGCGACATCGCGGCGATGGCCGGCACCCCCACACACGCGCTGATCACGCTCGCACTGCCAAGCCAGTTCGACGTGGGATTCGTCGAAGGAATCTACCGGGGGATGAGCGCCTTGGCCGCGCGGCATGCCGTGGTCATTGTGGGAGGCGAGACAACGACGAACCCCGATCGGATCCTTCTTTCCGTCGCGTTGCTGGGGTGGGTGGCGAAAGATAAATGCGTGCGGCGCAGTGGCGCGAAGGTTGGTGACGCTATTTTTGTGACCGGCGAACTGGGTGGCTCGCTGGCGGGCAAACATCTTGAATTCGAGCCGCGATTGCCCGAAGCCCGTTGGCTGGCGCAGAACTTTTCGATCCACTCGATGATGGATCTGAGCGATGGCCTCGCGGGCGATCTCCGGCACATTTTGAAAGCCGGCGATGTCGGGGCGGAGTTGTTGACCTCCGCCATTCCTGTGAGTCGTGCCGGGAAAGCGCGCGCGCGCGAGGGGAACGCTGCCAAACCGCCGCTGCTGGCCGCGCTGACGGATGGCGAGGATTTCGAATTGTTGTTTACCGTCGCCAGCGTGGATGCGGTGATGTTGCTCGATGCGTGGAAGCAGGAGTTTCCCGCGCTCAAGCTGAGTTGCATCGGCAAGATCACCAGCGGCAGCGGCATTGCGCTGCGCGACCATCGCGGCACGCGCCCATTGAATGTCCAAGGATACGCTCATTTCGCATAACGCGGCCGAGACCGAGGCGCTGGGCGAATCGTGGGGACGCTCGGCGCAGGCGGGTTGGGTGCTCGGGCTTTCGGGCGATCTCGGCGCGGGCAAGACGCAACTCGTGCGTGGCTTAGCGCGCGGGTTGGGCGTGACGGCGCGCGTCTCGTCGCCGACGTTTGCGCTCGTGAACGAATACGGCGGGGGCCGTTTACCGCTATCGCACATTGATCTCTACCGATTGGAAACGGAACAACAGATCCTCGGCGCGGGCTTGGAAGAATATCTGCGGCCAGCAGGCGTGACGGTGATTGAATGGGTCGAACGATGGGAAAGTTTAATGAAATCACCGCGTGCTGCGAATTTGTTTCGTCGCGTGTGGATTGAGGCATTGGAAGACGGGACGCGGCGGATTGTATATGAAGATTCTGGCGCTTGATTTTTCCAGCGAACGACGCGGCGTGGCCGTGCTGGATGGCGGCGTGGTGCGTGGCGCAGTTGTGGCCACTGGGCACAATCCGAGTGCGATGGCTTTGGTTGAAGAGGTCTTGCGGCAGGCCGGCTTGGAACGCGAAGCCATCGAGTGCATCGTGGTCGGGCTTGGACCGGGCAGTTACACTGGGATCCGTGCGTCCATCGCGCTGGCGCAGGGTTGGACGTTGGCATGTGGCGTGGGTTTGCTGGGCGTGAGCAGTGCTGAAGTGCTCGCCGCCACGGCGCACGCGGCGGGGTTGCGCGGGGCGATCCGCCTCGCGATCGATGCGCAACGTGGCGACTTCTATCGCGCCGACTACGAATTGAGCGGGACTGGTTTCCGCTTAACTGAGCCGTTGAGGATTGTCGGTCGCGACGAATTGCTGCAGTCCGCCGCGAAAGCCATCATCGGCCCCGAAGCGGATCGCTTGGGGGGAAGCGCGCTGTCTCCCGATGCGGCGCAACTCGGATTCCTGGCGTCGCGTCGGAAAGATTTTGTGGCCGGTGAAAGTCTGGAGCCAATCTATCTGCGTGAAACGAGTTTTGTGAAGGCACCGCCGCTGCGCGTGTTGCCCGTGTGAGATGAGCCATTCCTACCGTTGCTGGGCCGAGGTGGATCTGACGGCGCTGCGCGAAAACCTCGCGTGGATCCGGCACCGCGTCGGCCCTGATGTGAAGATCATGACCGTGGTAAAGGCTGATGCCTACGGTCACGGACTGAAGCAGATTGCCGCGTTGTTGATGCAGAGTGGCACGGATATTTTTGGCGTGGCGAATCTTGCCGAGGCGCAGGCGATCCGTGCGGTCGGCCGCGGCTGGCCGGTGCTGATGCTCGGCGCATGCCTGCCGGAGGAGATTGAACGCGCCGTGCGCGATGATGTGATGTTGACGCTCTCGACCTTGGCCGAGGCGAAACTGTTTTCCGCCGCGGCGGTTCGATTGAAGCGATCGGTCGGCGTGCATATCAAAGTGGACACGGGAATGGGTCGGCTCGGTGTGGCGACGGGAGAGGCACGCGAGTTGATCGAGGCAGCGGAGCGGTTGCCGGGGCTGCGATTGCTCGGGATTTACACGCACTACGCAGCCGTGGAAGACGACGCTGCGTTCGCATTGGAACAGCGTCGTCGATTCAACCGTCTGCTGGCACCGCGGCTCAAGGCCGGTCGCACGTTCGAGTATTTGCACGCGAACAATAGCGGCGCATTGCTGCTGGAGAAGGCGACGATTTTTAACACCGTGCGGCCCGGTCTCGCGGTTTATGGCGTGGTGCCGCCTGCCAAGCGGCGAGTTGCTTCAGTGTTGAAACGGCATTTGCGTCCGGCGCTCTCGTGGAAATGCCGTGTCAGTTTGGTGAAGGAAGTGGCTGCCGGCACGTCGCTGAGTTATGGGCGGACGTTCATCGCGTCGCGGCCGATGCGTGTGGCGACGCTCACTGCCGGTTATGGTGACGGGTATTTGCGTTCCGGCAGTGGGCGAGCGCAGGTGCTCATCGGCGGCAAACTCTGTCCCGCCGTCGGCCGTATCACGATGGATCAAATGCTCGTGGACGTCTCGGCCCTCAAACGGGTGAGGGTGGGCGATGAGGTAGTGCTCATCGGTCGGCAGAAGCGCAAGGAAATCACCGCAGCGCAGTTGGCTGAATGGGCGGGGACGATTCCGTGGGAAGTGCTCACGGCCATCACATATCGTGTGCCGCGCGTGTATCGTGGTGGTCACGCGGCATGATGGGTTCGCGGCGGCACCGGTGATTACTTGCCGGAAGATTTTTCCCGTTTCAGTCGCCTGTGTTCGCGGAGAAATTCAACTACGCCGGGCAGTATGGAGATGAGGATGATGGCGTAGATGACGGTGGAGAATCGCTCCTTCACGAATGGATGAGATGCGAGGGCGTACCCGAGCGGCACGAGCGTCACGGCCCAAATGATCCCCCCGAGCACGTTGAAGGCCATGAAACGGCGATAGCTCATCTCGCCGACGCCGGCCACGAACGGCGCGAAGGTTCGCACGATCGGCACGAA
>SXGT01210265.1_pt1 | contig 18492 bp, 14 predicted proteins | sample 3176221 | NCBI WGS metagenome assembly SXGT01 (sample SAMN11356862, study PRJNA531348) | freshwater metagenome | isolation source: freshwater sample F1-120 | place: China: Fuxian Lake, Yuxi | collected 2017-12-25
AAAGCCCGAAGCGGGCTGCCCATTGGGTTCTCTTCAGGACCCACCACGGGCAGCCCGGCGGAGTCGGGCTTTCGCGCCCTCTTCATGTGCCCCGGCATTCATGCCGGGGGTTCATGAGGGGCCCCGTGAACGGTTACCAAATCTCCAGGAGGAGAGCGAGGAGGGCACCTCCTCGCAAATAAAAGATCTCAAGGGGGGAGGCGAGGGGGAACGCCGTCGCAGCCGCACAATGGGATGATTCTACGGTGGTCTCCACCATGTCGCTATCTGTGGAGGCTCAGACCTCGGAGCGGCGCTTCTGAAGCGAGGCCAGCGCGAGGAGGAGCACCCCGGCCACCACCAGCACGTCCGCCACGTTGAAGACAGGCCAGTGGTGGACATGGATGAAGTCCACCACGTGCCCCCTCGCCACCCTGTCGATCGCGTTGCCCAGGGCACCCGCCGCCAGCAGGAGGTAACCGCTCCTCTCGGCAAGGCCGTGCTTGCGGCGCTGGAAGAGGCGTACCAGAAGGAGCACGCTGAGCAGGACAGGCACCACCGCCAGCACCACGGGGCGGTGAGGGATGTCCACATGGGCAAGAGCGCTGAAGGCCACGTCGTGGTTCTCGGCGTAGACCAGATCGACGGCGCCAGGGACCACCCGGACAGGGGCCTCGGACCGGCCCCGCAGAGCGGCCGCCTTGGTCGCATGATCGCAGCCCACGAGCGCGAGCAGGGCGAGCAGGAGAGCCAGGCGGAGCGCGCGGACGGACATGCCACGAGAACCCCGGCGGCCTCGCTCTATTCCCTTCCCCGCAAGCCCCGCAGGCCAGCGCCGTCAGCGCTTGGAGACCAGGCCCTCGTAGTCGATGACATAGTTGTCCGGCAAGGCCTTGCGGACCCTGTCGCGCTCCTCCTCGGGGACCTCGGCGCCGAGCAGGGAGAGGCCCTCCGAGATCTTGTTCTTCACCCGGACGCTCTCCTCCTCGAGGAGCTGGGCCAGGAGGGCAGGCACCACGGCCTTGTCCCGCTGGGAGAGGGCCGCCATGACCGCGTTGAGGCGGGCAGCTTCGTTGACGTCGGAGATGAAGCGGGTCACCGCAGGGACGATCTTCTCGTGCTTGTAGTCCTGGAGAGCCTCGAGGATCTGGAGCTTGGGATCGATGAACTTGGCATACTCGGTGTCCCACCTGGACAGCCAGGTGATGAGCTCCTCGATGAGCTCCTCCTCGGAGACCAGCTCCTTCAGGAGCCTCAGCGGCCACGAGATGCTCTCGGCCTTTACGGCAAAGGCCCGGATAGGCTCGATCGCGTCCTTGCCCGCCGCCAGGACCCCCTGGGCGGCGATGTCCTTCTCCTCCTGGTCGGTGATGGAAGGATCGATCACGAAGGTGAAGCGCTTGAGCAGGGCCACCGCGGCCTCCGCGGTCCCCATGGCCGCGAGCTCGTTCAAGGCCTCCTGGCGATCGTAGTTCTGTGAGCGCTTGCTGCCCGCGGCCTCGGCCCACTTCGCGGCAGGGTTACTCTTCTGGCCGCCCTTCTTGAACAGATCGAAAAAGCCCATGCGAGTTACTCGGCTCCAGAAGCGAAAAGCGCCGCGGCAAGGGTGCCCGCAGCGCGAGCAACATTCGTAGCCTCAGCCGAATGTCAACCCCGGGGGCAGGCTGGATGTCACGCCCGAGGTCATGAGACCGGGACCGCCAGCAGCTGCACCTCGCGGCCTGCCTGCTGGACCTGGTAGCGCACCGGACGGCCGTGCTTGAGCGCCGCCTCGACTTCCATGGCCTGGATACGGCTTCGGAACAGGGGCTCGGTGATGTGATCCACCGGCTCGCCGATGGCCCTCTTGGCCGCGATATACTCGTTGTAGAGGCGGAGGTAGTAGAGCTCCGCAGGCTCGACGACGACGGGGCTGGCGCCAGCGCCCGGAGCGGGGGGCAGGGCGATCGTCCCGTCGACGTAGGTCGCGGGCGTGGGGGGCCTCGAGAGGCGCCCCTGCTCGTCGCTCGTGTCCTCCTCGATGCCCATCAGGGTGTTGAGGAGCTGATCGATGCGGAAGGCGAGGCCGCCCAGCTCGTCGTGCTCCAGGTTGAAGCGCTTGTCGCTCTGGCCGTTGACGATGGCGAGGAGGCCCTCCTCGAGCATGTCGATGGGGCGCGAGATATAGGCCCCCAGGAAGAAGCTTCCCACGAGCACGAGGACGAGCCCCAGGACCGTGACGCCCCCGAGCGGCCACGCCAGGAGCGCCGTCGGGTTGGCGATGAGCGAGGTGCCGCTCGTGGTCACGACCGCCACGTGCTTGCCGTCGCCGAAGCCGCCGATGGGGGTGGCCGCGAACACCATGTTGCTGGTCTCCCCGACGGCCGCGTCGCCGGAGCTGAGCGATGTCTTCACCTCGTTGAGCGCGATGGTCGCGCTCTGCTTGGCCGCCTCGGTGGTGCTGGCCGCCATGCGGACGTCCTTGCCGTCACTCACGTAGAGCGCGACCCCCGTCCCCGAGGTCATCGCGGCCACGCGGGTCATGCTGTCGTTCAGGGGCATGCCGATGACCAGCATCCCTATGCCGCCGGCGTGACGGATCGGCGCGTACGACACCACATACTGATCGGTCTTGCGGCTCACCCACACGTCCGAGCCGCCCACACCCTTGGCGAGGGAGGCCTTCAGGAAGGGATAGGACTCCCCCACGTCGTCGCCACGCTCGAGAGGCGAGCCGTTGCGGCCCACGATCTTGCCGTTACGATCGACCACCATCACGAGGGAGGGGGCGGTGTTGAAGGTGGTCTTGGCGCTGCCGACGATGGCGTCGCACAGCGTGGTGGCCGCGTCGCCGCGCGAGTCCTCCCTGGCGGCCTTGAACACGTCGGCGCTCGCCGGCTGGGCCGCCTTGTTGCCGAGCCAGCGCTCCACCCGGAGACCGTCGAGCTCCAGCTGGGCGGCGACCGCGCGGACCTCGCGCTCGGCCGCCGACTTGATGCGCTCGGGGGTGGTGACGGCCCCCAGGAGAGACTGCCTGAGGATGGCGAAGGCCAGGAGGCCGACGATCAGGACGATGGTGGCGTTGACGGCGATGATCTTGTTGCGCATACGCCCTCGGTGAGCGAGCTCGGTGGTACTGCGGAAGACGCCCCCTGGGCGGCGCGGGACGGACCCGTTCGCCGGTTCGAGAGGCTACCGACCCGCGCCTCCGCCCAAGGTGAGCCACGCGCGTCGGAGCCGAGACGCTATCATCCGCGACTTCGCGCCGGCAACATGCGATAAGTAACGCGGCGCGCTGAGGCGCTCTTTCTGCCCTCGGACCTCTTGGCAATCCCCCCCTCCCCGCCCTCCCCGCCCTCCTCTGCCCCCTCGGCGCTGCTCGTCGACGACGCGCGTTTTTCGAAGCACCTGCCGCTGGGCCACCACCCCGAGCGCCCGGAACGCCTGACCGCGGCCCGGGCGGCGATGGCCCGATCCAGGCTGAATTTCACCCGGATCGCCGCCAGGGAGGCCACGCTGGAGGAGCTCGTCAGGGTGCACCTCCCCTCGTTCGTCGAGGCGCTGGAGCGGAGGCGAGGCGCGTCGCTCTACCTGGATCCCGACACGTATGTGGGCCCGGACAGCGTCGCGGCCGCTCGCCTGGCGGCGGGCGGGACTGTCGCCCTGATCGACGCGATGCTGGACGCGGCGCCAGGCAGCCCCGAGGCGCGCGGCGTCGCCCTGGTGCGCCCCCCCGGGCACCACGCTCGGCCGGGCAAGGCCATGGGCTTCTGCCTCGTGAACAACGTGGCCGTGGCCGCGGCGCACGCGAGGGCGCGGGGCCTGGGGCGGGTGGCCATCGTCGACTACGACGTGCACCACGGCAATGGCACCCAGGAGATCTTCTACCGAGATCCCGGCGTGCTCTACGTCTCGGCCCACCAGTTTCCCTTCTATCCGGGCACGGGCGACTCGAGCGAGCTCGGGGAGGGGGATGGGCGGGGCTACACGATCAACGTCCCGCTCACCGCGGGCGGAGGGGACGCGGTGTACGGGGGCGTCTTCGAGCGGATCATCCTGCCGGTGCTCGAGGAGTACTCGCCCGAGCTGGTGCTGGTCAGCGCCGGCTTCGACGCCGCGATCCGCGATCCGCTCTCCGAGATGCGCCTCGGGAGCGAGGCCTTCGGCTGGATGACGAGGGAGCTGCGCCGCGTCGCCGAGCGGAGCGCAGGAGGGCGCATCGCCCTGGTGCTCGAGGGCGGTTACGATCTGGTCGGGCTCGAGGCAGGGCTGACCTCCGCGCTCCTGGCGCTCCACGAGGACCCGGGGAGCATCGAGCGCGGGGTCGACGAGCCGGACGTGGTGCGCGCCCTCGCGGCCGTGAAGGCCGCCTGGCCTCACCTGGGATGAGGCGTCGCGCCCATCAGATATTGATCCGGGAGCGGATCTTGCCAGCCGGGAAGCCCGCCTCCTCGAAGGCCGCGGCCCTGGCGCGCAGGATATCGAGGAAAGAGCGGGGGATGTCGCTGTCCTCGTCCGACAGGATGAAGCCGTACCTGGTCCCCGAGAGGATCCTGGTCAGGTAGACCTGGTCGGTCGCCAGCAGGGTGGGGGGCGCCAGCCGCTCGTCGTGCTCGGGGCCCCAGGAACCGTGGCGGAGCCCCAGCGAGCCGTAGGCGATCTCGCCGCCGTCGTCGAACTGGAGATCGTTGATCCAGGTGTGCCAGAGCGTGGCCCGGAAGATGGCATACCGGCAGACCTGCTCCAGGCTCTCCAGATCCCGAGGGCCGGGCTCCGAGGACTCCGTGATCGGGTGGAGCGCCCTCAGCGCTCCGTGGATCTCTCTGCGCGGGATCGCCGGGGCAGGGTCCGGCTCTCGCTCCGACGCCGCGGGGACGCTGTGCTCCACGAGATCCCGGGAGAACGCCAGCACCTCGGGCCAGCGCTGGACGATCCCCTCCCCGTGCTCCGCGAAGAACCTGCCCACGTGCTCGGTGAGCACCTCCCAGAACAGGTTGGCGACCTTGCCATAGACGTGCCCCGGGGTCAGAGGGGCTCCGGGGTGGTAGCCTCGCCAGTCGAGGCCGCGCATCTGGTCGGCGAAGCGCTGGACGATGGAGGGCGAGGTCAGCGGCGAGGACCTGGTGACATAGCCGGCGTCGCCGAAGACCAGCCAGGCCCCCTGGGCGTTGATGCTCGCCACCTCCTTGAGGTGAGGGAAGAGCAGCCGGCAGAGGGGGCTCTTTCTGAGGTTACGGAAGGCTGCCACCGCGTACTGCTCGACGTCCAGGTGAGCCCTGACCAGGTGCCCGTCGATCTCGCCCGCAAGGAAATGGGCGGTCCTGAAGATCCTTTTGGCCTGCTGCCAGCGCTCTCCGTCGGCCGGGGTCAGGACCTCGGGATCGGCGAGCGGCGAGAAGGGGGCGAGGCCGCCAGGCCTGCGGAAGGTCAGCGTGAGCTGGCGAGGCAGGAGGAGCGCGCCGTGGACCTCGAGAAGAGCGTCGACGTTGGCGACCTCGAAGACGCCGTTGTGCTCGTAGGCGTCCCAGTTGTAGAAAAGCCTGTAGCGACCAGGGCCGTCGGGGAGCAGGGGCGCCTGGTAAAAGCCGTTCAGGATGCGCTCCCCGAAGAACTCGTCGCTCCTCGTGTAGCCCGGCCTCGCTCGCTCCAGGGCGCGCGTGAGGTTCTCCGGATAATCCGACTGGATCTGCCGGATGGAGAGGGACCCTGGCCTGCGCATCTCCTGGATCTGGTGGCGGGCCCTGACGTCGGCGACCTCCGCCAGGGACCGCAGCAGGATCGCCCTTCGACCCGGAGCGAACTCCTGGGGCAGATCGGTGCCCGGGGGAACATAGACCCTGGGCAGAGGACCCGGATCGTACTCCCAGTAAGGGATCCGGATCGTCCCGAAGTCGTAGTGACGGGCGGTCACGTCGTCCTCGCCCCTCACCGAGAAGAGCAGCCGGCGGCCCCGGGCCGGGCCGGCTTCGAAGATCCTGAGTTCGAGATCCGGCCGATCGCCTAGGCCGGCGGCCGAGGGATCGTACCAGATACGAAAGCGCCCGTCGGCGTCGGTCGTGCCCCGGCCCAGCCGGTCGCCCGCGGTGCCCGGATCCCTATCCCAGAGCTCGACATCCAGGTGATGGAGCGGCTTGTCCGCTCCGCCCGCGGCCCTGTCCTCGAAGAGGAGCCGCCCCGTCGCCTGGTGGGTCTCGCGGGGAGAAGGAGCCCTCCCTCCCCGAGCCGCCGAGAGCTTCCCGGCGATGAAGGCCGACACCTCTCTCCTCTGGGGATCTTGCAGGGCGTCGTAGGCCGCCAGCAGGGCCTCGCGGCCGAGCGCAGGCGCCAGGGGCTGGACCTTGACGGGGGGCCTGGCTCGCTTTCCCAGGCTCCTCGCCCCCTGGGAGCCCGGGTAAACCCGGGTCCGTAGATAGCCGATCGAGCTATAGTCCCTTATCCCCGTCGCCCGGAGGATCCCCAGCGAGTCGGGCTGGTGCGCGATGTTGAAGCGGAGGCGCTCGGTGACCTCGTCGGGGAGGGCCCGCTCGAGCACCACGGCGGCCAGATCCAGCCAGGGGTGGGTCGCCTCGTCCCAGGTCCTCGAGGTGTCCAGGACCTCGGGCGCGTCGCCAGGGCTGCGGGCGTGGAGCTGGATCTGGAGGATGTATTCGACCTTGCCCCTGGCCAGGCGATCCTTGAGCTCCTGCCGCAGGTAGTCGATCGGGCGGGACTCGGTGGGGGCCCGCCCCTGCCGGAGGGGATGGTGGAGCTCTCCGGGAGCGGGGAGCCCCTGCTCCGCTCCTCGATCCCCGGGCACCATGCGGTAGCGCACATAGCGCGGCACCCCGTCCCTGGCCCTGAAATGAAAGATGATCTGGCTATGGTAGTGGAGCTTGGAGAAGGACGAGGGAGCTCGCCTGAAGCCGGCGACCCCCACGGCCATCTCCCTCGGATATTTCCTGGCCAGCTCCTGGAGCCCCTCGGGCCCCCTCCCCTTGGCCCGGAGGAACTCCATGAACACCACGGCGTCGCGGAAGAGCGAGGCCTCTCCGGTGTTCATGATGATGTCGAGCGGGCCCTCCTCCTCCTCGCAGGAGAGCTTGAGCGCCGCCCCTCGGATATCGAGCGAGGCGTCGTCCTCGTACTCGAGCGTGGCGTGCCTGAGCCTGACCGGGAACACGGCCCCTGGACGGAAGAAATCATGCTCGGGGAAGGTGGGCCTGGCGACGATCCGGAGCTCTCCCTCGGCGCCGACCCCGAACCTGTGGGTGGGGCGCCCTCGCTTGAGCAGCGCCATCGCCGAGAAGGTGGCCTTGAGGAGCTTCGCGACCTGGTCGAGCATCGGATGTCCTCCCTACGCCCGGGCGAGCCCCTCGGCCTCGCTCTCGGCCACGTGAGCCCGGACCGCAGCAGAGACCTCCCCGGCGTTCTGGAAGGTGACCCCGTGACCTGCTCCTGGCAGGTCGAGGAGGCGGGCCCTGGGGATGGACCGGTGCAGGAGATCCGAGTGCTTTGGCCTTATCAGGATGTCCTTGCCCGGCCTCACGATCAGGGTCCTTGCCCGGATGTCCCGGAGGCGCTCCCTCGTGTCGTGGCGGACCGCCGCATAGAGCTGCGAGAGGACGGTGCGAGGGTGAGCTCGCTCGCCGACCTGGAGCTTCATGCGGGCGTCCAGGCGCGCCTTGTCGACCTCGGCCAGGAACTCGGGCGTGTAGAGCAGCTTTTGGAGGGCGACCAGCCTCTGGCTCCTCGGTCCGAAGAGCGACCGGACAAAGGCCCACAGTCCGGCGGGGCGAGGCGCCAGGCCCAGCGGACCGCCCGCGAGCGTGGCGATCAGGGTGAGCGACGCGATCCGCTCCGGGTGCCTGAGCGTGAGCTCCTGGGCGATCATGCCGCCCAGGCTCACCCCGACCAGGTGAAAGCTCGAGAACCCCGCGGCGTCCGCGACGCGGGCCGCGTCGTCCGCCAGATCCGAGATCCTCGGCCTCCCCGCCATGGCGGCGCTCGCGCCTATGCCCCGGTTGTCAAAGGTGGCGAGCCGGTGATCGGTCGAGAGATCCTGGATCTGGGGCTCCCAGACCCGCCCCTTCATGCCCAGCCCCATGATCAGGAGCACCTGGGGGCCATGGTTTCCGGCGAGCTCGTACGAGAGGCGTGGTTCGGTGGGGGTCAGCGGCATGGCGCGCTCTTCTTGGACCTTCTGCCGACCGTTCGCAAGGCCTTCGCGACCGCCCGTGGCCGCGCCGCGTCTGGGGCCATCGCTCCTGGCCAGTCCCGTGCTAAGTGAGGCCCCATGGCCAAGTCCAAAGTCGCTATTTTGCGCACGTCCCCCAGGACCGTCCTCGAAGACTACCACCGCCTCATGAACCTCGCGGGCTACCAGGAGGTCGTCGACAAGGGCGCGGACACCGCGCTCAAGATGAACATCTCCTGGCACTTCTTCTACCCGGGCGCGTCCACCACGCCGTGGCAGATGGACGGCGTGATCCGCGCCATGCTCGCCGACGGCTACAAGAAGGATCTCATCCACGCATGCAACAACCGCACTGTGGTGATCGACGCTCACCTCGGTGAGCGGGAGAACAAGCACATCGACGTGGTGAACGCCCACGGCATCCGCAACGTGCACCTCTACGAGGGTGAGCAGTGGATCGACGTGCGCGACGCCGTGGGCGATCTGAGCAAGAAGTTTCTCTGCCTGAACGAGGTCTACCCCAAGGGCTTCAGCATCCCCAAACGCTTCATCGGCGAGAACATCATCCACCTGCCCACGATCAAGACCCACATCTTCACGACGACCACCGGCGCCATGAAGAACGCGTTCGGCGGCCTCCTGAACGAGCACCGCCACTGGACCCACCCGGTCATCCACGAGACGCTCGTGGATCTGCTGATGATCCAGAAGAAGATCCACAAGGGGGTCTTCGCCGTGATGGACGGCACCTTCGTGGGCGACGGCCCGGGGCCTCGCTGCATGATCCCTCACCTCAAGAACGTGATCCTGGCCTCCCAGGATCAGGTCGCGATCGACGCGGTCGCCGGCAAGCTCATGGGGATGGACCCGATGCGCGATCTCAAGTTCGTGCGCCTGGCCCACGAGCAGGGCCTGGGCTGCGGCGACGTGCGCGACATCGAGATCGTGGGCGACATCGAAGCGGCCCAGGAGAACTGGCACTTCGAGGGCCCGTTCAAGAACATGACCTTCGCGTCCAAGAACCAGCATCGCATCTACTGGGGCCCGCTGAAGAAGCCCATGGAGTGGTCGCTCAAGACCTGGATCGCGCCCTGGGCCTACCTGGCGAGCGTCACCTACCACGACATGTTCTGGTACCCCCGCTACGCCAGGGAGAAGATCGCCCCCATCCTCGAGAGCGACTGGGGCAAGCTCTTCGCCAACTGGGGCAAGGTCGCCTCCGACGGCCGGGGCTTCCCCGACGTGGGCCACGCCAACCCGGAGCTGGTCCGCATAGGCATGAAGCACTTCCTCGAGGGCGCGCGCCTCATGGGCATGTCCATCGCCGAGTCCCCCGAGCTACAGGCCAGGAAGCGCGAGGCAGAGCGTCGCGCAAACCACTGAGCCCGCCCTTCTCCCTTCCCTGTAAGTCCTTCCCCGTCCCTGGTTGGCCACAAGGCCTCGTCGGGCGCTCCCCTCTCCTCTCTGTGAATTCTCCCTCTCTGGCTGGCCACAACGCTTCGTTGGACCGAGAGCTGGTAGATTTTACAGGGAGGAGAGGAGATCCAGGGGAAAGGCCTCGTTGAGCTGAATCCTTATCTTCGGATCACTTGGGGATGGCGGGCGGCGGGACCGGCGGCTTGCTGTCGTCACCCACGCACGACGACAGGTCGAAGAAGAGAAAGATCAGGGCCTTCTCGTTGGCGTTCAGCGGATTGTTATTGCAGAAGCCCGGGAAATTCGAGCTGCTGCCCGCGCCTGACACGTGCACGTCGGTGAAGACCGCGCGGCCACACTGCTTCTCGGGGGGCTGGCCGAGGGGGGTGTTGAAGCTGAAGTACTTGGCCGTCTTGGGCGTGTCGGAGCGGATCCACCTGCGGGAGACCGTGGGCACCGAGTCACCCACGCTGTCTCGCACCTCGGACAGGGCGATGGTCCCTCGCGTGGTCGTCGCCCGCACGTTCTGGAGCCAGTCGGCGAAGGCGTTCCCCTTGGGGAAGTCGGTGTCGATGAAATAGGGCCCCGAGGTGCTGGGGGGGCTGTTCCACGCCGCCGTGGTAGGCAGGGGCGCCGGCCCGTAGCGGAACCAGACGTAGTGGTAGTGCGAGGCGAACACCCGGCCGCCCGAGTTCAGGTACTCGTGGAGCTGAGGGTAGTGCTGGGCCTTGTTCCCCGTGTTCTCGCTGCCCTCGCAGGAGAGCACGGAGATATCGTATTTCTTCAGGGTCGCGGCGGCGCCCCACAGGGTCGGCGCCTCGGGCGTGGCCGCGGCCAGCCTGGAGCCGTTGCCGTGGAAGAAGTGCACCCGCCCGGTCCCCGTGGGTGGGGTGAACTCCGAGTCCGACACGCCGAGCTTGCGCAGGAAGCACTCGAGCGAGTCCGCGCTCCCGCTGGTGAAGGCGATCTGCGGGAGATCGCCCTCCGACGCGTTGCGAGGGAGCCGGGTGCTGGCCGCGGGGACGGGCGTGTCGACGCATTTCTCGACCTTGGGCACCACGATCTGCCGGCGCCATTTGCCGATCTGGATGACCAGCGGGATGTTGTCCCCGACGGGGACGTTGTTCAGCCTGAACTCGCCCTTCTCGTTGGTCAGCGCGGTCACGATCGGCGCGCCCGTGACCTGCCCGCACTGCTCGCAGGCGATCCCCTCCTTGAAGGGCTCGGGCTTCTTGTTGGGCACGTACACGATCGCGTTGTAGAGGGGCACGGTGCCCTCGGGCGCGAAGACCGTCCCCGAGAGCGAGGTGGCCGGCCCTCCGCCGCACGCCACCTGCTGGCACTCCAGGCCCACGCAGGGGGGCCCCACCTCACCCGCCGCGTCCGGAAAGCCAAAGCCTCCCCCGCCCCCTTCCTTGCCTCCCCCGCCCCCTCCCCCTCCCCCGCCCCCCGGATCCACGGGGTTGGGGAAGGGGCTGGGGTCCTCCGTCGAGCTGCAGTTCGAGGTGGCCGCTCCGACGAGGAGCAAGGCAAGGAGACCCAATCCGGTGGACAGAATGCGCATGGCTCACCTCGAGCAGCCTGAACCTACACTGCAGGCCGTCGGCTGGCACGCCAGTATGTACGAGCCGGAGCTCCGGAGCCACCCTCCAACGACAGGGACATCGCCGTCCGCGACGCTCCTCTGGCGCCAGGGGTGAGCGCGGCGAGCCGACGCCAGGCCTGGAGATGATAACTTTGCCGTAACATCCTCGCCAGAACGTGTCATCGTTGCCGGACGAGGGAGCACCCAAATGCGAGCTTTGTCACTCACGGGCGTCATCTTGGTCGGGCTCGTCGTCGGAGCCTGCGGCTCCGACCAAAGGCCCAACGAGTTCCCGGGCGAGGGCCCGCCAGGATCCCCCACAGGCACAGGCACCGGCAACCTCCCCCCTCCCCCGTCCTTCGGCGACGGCGGCTTCGACAGCAGCTCCAGCGGCGACGCGGCGTGCGCGGCCTCGGTCGCGGAGACCAACAAGGCCAAGGTCGACCTCATCTTCGTGATCGACAACTCGGGCAGCATGACCGAGGAGATGCGGCAGATAAAGGTGAACGTGAACACCTTCGCCCAGACGATCGGAACGAGCGGCCTGGACTACCAGGTCCTCTTCATCGTCAGGAAGGCGACCAGCCCCACCCAGACGGGCAACGTCATCTGCGTCCCCGCGCCGCTGGCCGGGGCCAACTGCGCCGACAACCCGCCGCGCTTTCACCATATCAACCAGGACGTGCAGAGCAACAACTCGCTCACGCTCATCCTGTCCACGTACGACAGCACCAACCTGGCGCTCAACTGGAAGCAGCACCTGCGCCCCGAGGCCTACAAGGTCTTCATCGAGGTGACCGACGACGAGTCGTCCCTGGCGTCCGCCGCCTTCGACACCCAGCTCCTGGCCAAGGCCCCCGCGGGCATGTTCGGGACGGCGACGGCGCGAAAATACATCTTCCACAGCATCGTCGGCTGGACCGATGGCACCGCCAACCTCACCGGGCCTCGCTGCTCCACCGCAGTGAACATCGGCCTCCGCTACCAGGAGCTCAGCAAGCTGACCGGAGGCATCATCGACTCGGTCTGCAAGACCGACTACTCGGGCGTCCTCGGCAAGCTGGCGACCGGCATCGTCGAGAAGCTGGGCTGCGAGCTGACCGTACCCAGCTCCGCCACGTCGGATCCGACCAGCGTGGTGGTCCAGGTGGTCCCCCCCGGAGGGACGCCCAAGAACCTCACCCAGGTCACCGACGCCTCCAAGTGCGCCACCGTCCCGGACGCCTGGTATTACGACAACAACACGGCGCCCACCAAGATCCTCCTCTGCCCCACGACCTGCACGGCCCTGACCAACGCGTCCAAGGTCCAGGCCCTGGTCGGCTGCAAGGCCCCCCAGCCCAAGTGAGCCGCGTCCCCTCTCCCCGCCAGGGCTCGTCAGTGCGCCCACGTGCCCCTCTCCCAGGGGCGGGAGAGGGGCCAAAAAGTCCGTAATTTAGGCCCTTCTCCCCTCGTGGGAACGCAAGACGAAAGGGAGGTCGCGTCTGCCGCGCAGACCTCACCCGCAACTTTACGTCGCGGTGCCCACTGCACATCGAACACGACGCGCTTCGCGATACCCGAAGGGGTACTGTAACTGTGGCAAGACGTGGCGCAGCAGAGGGGCCCCGAGTGGACCTGGGTCTTGGCGGGCCATGGGCATCGAAGCTTGCTTTGATGAGTGGAGGGCACAGTGAGCCCCCTCTCCCGCGCCACGGTATTTCCATTCGACAGCGTGGGAGAGGGGGAAGCGGCACAAGCGCCTTGATACGGCGGGGGTGAGGTCTGCGCGGAACCTCTTGTTTCACCTAACTCCAAATGAACGCCCGGCCTCCCATGGGTAGACCGGGCGTTCGTGATCTTTGGAGGGAGGTTCAGGCCTTGGTCTTGTTCACAACGTCGACCACGCTCTGGACCGAGGCGGCGCTCTTGGCCAGCATGCCCTTCTCCTCGTCGGTCAGCGGGAGCTCGACGATCTTCTCGACGCCCTGACCGCCGACGATGGCAGGGACTCCCATGAAGAGATCCTTGTAGCCATATTCGCCCTCCAGGAAAGACGCGACGGGCAGGAGGCGCTTCTGGTCCAGGAGGTAGGCCTCGGCCATGGCGACCGCGGCGGAGGCAGGGGCATAGTAGGCGCTCGTCCCCATCAGGTTGACGATCTCGCCTCCGCCCTTGCGGGTGCGCTCCACGATGGCCGCCATACGATCCTTGCCTATGAACTGGGTGGCCGGGACGCCGTTGATCGTGCACATCGACAGCACGGGCACCATGTCGTCGCCGTGGCCGCCGAGCACCATGGCCCTCACGTCCTTGATGCTGACCCCCACCTCGCGAGCGAGGAAGAGCTGGAAGCGCGCCGAGTCCAGCACTCCAGCCATCCCCGCGACCTTCTGCTTGGGGCAGCCCGTGACCCGCATGTACTCGTAGACCATCGCGTCCAGCGGGTTGGAGATCACGATGACGAAGGCGTCGGGGCAGTGCGCCTTGGCGTTCTGGGCCACGTCACGGATGATCGGGAGGTTGGTCGCCACCAGATCGTCGCGGGACTGGCCAGGCTTCCTGGGGATGCCGGCGGTGATGATCAGCACGTCGGCGCCTGCGACGTCCTCCCACTTGCTCGTGCCGGTGATCTTCGCGTCGTAGCCGAGCACGCTCGAGTTCTGCTCGAGGTCGAGAGCCTTGCCCTTCGCAAAATTCTCCTTGGCGGGGATGTCGAAGAGCACCACGTCGCCTAGCTGGCTGTTGGCCACGAGGCGCGCGAGCTCGCCGCCGATGTTTCCTGCGCCGATCAGAGCAATCTTCTTGCGGTTCGCCATGGGATGAGTCCTTCCGTTCGCGCCCCTTCTACAACAGCCCGGCGCGCCCGAGAAGCGGCGGACCGCAGCGCCACCAGAAACGCTCGAGGATCGTTCGTGACTCCTGGATGAGTGACTGTATGCTTGCTCTCCTCGGAGGCCGCCATGCGCGCTCGTGGATCCTTGCTGTTCGTTCTCCTCGTGTCCTGCTCGGCCAGCCAGGCGGGGAGCCAGGAAGCCTCGCCGGCGAAGGGCTCCGTCCCTCCCGGTGCGCCCGTCGTCCCTTCGAGGCCCGACGCCGAGGCCCCTGCCCCGCCGGCCGAGCTCCCCCTCCCGCCCAGCGGGCTCCGGATGGGAGCCTTCCTGGAGGGCGACGGCGCGACCTTCCGCGTATGGGCCCCCAACGCCCAGGGTGCGGCGGTGGAGGGTGAGTTTGGCGAGCGGCCCCTCTCCAGGGAGGAAGGAGGGCGCTTCGCGGGCCACGTCCCGGGGGTGCGCGCCGGGGACCTCTATCACTTCGTTCTGCAGACGCCCGAGGGTCCGAGGAGGCGCCTCGACCCGTACGGGCGGCAGATCGACGGGGAGGAGAACCGCGTCGTGGACCCCAGGAAATTCCCATGGAAGTTTCTGTCCTTCGTCCGCCCAAGGCGTGAGGAGACGGTGCTCTACGAGCTGCACGTCGGGAGCTTTGCCGCGGGCGAGGGAGCGAGCCCCTTCGCGGGAGTGGCGGCGCGCCTCCCTCACCTGGCCGCCCTGGGGGTGAACGCCCTGGAGCTCATGCCCGTCCACGCCTCCGGAGGGAGCGCCGGCGGCTGGGGATACAACCCTCAGGCCTACTTTGCCCCCAAGCCGGGCTTTGGCTCTCCGGACGAGCTGCGGGGCCTGGTGGACTCGGCCCACGGCCTGGGGATGGGGGTCCTGCTGGATGTGGTCTATAACCACTACGATGGCTGGCCCAAAGCTAACCTTCGCTGCTTCGATGGCCGCTGCCCCGACGGATCCGCGGGCATCTATTTCTTCGAGCCAGGCCCCTGGGCCAGCACCCCCTGGGGGCCTCGCCCGGCCTACGCTCGCCGAGAGGTTCGCGATCTCCTGCTGGACTCGGCCGATCAGTTTCTCACCGAATACCGGGGCGACGGCTTTCGCTGGGACTCGGTGTCCAACATCCGGGGCGACGACGGCAGGGGCGAGGCCCCCTCGGGCAAGGCGCTGCTCACCCAGGCCAACGACTGGACGCACGCCAGGGGCGCCCTCTCCTTTGCCGAGGATCTCAAGGGCTTCGGGGCGCTCACCGAGCCGGTGAGCCGCGGGGGCTTTGGCTTCGATGGCCAGTGGGACGGCTTTGGGTACACCCTGACCGAGGTGCTCGCCGGCGAGAGCGACGACGCCCGCGATCTGGGCCGCCTCGAGGGCGCCGTGCGGGGAGGCGGGGATCCCTTTGCTCGCGTGCTCTTCCTGGAGACCCACGACACCGTGGGCAACGGAGGGGCGAGGCTCCCCCAGCGCATCGATCCCTCCAACCCCAGGAGCTTCGCCGCCCGGAAGCGGGCGCTGCTGGGCGCGGTCGTCCTGCTCACCGCGCCGGGTGTCCCCATGCTCTTCCAGGGCCAGGAGATGCTGGCGACAGGCACCTTCAACGATCCCCCCGCCCCCCTGGACTGGAGCCTGGTCACCTCGAACGAGAAGGGCCTGGCCCTCTACCGCGACGCGATCCGGCTGCGGCGTAACCTGGACGGCGCCAGCGCGGCCCTGGCATCCAAGGAGGTCGCCATCGTCCACCGCCACGACCAGAACAAGGTGCTCGCTTACCGGCGAGGCCAGAGCCCGCCCGAGGACGTCCTGGTCGTCGTCAACCTGAGGAACCGCGGCTATACGCGCTACGACGTGGGCTCGCGCATCGGCGGAGCCTGGCAGGTAAGGATCGACACGGATCTCCAGCGCTACGGCGACGGCTTTGGCCAGGCGACGCCCGCGGGATCGGTCGAGGCGATCGCCGCCCTGAAGGACGGGCTCCCCTTCACGATCCCGGTCCGCCTCGGCCCCTACAGCGCCGTGGTGCTCACCCGGCGCTGAGCCCTCAGCGCAGCTCCCCGCTCGCCACCTCGATCGCCCCGTCCACCTTGGCGTGGGCCTCGTCGAGATCCGTCGGGTGCGCGACACGCTCGTAGACCACTCTCCACCTTCGAGGCCCCGGGAGGCCAGCGAGCGAGACGTGAACGACGTGTGAGTCGCGCCCGTCCGCGAACGGGCGCGTATCGCTCTCCTCGTCGAGCTTGGTCTTGCGCGACAGGACGATCTCTCGCCTGGCCGTCCCCGACGTGATCTCGATGCGGAGCCGGCGGAACAGGTCGCCCGTGGGAAAGGCGTGCCCCACCGAGCCCCGCGCGAAGGTGACCAGGAGAGAGTCCCCCTCGCGCCTCGCGGAGACCCTCGCGGCGGCCCTCACCAGGGTGGCGCTCCTCGAAGCGAAGAAGCGATGATCGACGTGAGAGCGCCGGGCGTCGTCCGCGTTGGCGACGCGCGCCATGTGGCAGGTGACGCAGGCGACGCTGGACGAGGATGAAGCGCGGTGCTCGCTCACCGTCCTCTGGAGGAGGCGAGGTTCCCCCGGAAACGAAAATTCATGGCATTTCGCGCAGGACTCGTCCGGTGAGGGGGGCGAACCGGGCGACGGCGCGAGGGCCTCGCTCCGGAAGCGCGCTCCACCAGGATGGCAGGTGACGCACGCGACCCCGAGATCCGACTCACGGGCCAGGGGAGCCGAGGCGCTGGCCTCCGGCGCGTGGCAGCGCGTACAGAAGGGGAGCGGCTCGATGGCGAACGCCTCCTGGAAGGTCGCGTGGCGAAAGGCTTCGGCGTGGTTGGAGCCACGCCACTCCAGAGCGATCTCGGCGTGGCACGAGGCGCAGCCGCCGTTGGCCCTGTGGGCAGGATCCTTCCCCGACGCCGCGTGCGCGGAGGCCGCGCCCGTCCCTGGAGCCGCGCCCGTCCCTGGAGCCACGCACGACAGGGTCAGGGCGAGCGCGGCGAGGATATACGGTAAGCTCTGTCCCATGGTCGCCCGCCCGATCTCCACGGCCTTTGCCTCGTTCACTCTAGGCTCGCTCCTCCTCGGGTCCGCGTGCACACGCAACGACGCGATCGTCGCCGAGGCCCCCAGGCCCGAGCCGAGCTCGAGCGCCAGCCCCGACGCCGCAGCGGTCCCTCCCTCGCCGATCGTCGTCGCGCGAAGCGAAGCCGAGTCCCCCAAGCTGGGCTCCCCTTGCGCGGACACTTCCCTCTGCGGAACCAGGAGCCGGGTGGCCATACGCGCGTTCGCCTACCACAGCTTTCGGGCCCAGGCCGACCGCCCCTGCAAGCCGCTCCCCGTCACCCCATCCAAGGGGAGCGTCGATCGCGAGTCCGTGGGCGCCTGCGTCGAGGGGGATCACCTCTACGTGGAGTCCTCCTGTATCCCCTGCCGCCTCCCCTCGGGCACGGTCGTCGAGGCTCTGGTCTCCGAGATGACCCCTGGCCAGGCCTCGTTCGCCCAGGCCCGGGCAGGCCTGGGCGCGCTCGCCCCTCTCCGCACCCTGAGCGCGTGGCAAGACGCGATCCGCGACGCCAACGCCAAGAGCCCCGGCGGGTGACCCTTCCCCCCGCCCCCCCTTAAGATTTTTTATTTGCGAGGAGGTTCCCTCCTCGCGCTCCTGCCTGGAGATTTTTTGCGAGGCGTTGCCTCGTGGCCTCCCTGTGATTTTCCCCTCGTCCGTCCTTTGCGAGGGGGTTGCCTGCTGGCCTGCTCTCTGTGAGTTACCACCTTGCCCGTCATTGCGACGACCCAAGGCCCGGCCCCGACGGGGGAGATGGTTGCCTGCTGGCCTGCTCTCTGTGAATACCCCCTAACGACGAGGAGGAGACGGAGGGGCTCCGGCGGCGATCCCCACCCCTTCCTCGAACGCACCGGCCGCGCGTCGATGATCGTTACCTCCAATCGCGACACGGCGGAGTGGCTCGCGATGTTCGACGACCAGGGGGTCGGTTCGTTCAAGAAGCGCGAGACTGCGCGCGTCGCCGAGATACCAAGTGCCGCGTAGCGTGAAGTATGCTGGCAAGAGCGCACTCAGCAACTGAGCGCGCCGGTGTTGACGATCACGTAGAAGCGCGGAAATGTGACGAGGTCCGCGATCACGCCCGAGCGCGTAGGGCGTCGGCCCATCGAGAGCGGTAGTGTGCCACCGGGCTTGCTTCGGGCAAGGTCGCCTCCTCGCGGTACTCGCCATGCTCGCCGCGAGCGGCTGCGCGTGGCTGCGTGCCGCTCCGGAGGCTCTCTTGCCCTCACTGCGCCCGGTGGCGAGGGAAGCTTCGCGGGCGATGGGCGGAGGGAGCCTCCGGCGGGGGCTCCCTGCTCGGGATGCAGTCGGACCTCGTCATTTTTCCGCGTTCCCTGGTGATCGTTCACACTGGCGGTGACGCTGCCGAACGTTCAAGGCTCAACCTCTCACAGTAGACGTGATGGGCCGTTGGCCCACCACCCTCGATGAGAATCGCTTCGCGAGCTTGAGCGCGCGGGCCAATCCTGTCACGACGTGAAGCGGATTGGT
>SXGT01652546.1_pt1 | contig 18492 bp, 18 predicted proteins | sample 3176221 | NCBI WGS metagenome assembly SXGT01 (sample SAMN11356862, study PRJNA531348) | freshwater metagenome | isolation source: freshwater sample F1-120 | place: China: Fuxian Lake, Yuxi | collected 2017-12-25
CGCAAGGGGGGAGGGAGATAGATTTACTCATCCCAACCTTACCAAGGGTGTCCGCCGTTTTCTTGGAGTGTCCCATGAATCGCTGCCTGCTGTCCGCCACCTTCTTCCTTTGCATCGCCTCCATGACCCGCGCCGACGTGATGATCCTCCCCCCCGGCATCGACCGCATGGCTCTGTGCGACGCCGTCCTTCGCGGCAAAGTGGTCGCGCTGGAGCCACAGGATGTCGAGGTCCCGTTCGGCGGCACGAGCGACCTCAAATTCAAGTTCCGCATCGCCGTCGTCGAGGTGCGCGAGACCATCGTCGGCGACAAGAACGCCAAGCGGCTGCGCGTCGGCTTCGTCCCCGCCGGCGAGCGCAATCGGCCGTTCGGGTTCGGCAGATATCAGGAGCTCAACTTTAACCTCGCCGCGGGGCAGGAGGGCCTGTTCTTCCTACGCACGCATCAACCCAGCAAGATCCTGCACGGGGTTCTCTTCAACGATTTCGTGCCGGAGGTTTTGCCCAAGGAGGTCGGCCCGCGCCAGGGCATGGATTACCCGAGCGAATTGCAACGCGCTCGCCACCTCGCGAAGCTCATGGAAAATCCCCTCGCCAGCCTGAAAGCCAAGGACCTGCAAGACCGGCTGAGCACGGCCACCTACCTGATCTATCGCTACCGCACGCCGACCACGCCCAAGCAAAAGACCGAGCCCGTCCCCCTGGAGGAGAGCCGACTGATCCTGCAGGCGCTCCTGGATCAAGACTGGAAACAAACGCGGCAATCCCCCACCCCCTGGGCCTGCTTCCTGATGCTGGGCCTGACCGAAAAAGACGGCTGGCGTTCGCCGGCCAAGATCAACGACCTGAACGACGCCCGCGCCGCCGCCCAAACCTGGTTCCGCGACGCAGGGACGGAGTATCGGATGCAGCGGTTTGCGGCGGAGGGGAAGTGAGAAGTTGGATTGTATCGAAATAAGAAGAAACCAGATAGCTAGAAATCCTTCTTAGACGCGCCGTGCTTGCATAGCTCCTCAAGATTTCTTCGACAGCAACGGAAAAGATATTCGAGTGGGGTATTGACTTTTGCCGTACGCGCCCTAATAATCAAATCGCACTCGGCAGAGCCGGGCTGCTGGAAACGAGGTACAGCATTGTCCTCGTGTCAGTCAAATCTGCAACTCCTCCAGCATTACCCTAATCTGCCTCTGTGTATTGGCGTAGGCCCTACGTTGGGGCCTCGAATCGGCTGTTTGCTTTGCAACAGCCTGTACCAGTCGCTCGCATTTTGCGAGGAAGGAGACAGTCATGGATCAGCAAGTTGTCGACAAGTTCAAGGCGTTGAAGCTAAAGACCTGCACTGAGTGGTTTCGTGTCCACGAATTCAAGGACCTTGCGGACCCCACCGGGCAAGTGGCCCGCAAGGAGGTCGTCATTTCCCTGGACCAATATCCCTATGACTTTGGCCTGGGTCCGAATCCGCGCGAGCCAGTCCTCACGTCGCCGGTTTCCAAGAAAATCGGGGACACCCTGAAGGAAAACGGCACCAACTTCCACTTGCTCAATCGGGGCATCACTATCGTCGCAAAGTCGGCGGAGTACGACAACAAGACTAACCGTATGAGGTTGGTGCTTGCCGAGGACGAGGAGGAAAGGCGGTTTTTTGGGATTTTGGACGGCGGCAATACGAACGCACGGATCAACAAATACCGCGAGGAACTACCAGACGAGAAGGCCAAAGAGGAATTGGCGAAGCGCTTCGTGAACGCACAGATTCTGATCCCTGAAGTCGGGAATGCGAGCGTTCCGAGTCCGGACATGATGGATCTTCTGAACGACATCAAAGAAGCGCGAAACACCAGCGTCCAGGTTAAACAAAAGTCAATCGCTGACTCGCGGCGCCACTTTGATGTCTTTAAGGCAGTGCTCGAGAACGAGCCCTACGCACCCGAAATCTCCTGGCACGAAGGGCAGCGAGGATCGATCGATGGACAGACGATCGTGATCTTCCTCATGATGTACTATCCGAAGTTCTGCGAGGAAGCCGACGGTCGCGAGCCTAGCAATGCATACGGCCACAAAGATCGCTGCTTGGATGCGTTCCTCCAATACGCCAAGCCAGTGGATGAGGGAGGTCAGCCAGAGCAGCTCGAAGCCTGGATCAGGCTCGTGCCCGACTTGATTCGGTTTTTCGACCATTTGCAGGTCACGTTTCCAAAGCATTACGGAGGACGCTTTGGGGGCATCAAGGAAGTGCAGATTTATGACGAACGGCGGTACGAGCGTGGCAATAAGAAGTACCGCAAGACGGCGGCAAAGTCGCAGTTTCTCGGTAACGACATGAAGTACTCATATCCAACGGGCTGGCTGTATCCGATCTACGCCGCCTTTCGTGTGCTCGTGGGCCCCGGCAAGGATGGTAAGTTGGCTTGGAAGAAGGATCCGGTCGAGTTCTGGCAAGAGAACGGCGACGAAATCTGTAAGCGATACGAACCCCACCTGACGGGGGTAGGGTACGACACCAAGAAAGTCGCAACGAATCTGATCTGCTACCAGGCCGTGCGACAGGCCGTGACCGACTTGTACAAGGATCAGATCATTCGGGAGGCAGGCCTGACGGTGTAAGGTTGCGGTCAGGATGCCAGAACAAAAGCGCGGCGCGAGATCAGTCTCGCGCCGTTTGCTTATGTGATTCCGGATTCCGGATTCCGGGAACTCCATACTTATTTCCGACCTGCCCGATCGGCGAACCCGCTTCGGGTCCAAAAAAACGTATGCACCTGCCGCGCGCTTGGTTTGTCCAGGTCAGTTGGCGCGGATTCCAGGCTCAACCGACCTCACGCCACTGGTTTTTGTATTTCCAGGCCCAACAAACAGGATAGAATAAACAATCAGTTCTCGATACGCATTGAGTAACGGCGGCCGACCCATGGCAACCATCTCGGCAAAACAAGCCGCGGCCAAACAGCCGCCGGAGACCCTGGAGCAGCGGTTTCGGCGATTGGCGGCCGCGTGGCAGGAAGCGGTTGCCTACCAGTCTTCCACGACGGTGCGGAACAACCATCCGGCTTATCGCGAGATCGTCAGCCTGGGGGAGGCGGTGGTGCCATTGTTGCTGCGCGATCTTGAGGAGAATCAAACGCACTGGTTTTCCGCCTTGCGTGAAATCACCGGCGCGGACCCGATTCCCGAGGCGTCGGCGGGTAATGTCCCCAAGATGGTCGAAGCGTGGCTAACCTGGGCGAAGGACCACAACTACCAATGGTAAGGCCTCTCGAAGAAGTTTTCCCGGGCTTGGCCAAGGGCGGTTTTCAAATCACCTCTCCTATCGACAAACGCTATAACTGCATCGCCTACGCGGCCGGCGACCCGGCCAACTGGTGGTGGCCTTTGGCGGCGGACGTCAAGGAAGTGTTTTGGCCGGCCGGCGTGGAGCGTGCGGAAACACTTGGCACTTTCCGCGACGCCTTCGCCACTTTGTTTATTCCGAGTGCAGCGGTGAGGAATTGGAACCGGGCTTCGAGAAAATCGCTCTGTTCGCCACCGATCAGGCGGTTCCGTTGCATGCTGCAAGGCAGCTAGCAAGCGGACGCTGGACCAGCAAACTCGGCGAGCGCGAAGACATCGAGCACGCCCTCAGGGACCTTGAGGGCGAGATCTACGGGACGGTCGTGCTTATCATGAAACGGCCTGTGGCCAACAATGGGTAATCAAGCTCCCGTAAAGATTGTGCACCTGCCGCGTGCTTGGTTTGTCCAGGTCAGTTGGCGCGGATTCCTGGCTCCGTCGCCTTCATGCCGGACGGGGGGTGTCAGCGTGTGTGAGTGAAACTCGCAAGCGCAAGGCAAGTCATTTCGTCCCATGGATCCACTAGATCCGATTCCACGGCGCCCGGTTCTCGCGGCTGCGCAGGCGATTGGCCTCGGCGTTGTCGGCGAATTCTTCGCGGGCGGGGTCCCAGGTCAAGCGGCGGCGGAGTTGATAGCCGATGGCGGCGAGTTGGCAGACCTGGGCGGTCTTGGCGCCGATTTCGACGTCGGCGACCGGTCGGCGGCGGGTGCGGATGCAGTCGAGCCAGTTTTGCTTGTGGTTGTTGCCAACCGCAGGCAAGTGGAAATCGCGTTCGCCGAGCGGGGTTTGCAGGATGGTGGCGGGGGTGGAGCGGATGCCGCCGCGGAAGACCTCGATGACTCCGTCGGCACCTTCGAATCGGCAATCGGTCGGCCCGCCGTGGAACATCTCGATGCCGTTGGCGTAGACGAAGCGCAGGCCGGTGTCGCCGCGCTCGGGGGGATGGATCTCGGTGGGGCCACTGGTGTCCATGTTGAGCGCCCATTGGGCGATGTCGAAGTGATGGGCGCCCATGTCCGCCAAGCCGCCGCCGGCGTATTCGCGATAGTTGCGCCAGGCCGGGACGTGATTGTGGATGCCGGCCGGGCATAGGACCGCGTTGAAAGCACGCTCCGGCGACGGGCCGTTCCAGAAGTTCCAGTCAATTCCATCCGGCGTCGCTTCGTTGGCGAGATCGCATGGCCGAGGCGGTCCGCCGACGCCGATGCGTACGGTGCGGACTCTGCCGATGCGTCCACTGCGGACATACTCAACGGCCTTGCGAAAATGGCCGCCGAACTCGGTGCGCTGCTGGCTGCCGGTCTGGAACACGATGTTGTTGTCACGGGCCGCCGTGATCATCGCCCGCGACTCGGCAATGGTGAGCGACAGCGGCTTCTCACAGTAGACGTCCTTGCGCGCCCGGCAGGCGAGGATCGCCGGGATCGCGTGCCAGTGATCGGGGGTAGCGATCAGCACGGCATCGAGCCCGCGCACTTCCAGAAGCTGGCGAAAATCGACGAATGACTGACAGCCGCGATAGGTGCCGGCCTTGCGTTCGGCGGCATAAGCGCGATGGACACGTTCAATTGCGTCGTCACGCCGGCCGCGATGTACTTCGGCGACCGCAACCACTTGCACGCCGCGATTGCCGAGAAGCCCTTGAAGGTGCCCGCGCCCCATGATGCCGACGCCGATGAAGCCGATATTGATGCGGCCATTGGGGCCGGAGCCCTGGCGTTCCTGGGCATGGATGTGCGAGTCGAGGATGAATGGGGCCGCGACGGCAGCCGACGCGCCGAGGAACTGGCGACGATGCATGCGTTTGAGAGTGTTCATCGAAGGTACCGCCTTTCGTGGTTGAGTTTGTTTACGTCTGCGAATCGTACCGTTCACGCGTGAGCGATGCCACAGAAATCTTGCCGATTTGCACGGACGAGGTCTGGCGGATATGATTGAGAATCATGCCGCTCCGCATCGCCAATCTGCGTCTGAGCATCGACGAGCCGGAATCGGCGCTCGCCCAACGTCTAGCCCGTGTGCTCGGCCTTACCCCCACGCATTGGCGGATTCTGCGCAAGAGTCTTGACGCCCGCATCAAGAATTCACTGCAATTTGTCTACGCTGCCGAAGTTTCGGTTGCGGAAGACGAAGAGCGGTTGATAACAGTGGCCCGGCGCAAGCATCGCGATCTTGTCATCGATCAGCATCAGGAGCCGGTGTTCGTCGTGCCACCGCACGGGGCGCTGCCGCTCCAGCATCGGCCCATCGTCATCGGTTCGGGGCCGGCCGGGCTGGTCGCGGGCTATTTCCTGGCCGAGCAAGGCTATCGGCCTCTCGTACTGGAGCGCGGCCCGGCGGTGCGCGATCGCATCCGCGATGTCGAGCGTTTCGACTCAGGCGGGGCGTTCAATCCGGAAAGCAACTACCTGTTCGGCGAAGGCGGGGCTGGAACGTTTTCGGATGGAAAGCTGACGTGCCGATCGAGCGGGCCGGAAGTGCGGCGCGTCCTGGAGCTTTTTGCCGAGTGCAAGGGGAAACCGTCGATCCTGTACGATTATCGGCCACATTTGGGGAGCAATCGCTTGCCTGCGGTCGTCAAGGCGATTCGGCGGCGCATCGAGGCGCTGGGGGGCGAGGTACGCTTCAATTGCCGGGTCGAGGACCTTGACATTGCGCCCGACGGCCTCCGCGGTGTGGGGACCTCTTCGGGGTATTTCGCGGCCGATGTCGTATTGCTAGCGATCGGTCATAGCGCACGCAATACCTACGAGATGCTGGCGCGGCGCGCCGTGCCGATGGCACAAAAACCGTTCCAGATGGGGGTGCGTATCGAGCAACCGCAGGAGATTGTCAATCGCGTCAAGTATGGCGCCGCCCCGCTGGAAATGAAGCTCGGCTCGGCTGACTACAACCTGGTGGCGCGCGGGCCACACGATCTGTTCACGTTCTGCATGTGTGCCGGCGGACATATTATTCCAAGCGTGTCCGACGAGGGGCATTTTGGCACGAATGGCATGAGCCTGTCGAAACGCGACTCGCCGTTCGCCAACAGTGGACTGGTCGTAACCGTTCCCGTGGAGCATTTCGGCGGCAGCGATGTGCTGGCAGGTGTGCGTCTACAACAGCTCTACGAAAAAAAGGCATACGAAATCGGCCGCGGTGATTACTCATGTCCGATCCAGGGCGCCAAGGATTTCCTGGCAGGACGTGCGACAACGAGCCTGCCGGCGTGCAGCTATCCGCGCGGCCTGGTGCTTGCGGACATAGCCGAAGTTGTCCCGCCGTTCATCCGCGCCGCCCTGATGCATGGATTGCCGATCCTCGATCGCCGCTGGCATGGCAAATACCTGCACGAGGCAGTCCTCGTCGGCCCCGAATCACGCGGCAGCTCGCCCGTGCGCATCGTCCGCGACGATCACACGCGTGAATCGCCTGGCATCGCGGGACTGTACCCAGTCGGCGAAGGCGCCGGCTATGCGGGGGGCATCGTCAGCGCTGCCGTCGATGGGCTGCGTTCTGCACTGGCGGTGATGGCGAAGCACTCGCCGCTAAAATAACCACGGGGGGCACGGGGAACACGGGGGAGAGTAGAATGAAGATATCTCCTTGGTCTTCCCCGTGACCCTCGTGGTTCATCTGCATTGAGGCATCGCATGCCCCCAATCCTGGATCGTGAAGAATACATCGAGCAAGCTTACTTCTTCCGGACGCTGCGCGAGCGGATGTTCGAAGAGCACATGCCGACGCAGCAGGTGTTGGACCGCGTCCATGAAGAGGTGCTGTCAATCACGCGCTTGCCGATGGCGATTCAGTTCCTCAGCACCGAGTTGAAACACACGGGCTTGCTCGGGTCCGGATTCTCTCGACTGTCCCATTACTTCACGCCGTTCCAGGCATTTGTCGTGGAGCAGGCCGAAGACGAGCGCAATCGCTTCAGCATGGATATCGCATTCTTAGTGCTGGAACGCGAGGCTGCCTATCGGGCCGCAGCGCCGACGCCGCAGGGGCTGTTCGTTTATCAGTTCGAGACGTTGAGCCGAAATCGATTGGGTTACGAGGAGGGGCTGCGGCGCATGCACGCGGACAATTTTTTTGACGCGGACTGGAAAGCGTACATTGAATTCGTGATTAGGCAGGTGGGCGCGGTCGATTTTACCGATCTAGTTTATCTGCGTTCCCAGTGGTACGTGACCGATCAGCGCCGGCAGACGCCTGACTATGAGCCGCCGGTGATCCCCTTATTTGCGGAGAAGGAAGGTAAGATCGCTAAGGCGAACCGAGGCCGCGATCCGCTTTACCTCTTTGCCGCCTTGCAACGCCAGCTCGGTTATCCCGAAGTTCCGCGCATCAAGCAAAAAGACGATCCGAGCCGTATTCTCGAACACCTGCAAACCAAGCTCAAGGAACTGGAAGCTCGGCTCAAGCTCGTCGAAGGTGAACAGCGGGGCAAGATCGACCTGAGCGAGTTCATGGCCAAGCCGGAGTTGCTGATTCAGCCGGAGGACGAAGAGGAGTGAGGAGAGAAAGGGAGAAGGGGAGATAGGGAGATGATAGTGCGCCACGAATCTGCGATCCCCTTCTCCCCTTCTCCCCTTCTCCCACTCTCTACTTCGTTCTGGTAGAATGAAACACCATGTCCACTTCAGGCAAACTCGTCGGCATCGACCTCGGCACCACGTTCTCCGCGATCGCCACACTGGATGAGCGGGGTCATGCGGTTACGCTTCCCAACGTTGACGGTGAGATGCTGACGCCCAGCGCGGTGTTGATTGACGGATCCAGCGCCGTCGTCGGCCAGGCCGCCCGTGATGTCGCCCTCGAGCAACCCGATCACGTTGCCCTCCTCACCAAACGCTACATGGGCCACCCCAAGTTCGGCTATCCGGTGTCGGGGCGTGAGTTTCGGCCCGAGACGCTGTCGGCCATCATTCTCAAGAAGCTAGTGCAGGACGCGGAAAAGCGGATCGGTCCGATCGGCAAGGCCGTCATCACCGTGCCGGCGTATTTCGACGACACCCGCCGCAAGGCCACCAAGGACGCCGGGCGCATTGCCGGATTAGAGGTACTCGACATCCTCGACGAACCGACGGCTGCGGCCCTGGCGTATTCGTTTCAGAATGCACGGCAACCGGTACAACTCAAGCCGGACGATCCGCTGCCCATCGAAGAGCAAACCGTGCTGGTTTATGACCTCGGCGGCGGCACATTTGACGTGACCCTGGTGCGACTCTCTCGGCATCGGTTCGAGTCGCTTGCCATCGAAGGGGACGTTCGCCTGGGGGGCAAGGACTGGGACGATCGAATCGTGGAGTTTGTTGCCGGCCAATTCAAGAACACACACGGCGCCGATCCGCGCACCGATCCGGTGGCCCTTGCCGGCTTGAATGCAGCCGCCGAGCGCGCCAAACGTACGCTCAGCAAACTCCAGCAAACGAACATCACCTGCTCACATGCTGGCAAGGTGCTGACTGTGCCGCTCTCTCGTGCCGACTTCGAGAATCTGACGAAGGATCTGCTGATGCGCACGCGGCTAACGTCGCAGCAAGTGCTCAAGCAGGCCAAACGCACCTGGGAACAGGTTGATCGCGTTCTCCTCGTCGGCGGCTCGACGCACATGCCGATGACAGGACGCATGATGGCCGAGATCAGCAGCAAGATCCCTGACAGCTCACTCGCTGTCAGCGAGGTGGTCGCGCGCGGCGCGGCCCTGCACGCGGGCATCGTTGCCGCACGAATGGGAGCAGACGCCGGCGCCGACCTCGACGACAGCTTGCTCGACCTTCTCTCAGAGGTTGTCGAGATCAATGTGAACTCGCACAGTCTCGGTATCGAAATCCGCAAGGACAAGGACCGCTTGAACGACATCCTGATTCCGCGAAACACGCAACTCCCCACGGAGGCGACGCGCATCTACCGCACCGTCGTCGAGAATCAAACGCGCGTTCGCGTCAAGGTGCTGCAAGGCGATGCCGGCCAGGCTGATGCTTGTATCTCCATCGGGGAGTGCTGGATCGACGGGCTGCCTGCCAACCTCCCCAAGAACGCCCCCGTGCAAGTCCGATGTGGCGTTGGCGCCAACGGATTGATCGAGGTGACCGCCATCGATCAAACCAGCGGCAAATCCGCGCAGACGCAAATCCACCGCTCGATCGGCCTGGCCGACGACGAAATTGAACGTGAAGCGGCGTGGGTGCGCAGTCTTGAAATCAGCTAAGCATCGCGTTGAACTTGGCTTCACGCGCCGCTTGCGGTATGGTTCGTACGTTGCTCAGAGATCCGTACAATCGGCATTCCCCCCTTCTTCGGCAAATCCACTACAACTTGAAAAATCCTCATGTTCGGCCACTGCCTGGCCGATATTAATTCCGGAGTCGGATCGTCACGTACCGCGTGAGACCTCGCATGCGCAAGGCCATCCTCTACTGCTCCCTGGGACTCCTAAGCGTGAGCTGGCTACCCGGCTGCTCCTTCTTCCGGAGCGACCGGGAGAAAAGCTACGCGGACGGAGGCCGATTTGCGCCGACGCGAGCGGGAAAGAACAGTTCAGCAGCCGTGGATTTTGGTCCCATAGACACTGTTAACAGCGGCAGGACACCAGCGACGCTAGCGGGGATCCGTCCCGGACTGACTACCACGACCAGGCCGCCAGCCGCTCAGGAATCGCCACTGAAGAACGCTGCCTCGACCCCAATCGCACCGCTGCCGGGAGCCCTTCCCAAGTCCGGGAGGATGGTTGCCGGGCCACCGACGATCGACAAAGTACCCGCCGTGGGAGGTAACGCCTCACCAAAGAAGATCGAGTTGCCCGACATCAAACTGCCGCCCTTGACGGTCCCTGCGACCAGGACCGAGGAAGTGCCGATTGTGCCGCCGCTGGAGAAGCCGCCGGTGGACGTCTCGCCTGCCAGGAGCGTAGGATTACCGCCCGTAGAACGAGCCCCCGCAGTGACTGACCGGCCGGTCAAGAAACTCGTTGCCGAGATCCCCAAGATCGCGGACAAACCAGGGACAGCGAAAAGAATCCAGACCCTTCATGGGGTCAGCGATGGCTTCAAGACCGTCACCGGTCAGGTTCACGTGTATCGCAAGACGTGGCGCCTGCGCTATGCGGGTATTGATCAGACTGACGCCTACGGCGGCGTATTGTTGCTCGAAGGAGAAACGGAACTTTTGAGCAGGCTGCGGGACGGGCAGCATGTCCGCGTCCGTGGCACGCTGGTGCCGCCGACGGATCGTAATGGATCGGCGAGCTATCGCGTCACGGCGATTGAGATGCTGGATTAAGTTGCAAAGTGTTTCTTGCGCAAAGCAGCCGAGCGAGCTTTTTCTGTACGTCAGAGCGGTACACGTGCGACGGAGCCTCGCTCTCAATTCTTCAGACTCTTCCAATCCCGGCTCACCTCCACAATCTTGCCCGCCTGCACTTCGACGTGCACTGATTCGCGATAATTCGTGTCGGGATGAATGAGCAACAACGCTTGCTTGCCGACGGGGACGTGCTCGATTTTGAATCGGCCGTCCGCCGCGGTGACAGCGTGGTAGGGATGCGGCACGACCAACACCCACGCCCGCATCCACGGATGAATGGCACAGCCGATCGGGATCGGATTTTTCTGCGCCTTGAATGTGAACTCGAACGGCTGGCTCGGCGGCGTCGTCACGTTGAAAACGTTCTCGCGGTGGATCGACTGGGCGTCGACGGCGTGGTTGCAGATGTCGTTGTTTTCGAAGCGCACCTTCCGGCCTTCCTGCACCGTGATCGCCCGCGGCAAGAAAAGCATGTCGCGCTGGTCGATACTGAGGGGCTTCGCTTTGGCGTCGGCGGGCACCTTGGTTTTCCAATCCAGCACCACGATGACGTCGCGCAGCCCCTTGGTTTTGGCCTGAACCACGATGTCGTTGTGTACGATCGTGCCGCCGTCCGACGTCATGATGCGCTTGCTGGGCGGGACTTCGCCAAGGAAACGTACGATGCCGTGAATGGTCCCAGTTGCGGGCGTTTGAGCGCCCAAGACGATCAAGCCGAGGCAAAAAAACAATGGCATTTGTTCGGCTCTCAGTTGATCTCGGAGAAGTCCACGAGCCCGCCGTCGTTGCGGACGCACAGGTTCTTGAAGGTGGTGGGGTTGATTGCGTAGCCGATCGTGCGAACGGAGGCGTCCGCCAGCAACCCCATCATGCCTCCTGGATGCGGCGAGCCGAACTGGCACAGACCGCTGCCAGCGAAGTAGCCGCAGGATGCATTGTTCTGAACATTGATGTCCATCGCGGGGGTGAGCCAGGTGCCGCCGATGAACTGGGCGCCGCGAATCACATCACAATCAGATCCGGGTCGGACGGCCGGCTCGTTGTCGTAGCAATCGGCGCCAGTTTCGAGATGGGCCATGTTGACTCGGCGTTCGCCAAGCATCAGGGTCTGAGACGTCCCATCGATGATATTGGCGATGCGGACGCGGACATAGTTAGGGCTGTTGTTCAGGACAATCACGCCGTCGCTGAAGTTGGTCCCCATGTTGCCGCCGTAATCCGAGATGGCGCTGCCATGGTAAAGGCGGACTTCGCGTCGTGAGGGGCAGTAGAAAGTTGACACCGGCGTGGTATCCAATTTGTTCAGGTTCGTGTTCCCGTTGGCGATCGTGGTGATGTCGACCATGGGATCGGTTGGCGCCAGCATGTGCAACGGCTTTTGCTCAATGAACGGATAGATATGGAAGGTCCAGCTGAAGTAAAAAACTCGTCGGGCTGGATTCTCTCCGCCGGGATCGCCACCCCCCTGCGGGATATAACCATAAACATCGTGGAAACTGTGCATCGCGATACCGATCTGCCGCAGATTGTTACCGCAATGGGTGCGGTTGGCGGCTTCACGTACCTTTTGCACGGCAGGAACCAGGAGGGCGATGAGAATGGCGATAATGGCGATGACGACCAGCAATTCAATAAGTGTGAATCCCTTGCGAGATTGTGACATGGATTCCTCCTCGTCGGGCTGCGAAAAACTGGATATGGAGATTAAAACGATGAGAGAATTCTAACCGATGGGCGCGGCATAATCAAGCGAAACGCAGGTGTTACTTCTTGAGTTCCAGGTTGATCGGATTGGCGCCTGAGCGTACCTCGTATTCAAAGGGGGTGCTATTGCGATGCGCATATCGTTTTGGCAGCACGTTTGCCAGCAGGCCATTGGCCCGGGCTTGCACCAGCTTGTCGCTAGACGGAATTGTGCCGTCCTTGAGAGCTTCCTTGGTAACGACCACGCGGTATTTTCCGGGGTTGAAGCCCGAGCCGGTCGGGCCGAGAATGCGATAATAGCCCCGGTCATCGGTCGGGGCTGGCAGAGCAGCGTCTGTTTTCTCGTCGACCGCGACGAACACCACGAGGGCACTGGCCACGGGCTCGCCGTCGAGCGTCACGATGCCGCTGGCCTGGGCGCCGCTGGAACGGAAGTAGAAGCACCACGTGACACCCGCCGCGATCGCCAAAGCCGCGGCCATCAACCCCAGTGGGAGCAGCAGCGAGTTTTCCTTTTGTTCCATGTCAGGACTATGCCCCCTCCAGCCCGATGCGGCGATGCAGATTGTCGACGATCCAGTGGAACGCCGTCAAGTGAATCGATTCGACGATGCCCATATCGTCCAGCGCAACATGAAAGCACTGCTGTGCCATCCCTTTGAGCTTGCCGCCGGAGAAGCCGGTGCAGCCGAAGGTACTAACACTGTTGCGGTTGGCCCATTCGACGGCGCGGAGGATGTTCGGGCTATTGCCTGAGCCGCTGATGGCGATCAGCAAATCGCCCGGCATCGCCAGGTTTTTGAGCTGCTCGGCAAAGACGCGGTCGAAGCCTTCGTCGTTGCCCCAGGCGAGGATGTAGGGGGTGTTATCCGTGAGGCTCAGGATACGAAGGCGTTTTTTCTGGTCGTTGTCGAAATCCTCGCGGCGGAGGGTGCATTTGCCAAGGTCTTCGCAGAAGTGCGACGCGTTCGACCCGCTGCCGCCGTTGCCGATGACGAAGACCAGCCCGCGACTCTCGTAGCGAGCGTAGATGGCGTCGCCGAGGGCCTGTACCTGGGCGGGATCGACCTTGCGAAGTTCTTCGCCGACGCGATCGAGAAACTGGGTCGGATTGAGTTTGACGCCAAGCATAGGGTCCTCCCTGCTCGTGGTATCGGTTGGATCGTTCGGATACGCTCCGCGGTTTTGCGCACCCTTCGAATGAAACTGCCGAGCGAATCGTCCATCTCTTCAGAACATACCTGCAACGGCACTTTCCCTCAACGTCATTCTACGGGCAAACCGTGGGAGTGGTCCTTGCCATCAGCAGGGCATGGCGGAATAATGACAGGACGACTGCCGAGCACGGCTCGGCACGCCCGGCACCCAGTTTTTTTTAGGAGTAGACATATGAACGGTCACATGAACCGCGCAGCACGCGGAGCGGGAACGCTTCTGGCGCTGGCGGGATTGGCCTGGATCGCTGCGCCGATCTGGGCAGGAGGAGCAAAATTGACGGAAGGTAAGCCCGCCCCGCAGATCGAGTTAGCCGCCACCAACATCGGCTCGATCTTCCCGGACAAGAAGGATGCCAAGACGCTCAAGCTGAGCGATCTCAAAGGCAAGAAGAACATCGTGCTCTGGTTCTACCCCAAAGCCCTCACCGGTGGCTGAACGGCGGAAGCATGCGGTTTCCGTGACCGCCAAGAGCAGTTTGCTCAACTTGACACGGTGATCATCGGCATCAGCGTCGATACGCTGGCTTTGCAACAAAAATTCAACGACAAGGAAAACCTGAACTTCCCCTTGCTTGCCGACTCGGAAAAGACCTTCGCAAAGGCCTACGGCGTGCTGGGCAAAGCGTTCGCCAGCCGGGCGACGTTTGTCATCGACAAGGAAGGCAACCTCGCGAAGATCTACAATCCCGTGGGCAACGCGAAAGGCCATCCAGAGGAAGTGCTCGAATTCGTGAAGGCGAAGTTCGGCAAGAAATAGCATCGGACTTCTTTCGCTGAGCCGCTTGCGGCGTAGCATGCGACGATCCGTCGCGAGTGCTACGCCGCAAGCGGCTCGGTTTTTTGGATATAATCCCTCCATGCCCCGCGATCTCATCCTCGGCACCGCAGGCCATATCGACCACGGCAAGACCTCGCTCGTCAAGGCCCTCACAGGCATCGACTGCGATCGCTTGCCCGAAGAAAAAGCGCGCGGCATTACCATCGACATCGGCTTCGCCACCCTCGATCTCGGCGACTTTCGCCTTGGCATCGTCGATGTTCCAGGGCACGAACGCTTCATTAAGAACATGCTCGCCGGCGCTACGGGCATCGACCTCGTCGTGCTGATCATCGCGGCGGACGATTCGATCATGCCGCAGACACGCGAACATCTGGAAATCCTCAAGCTGCTCGGCCTGCGCCACGGCGTCATCGCGCTAACCAAATGCGATCTCGTCGATGAAACCACGCGCGAGGTCGTCGAACTGGAAATCCGCGATCTGGTGCAAGGCAGCTTCCTCGAAACCGCGCCGATCATCCGCACCTCTGCCCACAGCGGCATGGGCATTGACGACCTGAAAAAGTCCATTGCCGAGACCTGCGCCACGATCGAAGCACGCAGCGGCCAGGAGTGGTTTCGACTGCCGATTGATCGATCGTTCATCGTGCAAGGGCACGGAACGATTGTCACGGGGTCCGTACATGGCGGCACGTTGCGCGTCGGCGACGAGGTGGACTGGCTGCCGAGCGGCCAATCCGTGCGCGTGCGCTCGCTACAGAATCATGACCAACCGGTCGAAGAAGTCCACCGCGGCATGCGCGCGGCCATCAATCTTGCGGGAGTGGATCAGAAGGACGTCGTGCGAGGCCAGGAGATCGCTACGCCCGGCTACCTCAAGCCGTCGCGCGTCGTCACGGTGCGCATGCATTGCCTGCGCGAGATGAAACGGCCGATCAAGCATCGGGCGCCGGTGCGCTTCCACGTCGGCACGTCGGAGATCATGGGGACGGTTTCGTTGCTCGATTGCGACACCGTCGATCCCGGTGGCTGGGGCCTGGCACAACTCTTTCTCGAAGAGCCAGCGACCACGACCTGGGGCCAGCCGTTCGTTCTGCGCGGGTCTTCTGCCACCTTGACCATCGGCGGCGGCCAGGTGTTGCAGCCCGTTGCCAAGAAGATCCGCCGCCGGCATCTCGAAGTGCTTGAACGCGTCGAGAAATTGTGGACCGGTGACCCGAAGCAACGCGCGTTGACGGTCGCGTGGTTCGGCGGCCATGGTGGCTTTACCCAGGCCGACCTCGTACGCGGCGCTAATCTCGCGCCGGATCAGGCGCTCCAGGTCATTCAGCAACTGCGCGATGAGCACCTGCTCGTCACCGTCATCTTGCAAGGCGGACGGCAGGTGATCCTGCATGCAGACATCATCAGCGAACTGGATGAGCGAATCCTTGCCGCGCTAGGCAGGCTGCATGAAGAGGTCCCCCTGATGACCTCGCACGACCGCCAAAAAGTGCAGTCCCAGCTTGCGTACGTCGGCGACGATTCCCTGGTCCACGGCGAGGTCGATCGGCTCATCAAGATGAAGAAACTGACCGGCGATTTACGCCGCATCGCCCGGGCCGACTTCAAGCCAAAGCTCAGCGCCAACCTGCGTAAGCTGAAAGACAAGGTCGTCGAGGCGTACCAAGCGGCGGCGTTTCAGCCGCCGGAGCCAGCCAGTTTCGCCGGCCAGGCGGGAGGCAACGCCGCCAGTCTCAAGGACCTGTTTGACGTATGCGTGGCCGAGGGTTTTCTGGTTGCGATTGATAGCGGCATTTACTTGCACGCCGACGTCGAGGCCGACATGCGAAAACGCGTTGCCGGGCGCTTGAGCAGCGGCCCCGGTGCGACTGTTGCCGAGATGCGCGATCTACTCGGCACCACACGCAAGTTCGCAGTGCCTTTGTGCGAGTACCTTGACCGCATGGGCGTCACCCGCCGGGAAGGCGACTTACGCGTCCTTGCCCAGGCGCCGGGCGGCGCTGGTTAAACCGGCGCTTGCCCACGTCCAGTGCCGATCGCTTGTTTGCGTCACGGCCGCCGGATCGAACCCGAGGCGCGACACCAGCGCTCGAATCTCCTCCAACGTCAACGCGGCATGCAACGAATCGCTGAACATCTTCTGCTGATGTGCGTTGGCATCCCCCGCGTAGGACTGAACGATTTGCCGAAGCTCCCCTTCATCACTTGGCCGCAAGAGGTCGCGAACGAAAAGTAGTCCGCCTGGCTTGACGACGCGGGCCATCTCGACAAGCACCGTAAAGGGTTCGGGGACGTGATGCACAATGCTGTTCGAGATCACGCCGTCGAAGTTCTGCGCCGCGAACGGCATCCGCTTGGCGTCACACCATTTGAGCAGAATGCGGTCCCTGAACCCAGCGCGGTCAACGTTCTCCTGGCCGAGGCGGAGCATATGCTCGGCCATGTCGATTGCTATCACCTGAACCGACGGCAGCCGGCTACACAACTCGATGGGAATCTGCCCCGTCCCGGTACCGACATCGAGCAGAGATTGCAAGTTTGGTTGAAGGTGGAGCAGGTCCGTCACGAACAACCGGTTGACTTGCGAATGATCCATGCTGTCGTAGTCGAGCGCCTCTTCGGCCGAATCCATCACCTCCGGTTCCAAAACGCGCGACAACATAGACTGAGTCCCCAAAAAACGACGATAGCCGTTCACTATCGCGTAGCGAGGCAGAAGGGCGCCTCGCTCGCTGAAAGGGAACGGCTAAACGGGTGTTCATGTTGGATCAAACGGTTACCAGATCCCCAAGCCGATTGTGTGGGACATGGGTGCCCAGCTGACGACGAGCGGTACGCTCGGCGCGGAACTGGGCCGCCAGCTCATTGCGCACCTCATAATCGTAATCGGCGCAACGGTCCCACTCCCGGATCACCAGCGAGGTGGCAGGATTGAGCCCGGCGATGTTGTTGAGCCAGCAAACGCCCGCGTCGAGGGTCATACGGGCCGTGCGTGGGTGATTCCAGGCAATATGCGTGGCCAGGCAACCCATGGGCACGGCCCGAGTGAAACTGCCGTGGATCAGCAGCGGACTGTCCTTTTCGAGCAAGTCAATCAAACGATCCAGGCCAACATCGGTGATGTTGGGTAGCCACGACGTCCTCAGTTCGCAAACGCATTCTGGTGACAGCATGGAAATACCCCTTAGAAACGTTTGGATTGCAGATAGGTCGGTACGGGCCGAATTCGACGCCCTCATTATACCCCGACTCACCTTTCGGCGGAATGCTGGAAAAGGAAAACCCGGAGCATTTACCGACTTAAGATGTTATTTGATAAGGAATTATAGCAAAAAAACTTGCCGAAAAAAAATACTCCACACCGCCTCATTCGGGGCAAAAAAAAACCCCGCTGTTCGCAGGAAGCGAAGCAGCGGGGCCGGAACAGAGAAGAGGCCGAATCGAACGTGTGTAAGTTAACCTAACCGTAAGTTGGCGTCAATACCAACTTTGCAAAAATTACAAAATTCTGGTCTACTTCTGAAGTTGAGCGGAGGCATACCCTTGTCCAAGTGAGGGGCTATGTTAACCGTTTGGCAACCACAATCCAATTCGGAGAACGCGTCCATGCCGATGTTGAATATCGATTCAGATCAGGCGATTGCCCGATTGCTGCGGTTCCTTGCCATCGAGGGGATCACGGGGCAGGAGAAGGCCATCGGCGAGGACGTGGTGCGGGCTCTGCGAGAGATCGGCATACCAGACAGCGCCGTCCGCTTCGATCAGGCCCACACCAGGATCCCATTGCCGACCCAGACGGGCAACTTGATCGTCACGCTGCCTGGCACGCGACCGGGGCCGCGTCGACTTTTCTCGACGCATCTCGACACCGTTCCGCTCTGCGCCGGCGCCGTGCCGATCCGCAAAGGAAATCGGATCGTTCCGGAGGGCAAGACAGCGCTCGGAGGCGACAACCGCACCGGCGTCGCCTGTCTGGTGACGATGCTGGCGGAACTGCATGCCCAGAAGATCCCGCATGGCCCGATGACAATACTTTTCACGGTACGCGAGGAGAGCGGACTCTGGGGAGCGCGCAGTGTTGAGCCCAAGGACCTCGGCAATCCCATCATGGGCTTTAACGTCGATGGCGGGTCGCCAGGCAATATCACCATTGGCGCTGTCGGCGCCGAC